>ERZ808246.955-NODE-955-length-22346-cov-8.866673_pt1 | contig 22346 bp, 18 predicted proteins | sample MGYA00521083_ERZ808246 | MGnify/ENA primary metagenome ERZ808246 (study PRJEB31516, sample SAMN03275577) | gut metagenome | biome: mammalia-associated habitat; material: feces | host: Papio cynocephalus | place: Kenya | collected 2012-07-07 ... | reverse complement strand
CCCGCCGCCTGCTTGTAAACCTTATATTCCCGCACCGCTACATGGGTCGGGTCGCGTTCCTCCAGCGACTGAAACAGCAGATCCAGCGGGCTTTGGTACTGGTCATCCTCCTCCATCACCCGCGCACACTCCAACATGAACATCAGCATTTCAAAATTCTGTTCCTCTTTGGGCGCTTCGCTGAGCAGGTACAGCATCAGCGCGGAATCCAGAGCAATCTCCGCCTTCTCCCAAAACGGGTCATTGGATGCCCCCTTGGGCGGCGTGGTGTTTTTCACCAAATTATCCATCAGCTTCAGTACATCCGGCTCGTCTCGGATATAAGTGAAGGGGTTATAACCGTCCGACTGGTTAGGGTGGATTAGGTCAAATACCTTGATGTCGTACCCTTCCTCCCGCAGCAGATAGCCGGTACTGCGCAGCATCTCGCCCTTCGGATCAACGATCAGGTAGGAGCAGTTGACGCTCATAATACCAGGTTTGCAGAAAAATCGTGTCTTGCCGGAGCCGCTGCCGCCCACCACTAAGATATTGAGGTTGCGCCGGTGCTTGTAGCCGTCCAGTCCAATAGAAACGTGCTTTGTCAGGATAACATTTTTGCCGCTTGGATCTGCGTACTGTTTGTTCAGTTCACGGGCATTACCCCATTTGGCAGAGCCGTATTCCTCACCTGGACGGCGGTTCTCGTGGTCAGAATAGTAGAGCGTCACCGTCAGGCCATAGCACACCAGCACGCCCAGGATGCACTTCGGCGTATACGTTGTCCACCGCAGCAGGTCGGGCCGACCAAGCAGCAAGCTGAAGCGTTCCAGGAGCGCAAACAGATTTGTTCCCGCTTCGTAAGACCCGGCCAACACGACTGCCATATAAATGACCGGCACAGCAAGGACAGCCCATACCACAGGGTGTATCTTCTTCATGGCGTCACCCTCTCGCAGTACACCACATACCGCTGCCGCCCACCGCTGGCGTAGGGATGGCAAGTGACAAGCGTCAGCAGTTCGCGGTCTGACTGTATCTTGATCTTATCCACCTCGTGGGGCTGGATGATCTGAACCTCGGCCACCGTGTAGGTCAGCGTTTCCCACAGGTTGGTGAGCTTCACGGTGTCTCCTACAGTCAGTTTATCAATGTGTCGGAAGTAGTCCGCACCTTTCCAGCCCCGATGACCGGCGATGACGCAGTTGGTATTGTTGCCGCCGATGGGCGCGGAGGTGTTACCCAGCACCGCTGCACCTGCAGCAAGGTGTTCATCGGACGCACCCAAGTAGACCGGCATGGTCAGCTCCATTGCAGGTATCTCCAGCACGCCTATGATCTCATCCTCAACACCGTAGGCAGTCAAATCGGCGGCAGGTGCTTCGCAGGCTTCCAGATCAACAAGGCTGGATTGCTTTTCGTCATAGATACGCCGGTTGTAGGCTTTCAGGTCTGCCAACAGTTCGGGGTACTGCTGTTCCGGCTTCCGTTCTCCAAGGAAATTCTGCACGGCCTCATCTGTGTCGGCTTGCAGCTTATGCACCGTAAATACCGGCCACAACATGACACAGATGCCCGCCATCGCCAGCAATGCAACCAGCACAAAGGATGTCCTACGCATGGCGTACCCTCCTTACCAAAAAGTAAGCGCCGCCAGCCACAACCACCGCGCCAAGGCCGATGGCAAGACCGGTGAGGTAGTGCTGTGTCCACGAGGATGCCGTTGGCTTTTCTCCTGTGGCAATGACTTCCTGCTCTGGAGTGTAAGGCACACGGTGTCCGCAAACTAAAAGCCGGTGGGTGTTGACGCCAAACGGCGTACAGGTCACCAGCGTGACTAAATCCTTGCCGTCCTCAATTTGCAGCAAGCGCGTGTCCGTGGGCAGCACCGTGTTGACGGCGTCTACCTTGTATGCCAGCACCTCGCCCAGCACATGGATGTAAAACATATCGTCCTTTGCAAGCTGGCCGATGTCCGAAAACAATTTGGCACTCGCCATGCCACTGTGCGCCGAAAGCACTGCGTGGGTGCTGCTGCCGCCCACCGGCAGGGAAGTCCCCACTACATGGCCTACGGCACGCTCCAACGTGTCCGCGTCCGTACCATGCTGCACGGGCAGATATACTCCGATTTTAGGGATGTCTATATATGCCATGACGCCGCCCACCGTGAGTTGTTCGGCGTAGGGCAAGGGAGGGGCGCAAGCCCCTCCCTCTGTGATGGCCGCCGTGCCGGACAGCATGGCGTTATATTGCTCCGCCGCCTGCCGCTGGGCAGTCAGTGCGGCGTCATCGGTTCCCGCGATGGCGGCGGTATAAGTGGTTTCCACATCCGAATGATATTTCTCACTTACCAGCTCACCGATCAGTGGGTAAAGCATCAGCCCCAGCGCCACACCAAACAACGCAAGATCCGTAAGTATATACCATTTACACTTCACAAAACACCTCCTCATTTTCACTATTGCTTATTATTACTATACCTGGATATACAAAAGGCCGACTGCAAATCGCGGTCGGTCTCTTGTTCAGAAAGATTCACTTTTCCAGCAGCCAGTCCGTGAGATTCTTCACGCGGATACCATTGTAGTTGCCTACCGTCAGGCGGTCAGCGGTTAAAACAATTTTTTCGTAATTGTCGCGGATCAGCTTCAGCGGACGCATTTCACGTTCAAAGGTCTCCTGCGCTGACATATCCGCCGTTACTTGATAGTAGGTATACTCGCCCTGCTTTTCTGCAACAAAATCGACCTCCGTGTTGCCGAGCTTGCCGATCATCACTCTATAGCCCCGGCGCAGCAGCTCAAAGTAGACCACATTTTCAAGGGAGAATCCCAAGTCGTAGTTCCGGCGCGGCAAAATATGATTCCGCAGGCCGAGATCAACGATATAGAACTTCTTGTTGACTTTTAGGAGCTGTTTACCCACAATATCAAAGCGTTCAGCGGGATAGAAGATAAAGGATTCTGTCAAGGCATCCACATAATCGTCCACAGTGTTGGGGGAGACCTTTCTGCCGGAGGAGATCAGATAATCCGTAATGCTGCGGATAGAGACCGGACTGCCCACCACACTGGCGAGATACTTCGCAATAGATTTCAGCAGCGAAATGTCCGTGATTTTCCGCTTAGACAGTTCGCTCTCCTTGCGAGCCTGCCGATCTTCAATGTCCTTCACGATGACGGTGTTGTAGATGCCCTCCAAGTAAGTCTCCACCTTTTCTGTGGTACGATCCATCCTGGCTACATAGGGCAGTCCACCGCATTGCAGATACTCCGCAAAGCCTCGATCGGTATCCAACTCTGTGATGGTCAGGAACTCTTTGAGGGAAAGCGGCAGCATCTTAATCTCCACATAGCGCCCGGTCAGAAGCGTGGCGAGATCACCGGAGAGCATATACGCATTGGAACCGGTGATGTAGATGTCCACATCCGGCTTGACATACAGGCTGTCCACGACCTTTTCAAAGTCAGTGACTTTCTGAATCTCGTCCAGGAAGATGTAGGTCGTTCCCTCAGCTGCCAGCCGTTCCTTCAGATAGGCATACAGCTTTCTATAGTCCAGCAGTTTCTCGTACTCCAGCTCTTCAAAGTTCACGGATACGATCTGTGCGTCCTGCACACCGTTTTCCCTGAGCCACGACTGATACTGCGTCAGCAGCGTAGACTTTCCGCAGCGGCGGATGCCGGTCACAACTTTAATGACCTGTTCATCCTTCCACTGGATCAGCTCAGTCAGATATTCTTTTCGCTCTACCAATGCGGCCACCTCCCAAAAGAAGTATTCTCATTATAGAGCAAAATATGCCGTCCGTCAACAAAATATTCCGGAACGGGAACAAACTTGTGTTTGATTCTTGTTTTGTTCCAGCAGAGAGCAAGGACTCTCAACCCCTACTCCCTATACCATGGTTATATGCTCTTATGCTTGCGGGACTTGACGACAATGAAGGCCGCCGCGCCCAGCAACACCACGCCGCCGACGGTAAACATCCATGTACCGTAGCCGCCGGTCTTGGGCAGGTCAAAACCGGGGTTGTTGATGACCGTCAGGGGCACGATGGCGTTGCCATCGGTCATGCTGGCGTCCTTACCGTTGACGGTGGCAGAGGCGGTCAGCAGCTTCGCGCTGCAATTCTCGCACTGGCCGTTCTCAGCGGTCTTAATGACGATCTTGATGCCGTCCTTCAGCAGCACATAGCCCTTATCCGTAGCGATCTCAGTCAAACTGTAGGCATCGTCCTCCAGTCCCTTGACCACGATGTGACCGCTGCTATTGGGAATGAACGTAGTGGCGTCGGCCTTCTTTGCGGCAAAGCCCTTGGCGTAGTATACGCCATCCTTCAGGTCTGCGATGATATAGCAGTCGTCCGTATCGTTGTGCAGCCGAAACTTGACATTTTGCGCGTTGCCGCCGTTGTCAGAAAACTGCTTGAGAACATCCACACCATAGGTGTACACATGGCAGCAATCCTTGAGGGTATCAAAGTAGGTCGTATTGGTACGCTTCCACGTCAACTCGACCTCATTGGGGTTATCGGCATCGCCCATCTTGGCGTCGGCAGTCAGTGTCGCCGCGTAAGTAATGCGCATGGTGCAATCGCTGTATCCGCGCTTGACGCTATCAGTGTAAACAGTGGTTGCCTCGTTGATCTCCGCCAGACCAGCCTCGGTCATGCGGATGGCCATAATGTTCTGCGCGTCATCATAGGCCGCGGTGAACTTGCCGGAGTTTTCATCCCATGTGGTGATCTTATCGGCGCAGGCGGAATCGCGGAAGAACTCGATGACCACATCATTCTTGTTGTACTTAATACCCTTGCTCAGAGTATCCACATAAGTACACTCGCTCAGGCTGGACGCCTTGGAGGTGATGGTGGGCAGGGTGCTGATAATCTGATAGTCCACCGTGTCACCGATAGAGGCGGACGCAGTATGCTCGTACCCATCGGCGATGTCGGTCAGACTGCCGGTATTCTTGCCTGTGGAGTTTTTGTCCTCGCGCACGGTCTTATCCAGCGTAGGATTGCCGGTCTGATTCTTGGGATAGACGGTGACATCGTAGTTCCATGCCGCGCCGTCGATGGTAGTCATGGGCAGGGACACGAAGAAGGAATTGCAGGTAGAAGTCACATTTTCGGGAACACGAGTTTCTACAATCAGATACAGGCCCTGCTCCATGTCGGATGCAGAGGTGTGGCCAGCGGCATCCGTTTCGGTCATAGCAATGCCGCCGTTCCTGACGGCGGCCTCCAGCGCATTTTTGACGGTGGTGGCATTGGCAGCCAGCGCAGTAGCCAGCTTGTTGTTGAGCATATCGCTGGTAAAGTAGTTGATGCCGCCCTCGGCCTTGTGCACGTCTGCGGCGGTCAGGCCGATAGCAGACAGCACGGCGTTGGAGCACTCAGAGCCATCGAAGCCATACAGCACACCCACCTGACGCTGCCCGTCCACCAACTCATTGTTCATGGCGATGTCGGCCACGCGAAGGTAGGTGAACTCGACGCCTCGGATAGCGTACTTTGCCAGTTTGTCAACAACGGCATCGTCATGCAGGCCAGTGCTGACATAGGACTCAGCATCCCACACGCCGTCGTTGCTGGCTTTGGTGATGTCGTATTTGTAGATGCTCAGGGACGCCTTTCTGCTGGCGTCAATGGTCGGCTCGGCAAATGCTGTGGTGATAAGGCCGAAGGCCATGAGCGCCGCTATCAGCAGCGCCAATACGCGATGGGTCTTTTTCATGTTCAGTTGTTCTCCTTGTCAATAATTTAGAGTTGAGTTTTTTTCTTTTTGCGGGTATACTGGTGGTATCAATCCAAAGGAGGTGCTTGCAGATGGTTTATACCGTGGAACAAATCGCACAGCGCGTTTTGCCTGTTGCACAGAAATATGGGCTGAAGGCGGTTTATCTGTTCGGCTCCTATGCCCGCGGCACGGCAACCGAATTCAGCGACATCGACCTGTTGATCGACACCTCCGGCACAAATATCAAGAGTCTGCTCTCGCTTTCCGCTGTGTACTGCGATTTGGAAGATGCTCTCGACAAAAGCATCGACCTGATTACGGTCAGTTCTCTGGAGCAGCGTCCTCAGATGGAAAACGATGTTCGTTTCCGTGATACGGTGCTGAAAGAAAGGGTGAATCTCTATGTTGCCGCCTGATGCCCAGCGTTTAGCCCACATCCGCGATTACTGCCTCGAAATCCGCAAGACGATTGAACGCTATGGAGACTCTTTTGAAACCTTTGACAGCGATCCCGATTATCAGCGTTCTGTGTCCTTCTGCATTTTGCAGATCGGAGAGTTGAGTGGAAAACTCTCCGCCGAATACCGGCTTGAGACAACGAAGCAGATTCAATGGGGGCCTATCAAGGCCATGCGCAATCTCGTGGCGCACAACTACGGAAGCATGAGCCGCGAAATTATCTGGGAGACCGCCGTAGCGGATATCCCGCTTCTGTGCGAATTCTGCGAACAGCAGCTACAAACATTTCAGAATTGAACCATCAGCCTGCCATTTCATGGCGGGCTGATTTTTTGCAAAAATAAACACCCGCCATCAGAGCGAGTGCCGCAAACAGAATATAGGTTGTAAATCCCGTACCGCCCGTGAAGGGCAGGACGAAGCCTGCATTGTTACAGGCAGTAATGGTAATGTCACGGTTGTTGGTATCCAGCGTTCCCATGAACAGCGGCGCGGTCAACAGCGTGTACCCTGCGGGAGCTTTAGTTTCGGTAATACGGTACTGTGCGCTGATTTTGAGGTCGTTCCACTTGGCGATGCCGGTCTTGTCGGTGGTCACTTTGCCAACCTCCGTCCACGTCTTACCGTCTGCGGAAGTCTCCAGCAGCAGCTCCGCACCGGCAAGAGGAGCGCCTGTCGCATCCACCTTGTGGACGGTGATGCTTCCTTTTTCTTCCAGAATGTTTACCTTGAAGTGGACATACGCCCACACGGGATCGGGCAGCGAGGTCAACGCCGCACACGCCTGGTAGTTGCTGCCGTTGCTGGGCTCCAGCAGCACGGACTCCGTCCCCTCCACATCCAGTGAATAGCCATAGTCGCTACTGATATAGCCGTTCAGCTTTTCCGCTGCGTCCTTTGTGGCCGTCACGGTCAATGTGTTCCAACTCTGATTGACCGTCACACCGCTGATATTGGCACGGAAGTAGTACTGCGACAGTACACCGTTGCTATCCGTGGCCGTGCCCATATATTGGCTGCCGTCCCACGTCAACTGGATCGCGTTGCTGTCACTGAGCTGACCACGATAGCGCACCGCAAAGCTGGGGATCTTGCCGTGATTCATAATGCGGTCAATGATGATGTTGTATGCCACTGACACATCATCGCCAGCATAGTGGAACAGATTGGCGCAGGCGGTGTCGTACAGCGTATAGGGATACACCGGGCTGCGGTAGCCGCACACGAACTCCCACACCACCGCCTGCGTTGCCAGCTGCGCGCAGTCCGGGTGCATATTGAAGCCGTAATTGCCGCCGTAGCCGTAGGCCATAGCCAGCGTCACGGCATACCGCTGATTCCACGTCAGGTCGCTCCACGACGTGGAGGAATACTGCAGATCGCCGCTGGCGGAGCGCACCTCCGGCTCCATGCAGTAGGCCGGGACAGTCTCCCCGGTGTCGCTGCGGGTGAAATACTTGAGCTTGTTGCTGGTGTACGGCCCCCACTGGGACACCGGCGACTTGTCCTCATGGTAGCGATACTCGTTGCCGCTGCTGATGACACCCGTGACCGTGGCGGCGTGGGCGGTCACAATGGACAACCCCGTGATCGCCACCAGCAGACACATCAGCGTCAGCAACTTGGGAATGGTTTTCTTCATAGCGTTCCTTTCCCCCAACGGAAAAGGCCGGCAGCATACGCTGTCGGCCTTTTGGTCGGGTATTCAGTTGGTTTATCCGTACAGCACCACCACGATGTACTCGTCCGATGTCGCATCGTAGCGGACGGTACAGTTGAACCGCGCATAGGCGCTGACCGTTTCAGCGCCGTCCATGGCGGCGAGACAGGCGAAAGTGGCATCCACATTACCCCGCACTGTGGCGGTCAGTGCCGCCTGCCCGCCGTTCTCCGCCAGCCATGCCACGCTGTCTGCCGTGCCGGGGAAGAAGCTGGCGTTGGCGGTGGTCATGGTGGTGTCGATGGTCACGCCGTACTGCGCTCTTGCGTACTCGTTACCCGCCCGGATAGCCTCCGCGATGGTGTAAATGTCCCCGCTGGCGGCGGGCGCAGGTTCGGGTGTCGGTTCGAGAGCAATCACCTGTACCGGCTGTTCCTGTTCCTCTGTCGGTGTCGGCGCAGGTGTGGGTGTCACCGTCTGTTCAGGGGTAGGCGGCTGCTCCGGCGCGTCGGGCTGTTCCCCACCAGTAGGTGCGGACGGTGTTCCCTCCGCCTTGCCGGAGGGTGTCTCCGCGTCCTTGACAGGTTTCGGAGTCTCCTCGCCGCCTGCGTCCTTGGTCTCCTCTACAATCTCCTCAGCGGGCAGGTTCTCCGTGTCTCCCTGCGTTTTGTCCTCCATGGGCGTGATGGCCTGTACCACGCTCTGCACTGCCGCCACCGGCAGCATCGTCGATGCGGAGCTGTCCTTTGCCTGCCCACAGGCCGTGAGCAGCAGGAGCGCCCCCGTCATCAGGGTTACGATCTTCTTTTTCACGATAGCATCATCCTTTCTTTTCTAAGATAGTACCATTATGCGGTCACGACTATTTGCCGTCAAATTTTTGCCTATCGCTCCATGTCCTGCTCCTGCTTTTTCCCCTGCTGCTGCGGCGCAAGACCTCGCTGGATGCTGGCGCGCTGTGCGGCAAAGGTCTGCTGGAAGTTGGCAAGCACACTGGTTCTGTCCCGCGCCTCCATCCCGTCGAACATCTCCACAAGATCAGTGACCTTGGGCTTGTCACAGGGCACGCCGTAGCTGCGGCACAGCATATAACTGACGCTGTCCGCACTCAACGCGCAGGACTCTCGACTGTAATATGGGAAATTACCGTGGTCATGGATGCCCGCGTGGACGGCCTCACGACTCAGCGCACGGAACGCCGCGCTGTCCGAAATATACCCGCTGACGATGATCTGCTGCTGATTGGGATCATACAGCGCGTCCTGTCCGCGGGCATCGCCGGTCACAACGGGGACAGGCGACACCATCAGAAGCTGATACAGGGCCTTGCTCATGGCATCGCTGCCGTCCACCAACTGGTGCTTTGCCGGCTGTCCACGCCCGGTGGTCTGGGAGATGTCAAACACTCGCCCCACCTTGTAGCCACGGTACTGCCGCCCGTCCCTGACGTAGGTGTCGCCCACGCGGATCTTCATGCCCACTTCCTCCCGCATGACGTTACGGTTTAGGCCATTCCAGCCCTTCACGCTGTTGAACACCGTTACCTCGGGGTTCTGTTCCATCGCCAACAGTACATTGGACGCGCTGAAGCGCGGATTGTCCGCCTGCACATCTAAATAATGCAGGAAAGCGCCGGTACTCTCGGTCACGCGGAGCGCGGCAGCGTCATTCATATCATTGAGGCTGTCACGCTCATCCGCCTTCCTCTGCTTCCATTCCTCGGTCTGCTGCTCCTTCTGCCGGATCAGTTCACTCAAATTCGCCATAATCTTCTCCTTATTTTATCTGTTCATTTTCCTGCACAGGGACGGCTCTTGCCTGCCGCGCCATCTGCTCAGATACCTTCTTCAGCTCCAGCATTTTCGCCCGTACAGATGGCTTATCCATCTCGGTAGACGTTTTGACACCATTCCCGCGCTCCCTGAAGCTGCTCTCTGACCGAGCGCGGGGGTTCGCTTTTTTTGCCGGCACATCCTCCCGCACCGGCGCGGGATACCCCATCCGTTCAAAGATACGGTTGATCTGCTGGGCATCCCTGGCCTTGGCCATGATCTCCACCGTGCCGGTCTTTTCCACGCGGTTGATGATGGGGTAAAACAAAACGCCGTAGCGCTTGCTCTCCATCTGAAAGCCTTTCAGATCCTCCTGCTTGACGGAAAAGATGGTCAGCTCTTCACCGTCCTGGATCAGCCGCTTCAAGCCCGTTTTACCGGCCAGCTTGGGGTTATCCTTGGCCAGTGCCACCAACAGGGCCGCAAGATTCTTCGCGCCCAGCCCCGCCAGCTTGACGGCACTTTCCGTGATCTGAATACTCTCCTTCACCACCAGGTCGGCAGTCTCACCGCTGGTACTCATGCTTCCGCACCTCCTTCTTCATATCCTCCTGCCGTTCTTTTTCGGCCTGCTGCACCTGTTGGGATACCAAAGGCACATCCTCCAGTATCCTGCGGCACATGGCAAGCTCCTTCCTCTTTTCCCGCAGGGCGGCGGTCTGGCGGTCGATCTCCGCGCTGCACTGCGCTTTGTACGCCTCATCTGCTGCATCTCTCCTTTCCCGATATAGTGGTTTCCTCTGCTGTTCGCCGTCGTATATCTCCCGTTGGAGGACGGTGATCCGCTGCTCCAATTCCTCCGCCGTGGTCAGGCCGTTCGCCCACAGATACCGGAACTGCCGGTCATACCGCTGCAAGCGGACGACCTCCTGCCGCATGGAAAAAGGGACGCGCCGGAAGTGTTTCTTCCGATGTGTCCCTCGCAGCAGGTACAGGTATCTGAGATAGAGTGCCTGAAACCCCGTGATCTTCTTTTTCGGCCAGGTAGGGCGTTTTCCTTTGAAGCGATAGCGCTTACTCGTGTGTGTAGTGGGAGGTGCGGCCTGTGTGCCGCCCTCCCGCTGACCGGCCAGCCGCCTGCGGATGGCCGACTCTGTATACCCGTCGCCCAGACTATCCAGCCGGATCGCCCGCTTGCCGCCCGGCGGCAGCACGGTCACATATTTGCGGTCGGGCCGGTTCTGCACCACATACCCCGCCCGCCGCAGAAGCATCAGAAACGTCTCGTAGGTGTATGCCTCTCTGATGATACGGTCAATATCAGCGCGAATGATACTGCGAATGGTGGGCTTGCCTGCGTTTTCCGCCTTCCATTCGGCGTAGTGCTTTCCCTTGCCCTGCGGCACGATAGTGGACAGGTCATTCTCCCGACACAGGGCATCCGATATGCCCCGCACATCAAAATAGTAGCTGCCGGGACTGCTGTGGTATTTTTTGCCGTCCACAAAGGACACGGAGTTCACCACCACATGATTGTGCAGGTGTGCCTTATCCAGGTGTGTGCCAATGACTACCTCATAGCGGTCGCCAAACAGACGCTGTGCAAACTCCACGCCGATGGCGTGAGCCTGCTCCGGCGTCACCTCACCGGGTGCAAAGGACTGGATGAAGTGATACCCCACCACGCCGCCCAGTTTACCGAATCTCTGTTTTGTTGCCTGCATCTCGGCATAGGCCATTTCACAGCTCTCACAGTTAAGGGCAGATGTAAAGAAATACTGTTCCGTTTTCTCTGGATTTGCGGCATAAGTAATACCGGTATCCAGCGTGGTCTTTTCCTCGTTGGTGACGTAATGGATGCGGTCATCCAGCCTCCTACGAATGGCAAATACTTTCGTGTACGCCATGTCATAGCCCTTTTATGGCCTGCCAGAGCACTTCCTGCATCGCCGCGATATGCTCTATATCTTCCATGCGGGCAAAGCCGCTGGCATTGGCAACCTTGGCAATTTGGTTGATGTTCACGGCCATGCCGGATAACTGCCGTAGCAGCTCCGTCAGCTCATCAGGCGGACGGGGGCGTAATTCCGCACCCACAATAAGGCTGCGGATCACCGGCTCCATTTTCAGTCCGGTATCCGCAGAAAGCCGTTTCAAATGCGCGTACTCTGCGTTATCCAGCCGCAGAGACAAGCGCTTTGCAATTTCTCTCATTCTTTTCCTCCTCGTTTTTAATCGGGGTTTTAGGGGGCTGTGCCCCTTAACAAGCGCATTTTGCTGTCAAAATGCTATGCTTGCGACTGCACACAGCCGCAGGCTGTGTGCAGTCCTCTACCTGCCGAAAAAAGAAATCAGCGGGCTTCGCCGCGCTCCGCGTCACGCCGATACCGCAGCAGATCATTGTAGTCCTTCCCCCGCGCCGGTGGCCTGTCAATGACTTCGTAGCCCTCCAACAGCTTCAGCAAGGATGCTGCCGCTGTCCGCCCCGGCGCGTCATTATCCAGACACAGCACCACGCGGGATATGCGGGGTGAATCCTTCAAGTACCGCGAAAGCGCTGGTGGCAGCTGCTGATCTTTCTTCCCGACACCTCCCAGCGACAGTGTATTTGCCTTGCGCCAGTCCTTCCCACGCTGCTTCAGCAGCGTCAGGTAGGAAAGAGCATCAATGGCGCTTTCAAAAACACACAGAGTAGGACTGTCACCCGGTGTCACTGGCACAGCAAAAGAGTAACGCTTATCGCTGCCGACCACCTCGCCCACAAAACGCTTGTCTTGCAGTGTCCCTCGCTGCATGGCGTAGGCCGGTCTGTCGCCGGCAAAGCCTACGAACACGCAATTATGATACTGTTCCGCTTCATAGAGCAGGCCGTGCTTGATGCAGTGGTTGATGATCTCCGGGTCGATACCGCGCCCACGCAGGTATGAAAAAACACGCCGGTTGTCGGCGTGTTTAGGCGGCAGAGAAAATGATTTTTTGGGGCGTTCTTTCCGGCGCGGCGGTTCTGTCAACGGTATGCCGTCAGCACTCAGAACGCGCTGCACAGCATCCGGCAGAGACAGCTTCCGCACAGTGGTCAGGTAGTCCAGCGCGCTGCTGCCTCCGACGCCCCGTGACCACCAGTACCATTCCCCGTTGGAGATTTTCAGGCTGTCATGGCTTTTGGTGGCATACGTATTGCCACCCACGCTGATCAGTTCCTCCGGCTCACAGCACCGCAGATAGGTCAGCAGATCCATCTCACGGGCGCGGGCCAACTGCTCTGGCGGGATAAACGGCATAGGGCATTACCTCCTTTCCCGTGGTCAACCCCTGTGCAAGGAGATCCTTCAGCATATCAACAATATAGAGAAAATTGGCGTTCTTGTTTGACAGTATGGTGCTGCCTCCTTGGTTGTAGTTGTTTTGCGTTTACTAATGTGTCTACTAAAATAGGCAGAGAGAAAGACAGCGGGCTACAATATAGCCCACTGCCTTTAGTTGTTTGGCTGCTTTGATATTAAATGCTGGCCGCAATCAAGGCATTATCGCCTGACTTAAAACTGCATTGCTTCGCTATCCTCCAGCCCATGCTGGAAGAACATGATATAGTAGATGGGAATATAGACGATTTTTCCCTTCGTAGAGACCGTTCGCTCATTGGACACAACAAAGGCTTTCTGAATATGATAGTCTTCATTCTTCACGAAGTTGTTCAGTGCGCTGTGGATGGTATAGTCCTTGCCAGACTTCACTTCAATGGGGACGGCGGATAACGTGGCGTAATCGTCGATGAGGTAATCCACCTCACCTTTATGGCGGTTATCATAATAGAACAGTTCGTAACCATGTGCGATAAGTTCACTGGCTACGACGCTCTCATAGACAGAGCCGAGATTGATGCTGGCTTCATCGTCCAGCACAGCTCGGATGTTATTGCCATAAAGGATGCCGGTCAGGATACCAACATCATTCAGGTATAGCTTCAGTAGGTTTTTCCCTGTGGACTCGACCAGCGGAAATACCGGGTTAGAGATAGCCTGCACATTGAGGGCAATGCCTGCACTGATCAGATACTCGAACTCGTCTTGATAATCTGCGAAGGTCTTACCCCTCTTATCTTCTATGCTCTGTGCTACGACACGTTTTTTCTTATTCTCCATGTTGGAGGGGATCAGGTCATAGATGCGGCGGATCTTCAGCTTACGCTCCTCGTCATACTTGGATGCATCGGCGGCATAGTAATCGTGGATCTCCTGTTGGATCTCACGGACGAGTTGAATGTTGTGGTTTTCCAAATAGGAATTGACCGCGTCCGGCAGGCCGCCGACCAGCAGATATTTCCGAAAGTAGTCCATCATCTTGTTGTGGGTCGGCTCATCCAGCGCTTCCAGTCCCTCGAACTTCTTTCTCATGGCAGAGATGGCAAACTCATTCAGCCCGTTGGCATAGAGAAATTCCTCGAAGTCCAGAGGGAACATCCGAACTTTACGGATGCTGCCCATGGGGATCGATGTGGTCTGCGACAATGTCACTCCCAACAAGGATCCGCTGGCGATATAGGTAAAGCGATCATCTTGGGATAGGAACTTCAGTAGAGTCAACAGATGAGGGTATGCCTGGATCTCATCGATAAATATCAGCGTGTTGTCCTTCTGCTTCATCTTGCTACCTTCCAACATACTGACTTGTAGGTAGAAGTCCTCGATGGTTTTCGTTTCGGCAAATAACCGTGGGCCGATGGAGTCCTCCACCATGTTGATCTCAATGAAGTTTTCAAACAGTTTGCGTCCTACATATCGGATGATATAGGTTTTCCCGACCTGACGCGCACCGTCTATCAGAAGGATTTTCTTTGAATCACTTTGCAGATGATCTTCGATAAGAGATTCGATTTTCCGAAACAGCATCGTCATTCCTCCTTGTGATGACTTTTCAACCGTAGTATACACCGCAAAGAGCAACTTTTCAATATAATTTCGTCGAAGATATTGGTACTTTTCAAAGATACAGATGATGGCACCAAATAGGGAACTTTTTTCATCGGCAAGCACCCATTTTGTTCCCTATTTTTATTTCGTGAGAAAGGGAACCTCTACACGGAAGTCCCCTTTCCCGGCTGCGCGCCCCGCAAGCATACGCAGCACGATCACCATGCGCACCATATCAAAGTCTACGGCTGCTGTCAAACTATTTCACCTCGCCAGCCCCGCCCGCATACGGTGCGCGTAGTTCTCCACGCTGTACCGCCGCATATAGGCATTCTCACTGGGCGCAGCACTGTCCAGGTCAATGCCCTCCAGCCGGCAGTCATCAGGCCGCAGCACTTCCTCCACGGGGATCACGCGGACACGCGCCCTGCTTTTCCACTCGCCGCCGAACACACCGCCCACACTGTGAAAGCCCCGATCACCGCACACCCACAGCAGCCGCTTGCCTGCCGGTATACTGCCCAAAGGCTGCTTGAGAACAACTACGGAACGCGGCTCTGCGCCGGCCACCCGATAGTAACCGGCCTGCTCCGCCTTCTCGTATGTTCGGATCAGCTTTTCAAATTTCCACTGCGGCTCGATGTAAAGAAAACTCTCCTGGTATCCCATATCGACCTACCTTTCCAATTCTGTTGTTTTCTGTGCCGGTGGCTGTTCCTCCGGCATTTCTGTATCACCTATGACTTCCGGCTCATGCTTGTCCATATTCAGCAGCGCGTTCAGTTCTTCCAACCGCGCCAGCTTCGTTTTCAGTTCCTCCTCACGGGGAAATGGCTTCAGCACCTCCGCTTTCGCAGTTTCCATCTGTGTATGCAGCTCACTCAGCTTCTCGCGGCAAGCCTGCTCCTTGACCGGCAGCGTCTCCAGTAGGTTGTCCATGCGCTGTATGTTGCCGAACACGTCCGTTCCCAACGTCACCATGTGGCGCAGCTGCCCGATCATGGTCAACCGGTACTCCTGCGAAAAGCTGTCAAAGGACAGTTCCAGCGTCAGGCCCCGGTAAGCGCCCACCTGTGTCGCCTCCGGCGTCAGCATATTCTGGCACATAGCCAGTAGTGCCGCGCCTGCCGCCTTCTTTTCGGTATAGACCTTACCCGCCAGCGTCATCGGGGAGAAACCGTCCGCGTTGGGCGCGGTATGTTCCTTGACGGTGGTAATATCCGCGCCGTACCCGGTAAGGCGCTCCTGCGTCTCCGCGAGAGACTTGGGAAACGTCTTGCTGATGGCATCCTCCAGCGCATACCGCTGGCTGAGATGACTGCTTTTCAGCAGCTTCAGCTTCGTCACCTCTATGTCCAGATCCATCTTTTCCTTGATAAGCGGATTGCCGCTGGCCAGCGCCTTGATCTCCGCATAGGAAAGAGCCTGTTCATCCACATCCTCGGCAGAGCGTACAGGGGACTTGCTGGTCATGATCTGCGCGATGAATTTCTGCTTCCGTTCCACCAGCTGATAGAGATAGGCGTCAAATGTGCCCTCGGTGACGTAGCTGTAAATGTCCACATCGCTATTTTCGTTGCCCTGCCGGATGATGCGGCCCTCCCGCTGCTGAAGGTCGGATGGCCGCCATGGGCAATCCAAATGGTGCAAGGCAATCAGCTTCTGTTGGCAGTTCGTACCCGCACCCATGCGCTGTGTGCTGCCCAGCAGTACACGCACCTGACCGGAACGCACCCTGGCGAACAGGTCTTTCTTCTGCGCCTCGGTCTTGGCGTCGTGGATATAGGCAATCTCGTGTTCCGGCACGCCCATCGCCAGTAGCTTATCCCGAATATCATCATAAACACTGAAAACGCCCTCGCCTTTGGGCGTGGACAGATCGCAGAAGATCATCTGTGTGGAGCGCTTCTCCGCCGTGCGCTGCCAGATGTCAAATACCGTCTCCGCGCACTTGGCCGCTTTGCTCTCCGAATCACTGGGCAGCATGGGATTGATGAGCCGCTGGTCTAAGGCCAGCTTCCGGCCATCGTTGGTAATCAGCAGCATATTGTCCACGCTGCTGTCCACCTGCCCTATTACGCACCTGCTCGGCCCGTTCCGCCAGTGACGCCACCATCTCTTTCTGATACTCAGATGGTTTCAGGGCGATATTGTGGTAGTGAGCCTCCGGCACCGGCAGATTCAGCATATCCGCCGTTTGAATGTCCGCCACATTTTTGAATACGGAGATCAGCTCCGGCAGGTTGTTGAACTTAGCAAAGCAGGTCTTGGCCCGATAGCCCGTTCCCTCCGGTGCCAATTCGATGGTCGTGACCGTTTCGCCGTAGTTGGCGGCCCATGCGTCGAAATGCTGGAAGCCCTGCTCCTGCAAGGCGTCCATCTGCAAGTACCGCTGAATGGTGTATAGCTCCACCATACTGTTGGAGATGGGCGTACCGGTGGCGAACACCACGCCCCGCCCGCCTGTGATCTCGTCCAGATACCGGCACTTCATAAAGAGGTCGCTGGACTTCTGTGCCTCGGTCTGCGCGATGCCGCTGACATTCCGCATTTTGGTGTAGAGGAACAGATTTTTATAGTAGTGGCTCTCGTCGATGAACAGCCGGTCAACGCCCAACTCCTCGAATGTGACCACATCGTCCTTGCGGCTCTGGTCATTCAGCTTGTCCAGCTTGTTTTGCAGGCCCTTGCGGGTCTTTTCCATCTGCTTGATGGTGAAGTTCTCCGCCTTGTCCGCCCTTGCCTCGCGGATGCCCAGGATGATCTCGTCCATCTGCTGCTCCAGAATGGCCCGCTGCCGCTGGATGCTGACGGGTATCTTCTCGAACTGACTGTGGCCGATGATGATGGCATCATAATCGCCGGTGGCGATGCGCCCGCAAAAACGCTTGCGGTTCTTTGTCTCGAAATCCTTTTTGGTCGCCACCAGCACATTGGCGGCAGGATAGAGCTGCAAGAACTCGCTGGCCCACTGCTCCGTCAGATGGTTCGGCACAACGAATAAGGACTTTTGGCATAAGCCCAGCCGTTTGGCTTCCATGGCCGCCGCCACCATCTCGAAGGTCTTGCCCGCGCCTACCGTATGTGCCAGCAGCGTGTTGCCGCCGTAGAGGATATGGGCGATGGCGTTCACCTGATGCTTCCGCAGGGTGATCTCCGGATTCATGCCGCTGAAATTGATGTGGCTGCCATCATATTCACGGGGCCGGTTGCTGTTGAACAGAATGTTGTACGCCTTGCAGATCTTCTCCCGCCGCTCCGGATCTTTCCAGATCCACTCGGCAAACGCCTCCTTCAACAGCTCCTGCTTGCCCTGTGCGATGGCGGTCTCCTTCTTGTTGAGCACCGCCACACTCCGCCCGTCTGTATCATACTGATAGTCAAAGATACGAACGTCTTTCAGGTTCAGACTGCTCTCGATGATCTCATAGGCGCTGGCCCGCAGCGTACCGTAGGTGTTGAACGCCTTGATATTGCTCTTATCCTTGCTCTTGCCCTCGATGCGCCACTCGCCAGTGATTCGGGAGTAATGCACCTTGATGTCCCACCGTGCGCGGCGGGGCGTGTCCAGCGTATCAAAGATGAACTGCCGGATATATTCCGGATTCAGCCATGTGGCACCCAGCCGCACGGAGATCTCGCTGGCGGTCAGGTCTACGGGCTGCACCTTTTCCAATGCCTCCACATTGGGCAGGTACTGTGGATCGGATTCCGCTTTTACCCTCACCTCCACCAGCTTCCGGCGCACATTGCCGGACAGGTATTCGTCGGCGGGCAGGTATTTCTCGCCGCCCTTTTCCCCGTAATCAGGGTTCAGAAAGACGACGCCCTGCAAGTCCGTGAACAGGGTATCCTCGTCCTTGCCGGTGAGTTGCCCCATATACGCCATATCCACGTGGGCTTTCTCTCCGATGGACAGAGCCAGCGCCTCCACTGCCGTATCTACTCTTTCGGCAGGCCGGTGGCTGCGGATAGTGCGCTTGGTAAACAGGTCGGCTTTCCGCTTCAGGCCGCCCTCCTCATTCAGCACCTCCAGCGAACACAGCAGGAAATAGGCGCTGTCCTGGTCAAAAGCGATGGCGTTGCCCCGTGAGTTGATAAGCCCATAGTCATGGGTAAAGCGGTCATAGAGGTCGTTCAGCTTGGCTTGCTGCTGGCGTATCATGTCATCCGGGTAGTCCTCCGTCTGATACTCCAGCAGCGTCCGCACACAGTCCCGCAATTCGATCATGCCGCGGATACGGCTCTCGGCAGTCTTGGACACCTCCACCGGATTCATGCGGCTGTTCTCACGGTAATAGAGCTTGTCATTCACCAGCGTATAGGAGAAATTGCGGACGGTGGGGTCTGCCTCGATGGACTGATCCTCGCCCTCCAGCTCCTCCTCGCGCTCATAGGCGGTGATCTCGCCGTGGATATTCTGCACGGCATTGGAAAGCAGACCGTCCAGCGGCTGATCCGGGAACGGCGCGCAGGTAGGCTCCGGACCATACGGCCCGGACACCATTTTCATCTCACCCAACACCATGTCCGGGTGGTCAAGGAAATAGCGGTTCATGGTGATACCGTCATCATTCGTCCCCAATTGTATCCAGTCTGGCTCAATGTCCACCATGCGGTCACGCTTTTGCAGGAACAGAATATCCGACACCACCTCTGTCCCTGCTGCCGCCTTGAAGGTATCGTTGGGCAGACGGATCGCGCCCAGCAGCTCCGCACGTTGGGCGATGTACTTCCGCACGTTGCCGGTGCGCTTGTCCATGGTGTAGCTGGAGGTGACGAACGCCACCACGCCGCCCGGTCTGACTTTGTCCAATGTTTTGATGAAGAAATACTCATGGATGGACAGGTTCAGCCGGTCATAGCGCCGATCCTGCACCTTGAACTGGCCGAAAGGCACATTGCCCACGGCCACATCAAAGAAGTTGTCGGGGAAATTCATCTTCTCATAGCCCCGCACGGAAATGCTGCTGCGGGGGTACAGCTGGCGGGCGATGCGCCCGGATATGTCGTCCAGCTCCACGCCGTAGAGCTTGCTCTCCGCCATACTCTCCGGCAGCATACCGAGGAAGTGCCCGATGCCGCAGGCAGGCTCTAACACGTTGCCCTGCTGGAAGCCCATCCGCTCCAGCGCGGTGTAGATACTGCGGATCACCACAGGCGGTGTGTAGAAGGCGGTCAGCGTGGATTCCCGCGCTGCGGCGTACTCCGTTTCGGACAGCAGATTTTTCAGCTCCGCATACCGGCTGTGCTTGGGGTCAAAGCAGTCCGCCAAGCCGCCCCAGCCCACATATTTGCCTAAGACCTCCTGCTCTTCCGGCGTAGCAGGGAGGCTCTCCGCCTCCAACTGCTTCAAGAGACGGATGGCCGCTATATTGTTGGCATAGCGCTGGCTGGGCGGCGCTGCGCCCAGGGCATCGTCGGTGATGTGATAGTTGACGCCGCCCGCGGACAGCGGGGCGGCGGCTTCCAGCCGTTCTTTTTTTCTCGGCAAGGTAAACGCAGGCGGCATAGCCGCCTGCGTCGGTTCCTTTTGTTCCTCCCGCTGACGCTCCTGCGGCATCGGAGGCTCCTGCACCTGTGCCGGCTCCTCCGTAACCTCCACTTCCTCGGCGGGAGTTGTGGGTATCGCCCTCTGCTCCGCTTGCCGTAATGTATGGTCATGCCGATGATTGAACAGGCTGAACGTACCGTTGACGTATTCGGAAAGCTGCTCCTTTGCCCGCTGGCCGGAATCATAGTGCCGGTCGCCCTTGTCCATTCCATCCAAATAAGCGGTCAGGGCTTCCAGCATTTCCGCTGCCTTTGCCTTGCCCGCCAACTGCTCCTCAATGGTGGGAACGGCGTCGTAATAGTCCGCACCTTTGGGGTACGGCTTCGACACATTGTCCGGCGCATCCGAAAAGCCGAAATATACTGACCGTGCCAACTGCTGCCGTTCATATTGCGGAATTGCGGCAATAGCATCCTCACCGGGGAAGCACTTCTGCGCGATGAGTCTTTCATACTCCTTGACCACGTTGGGGATGGTCAGATTGACCTCGCCGTACCGTTTGCGGGCATATTCCCGCCGATAGGTCAGGCCCTTATAGGTTTTCGTATGATCATATCCGTCGCACCCGCCGCCGCTGTACTCCCCAAAGCACTTTTTGATGAACCTCTGCTGCTCCTCTTTCGTGTGGGGATAGCAGAAGAAAGCGTACACATCCAAGCGGCTGTCCACAGACTCCGCCAGGAAGAACTGGTCGATCTCGTCCTGCGTAATGAACATTTTGCACCGGCGCAGGAAGTCCGGCTGCGCGGCGAAGCTGCGCTTTGGATAATCCAGCCCATCCAGCACCGTCCCGATCCGATGTGTGCTGTATCCCGACAGCCGAAAGCGCATGATGCTGTGATCCTGTTCATACGCACGCAGAAAAGCGTGGTACTCCTCCGCCAGCACCGCAAGGCCGCCTTCGCTTTTAGCAAAAGCCACCACATCGTCTGCCAGCTCCGGGTAACTCTTGCGCTGGTCATGGATGGCCAGTGTCTGAGGAAACAGGCCCTGTGCGCGGCCCTCCTTGGTCAGATCGCGGACGGTCAGCATAAGTTCCTCGGCCATCTCCAACAGGGTATGCTCCCGCGCCTGCTCCAGCTCTGCCGCCGAAAGGTATGTTCCCGCTTCCAGCAGTTCCAATATCCGTGCCGACGTCTGCTCCCACGTCACCGTGGTGTGGCTATGGCCGGTGCGGATGCTGTCGCCCTGTGCCAGATGGATGCCGTCCACCGTGAACCACACAGCATATTTTTGACCTTCATATTCAATGCCGCGTCCGTTCTCTGTGCCGAACTCACGGCGCAGGAATGCGATATATTCCGGCTCGGGACGCTGGCGCATATAGAACACCGCCACCCGGTACGCGCTGTTATAGCTGTTGCCCGCCGTATACAGCGCCTGGTCGATGACCGCCTGCGGCACAGGCCGGGCAGGAAATAAGTCCTCAGCTTTCTGCTCCCGCGGCACTTCATAGACGGCTGCACCGCCGCCCATGTCAAAAAAGGATAGCTGCTCCGCCATCACCGGCGCGTTCTGCAAGCCCAGCTTGATCTTATACTCGCCGCGTTCGATAAGGCCCTCGGTCATTTCCGTGACCACGCCCCACGAAAAAACGGACTCCGATGTGCGGGAGAGGAAGCTGCCCTCCCACATCAGAAGCCCGTCCTGTTGGGCGTGGTAGCCTACCCGCACTTTGTCCGTACCGGCCAGGACTTCCACCCATATATCGTTGTAGCTGTTTTTCAGAAACTCCGTGCGGCTGGCCATATCCCTGTTGGCTTGGAAATACGCAAATACCTCCTGCCGCGTATGCTTGCGCCCACCATCATCCAGCAAAATCGCTTCTATGAGATGTTCATCCAAAAACGCCGGAAGCTCTGCGCTCCCGGCGTTTTCGTCTGTATTATTTAGCTGTAGATCAGGTCGCTCAGCACCGCTTCCTCCGCGCTGTGCTTCAGGTTGTTCATCAGCCCCGTCCAGCGCTGGGGATCGGCGGCTTTCAGCTCCTCCGTCACGCCCTCGGCCTTCGCCATCTGCGTCACGGCCTGCGTCACCATCCGCTGCGCCGTCTCCTCGACCTCCGCCAGATGCGCCGCCAGTTGGCCGCTGGTCTTGAGGTTGGTATACAGCACCCTGCGGTGCTTCTTGATGTACTGTCTCCGCAGCTCCGCGTACTTGCCCAGGTGTGTCTCCTGCTCTTGCGGCATCAGCAGGTTCGGCAGGCGATAGCCCTCCTGCACTCTGTAGGTCACTTCCATGTTCCGCGCTCCTTTCTTTTTCGGC
>ERZ808246.953-NODE-953-length-22393-cov-2.950980_pt1 | contig 22393 bp, 16 predicted proteins | sample MGYA00521083_ERZ808246 | MGnify/ENA primary metagenome ERZ808246 (study PRJEB31516, sample SAMN03275577) | gut metagenome | biome: mammalia-associated habitat; material: feces | host: Papio cynocephalus | place: Kenya | collected 2012-07-07 ... | reverse complement strand
CTGTTAAGACCTTGCGTGCCACTTTTCGTGATGGCGTCCAGTTACCTATTGTTCCCTATCAAAGGTGAATGTTGTGAGTTTTTCCGCAAACGATTCAAAAGAGTGGCTATACCTCTTATTATATGGGTATTACTTTACGCTTTGATACCACTCTATGGATCCACATACGAATTCTATAAAAGTGGCTCTGTCTTGAACTCTTTAAAACAATCCATATTTAACTTTCCTGGAGCTGCAGGGCATTTGTGGTTTGTCTACATGCTTTTAGGGATTTATCTTGTTATGCCCATCTTTTCCGCATGGATAGAAAAAGTAAGCAAAAAGGGAGAACAGTGCTTTATCCTTTTGTGGCTATTCACTACGACGATTCCATTCTTAAGGCTTCTTAGCGGAGGAAATCAAGTGTGGGGCGAGGCCAATTGGAACGAGTTCGGGCTTTTCTACGGGGTCAGCGGCTTTATCGGATATGTGATATTAGCTCACTATTTTCGTAAATACCTTAGTGATCTATCGTGGAAGAAAACGATTCTTATTTCAATTCCACTAATTATTATAGGGTACAGCATATCTGCTGGGTGGTTTTGGAATACCATGCCTAAGGAGTTTCCTGTAGAAAGTACAATAGATCTGGCTGTATATATGGAGACCGGTTGGGGCTTCTGCACTAGTGGAACCGCTCTTATTACTATAGGATTCTTTCTTATAATAAAAAAACTTAATGGCGATAACGCCTTTTATAGGCACTTTATACTTCCAATATCCGGCGCAAGTTATGGTATGTATCTAATGCACATATTTTTCCTGTGCTTTTTTACTACGGTATTTCAAAACGCTATTAATTCCACCTTACTTGTTATATTTCTAACCGCCTTATGCAGTTATGGAACATCATTTGCAGTTAGTTACCTCTTGGGGAGAGTTCCCAAATTGGGAAAATATATCGTAGGATAATTAATTTTAATTCAGTTATGCGTAAGTTTTATTTGATTCTATCTGCACTTTGGGGGTGCTTGTTTTTGAGTAATGTTTGTTATGCTCAAGACAGAATTTATCTTTATGATTCTAATCAGGTTATAGAGGCTAAAATCGTGGAGATTTCAGATGACGACGTACTTTACAAAATGTTCAATAATCTTAATGGGCCGGACTATAGGATTTCGACCTCTAAGGTCGCTGTCATAGAATTCGAGAATGGGACGAAGCAATTTTTCAAAACTGAAGAGACGGGGCCTTATGTCTTTTACGATAATGAGTATTTAGGTTATTGGAATGGGCATTTCTATAGGGGTCACAGAAGACTTTCACAGAAAGAAATAAGTGACGCTATAGGGTACTCTTTATATGGTAGTAAATATAGAAAGGCTATGAATCAATATACATACGGGGTGCTTCTTACCATTTCGGGGGCCATAACTGTATCGCTAACTACGGCCTTGGCATGTATCAATAACGATCATAATAATGACCCTGCTTTCCAAGACCCATTTTTTAAGAAACGTGACAACACTGTAGGTGTAATCATAGGATATGTAGTAGGTGCCGCATGTCTTGGATCCGGTATTCCTTTATGGATAAAGGGTAACAAAGGACTTAATGAGATAGCTGACGATTTTAATCGTAATCAGAAGTCTTCATCGCAGAAAGATATGTCTTTGATTCTCGGAAAAACTTCATCTGGATTCGGGTTAGCACTTAATTTCTAAATATTCCTTCATCTTTAGCAGTTTGTCCGAGAAAGAGGCGTTTTTTCGGACAAACTATAGAAAAACTATTTGACTACCGATCCTAATGGGAAAATAGTATCTATTTCATATTGCGTAAGAGCAAGTACACGACGGATTTGCGCATTTGAGGCCCTGTATTCGCGACGAATTAATTTAGCCAAATCATACTTTTGTGCTTTTGTTAGATCTTTAATAGATGAAACACAATAATCAGTTCTAACGTAAGATGATATTCGTGAATATAATTCATTGTCCGTTAGAAATTCAACATCGTCAAGTTCTAAAGCCACTTCAGTATATGACTCAACATTTTTGCTTATCATAGAAAAATAATGATGGGCATCGCGAAATAAAGCCATACCAAAATCAAGAAAACAATAATTGCACGGAAGAACATATCCATTAACTACTACCCAATTTGAAGATAACATCGGAGTTCGGCACCTAAACATCTTCCTCTTTTCGTTAATTAACAAATCTGAAAAAAATTTTCCACTAGGCCAATCTAGAAAATAATACCTTCCCGTCCCCCATGGATAACTAAATGGTGTAAATGAAGGATTAGACACATAACCATTCCGGTTAGTATACACAATATTGTTTCTCAAAGATGACAAACTATTTATAGACTTAAGAAATAATTTAATATCCCTCATTAAGGGAATCGCCCTTGACAATCTTTTATTTATATATTTCCAAAGCATATATATTTTAGTTTCATCTCCAGAAAAAATAAAGTGAAAATGATTTCCCATCACCTCAAATGCAATTATCTTAACGTCAGCGAATATCGATGCTCCCTGAGCTATAATATTCATAGCTAAAGAATATGACGATTCTTCCACGAACAAAAGTGGCGTATCTTTCCCAGAAGTATAAGCATGCCAATACGGCCCATACGAAGCAAAGATAGTTTCGCATTTTTTCTCTTTTTCTAAATAAGTTCTCATAGTTTTTACTTTTTTCGTGTGTATTTATCGTCTTAGCACAATTTGTCCGAGAAAGAGGCGTTTTTTCGGACAAACTATCTTTAATTACCATTTTGTCCGAGAAAGGGGCGTTTTTTCGGACAAAATACCAAGACGAAATTATTTCGTTCGTAAAAATAGTAAAATCAAAACGATAATGAAGAAAAGAAAGTATTTAACTACCAATCTTCACATTTCATGTGACGAAGGAGTAAGTGGCTACGCTTGCACTTGCTATTGATAGGCTGTAAAGATGCAGTAAGAGTCCTACTTTAACATGTTATTCTAGACGCACCTAATGCTCCACCGAGCGCAACAGTAAAAAAAATTCTTAATTATTTAATTGTTATTTGACAAAGATTTCACGGATTTAAACGACTTTCCAAATGGCATAATGGAAAGTCGTACCATTTTAAAATGCTGTAAGCCAAATGGAATACCGATAATAGTTACGCAGCAAATAAGTCCACAGATAAGATGCACTAAAGCAATCTCCCACCACCCTACTAGAATCCATAGAACATTCATAAATACACTCATACATCCACCCGCACTCTTTCCGTCCACAACCTCGGTTCCAAACGGCCATAAAGAAAAAACCCCGAACTTCCACAACTGATAACCAAATGGTATTCCCACAATTGTTAGGCAGTATAATAAGCCTATAACAAAATACAATATAGAGATTACAAATCCACCCAGTAAAAACCAAAGAATATTACCTAAAAACCTCATAAACAATAAAATTCAAGTAAATTTCAAACAAAAAAGCACACTTTTCTCCCGAGATGAAAGACTTTCTATGGAAAAACGCCCACCAAAAACACAATGCTAATATAAAGAAAAATATGTACATTTGCATGTCGCACTCACCCAGGGCGGCATACATATAGAAAGCGTTTAGCTATTCCTTATAACTGAATCTGGACAATTCATTTGACGAAGGAGTAAGTGGCTACGCTTGCACTTGCTATTGATAGGTTAATCCTTAGATAGTGAAGGTGTGAGTCGTGTAACTTGTATTCTCGTCAAGGCAGTCCAGAGCCCGGTTATAGAGTATGGTTATTTGGCCCACACTTTCTTTGTTATTATGGCTGTAAGGGTTCAGCAGTCTAAAATTAAAATGTATGAAGAAATTATTAGTAGCATTGATATTGGCATTATCCATCACTACTATCAGCAATGCACAACCTACCTATCACGATGAATACCAGAACATCTTGCTAAAAGTAGGATATAATTACCTTAATCACAATAAAATAATTGAAAGTTCATATAATACGTTGTCCCTCGAAGCAGAGGTATTATATAGTTTTATGGGCTCTAAAGTAAACCTTAAAGCAGGAAAAGACTACTTGTCATTCAGTCCAATAGGTATTTTAATGTTCATGCCAGCAATAGTACTAAGAACTTTCGGGGATCTTGATCCATCCTCAGCAGGATTATTTATGCTGTTTGCTTTTTCAGCCATGCAAATTCACATCCCTGTTACTGATTATATCGAGATAACTGGAGGTTGGGATGCATTGAAGTTCACAAAATTAAAAAACATAAATGATGAGACTTTTTACTGCACTGGTGAACTAAACGCAGGTTTTAATTTATTTTTTAACGATAACTTCTTCATTAGTGCACTCTATGAATACAATCACTCCCATAATGGCTTTATTAAAGCATGGAATTGGCTTAATGAACCTATTCATCAAACAATTGATTACCAGCCAACATGGCTTAACGGACATGCTTTCAGCATAAGACTTGGATATTTGTTTTAACGATTTATTTTAGAAAAATGGATCCAATGTAATAGTATTGCAGTATTCACTTGAATTGACGCAATAATCCGCGAAATAATTAAACACCTTTTAGAACAAATTAATTATCAATAAAACCATACACTTATGAAAAGAAAAATTAAACTCGTTTTAGTCTTCTCCATTTTATGTACTATGGCCTATTCACAGGACATTCTAACACTGAAAAACGGCGAGCAAAGTGTCGTTAAAATAGAGAGCGTATCTGACGATACTATCGTCTATAGATTATGGTCAAACCAGAATGGTCCTATACGTACAACATCTATCAAAAAAGTAAAATCTATACAATACGCGAATGGACAGAAAGAGACATTTCTCGACGAGTGGGAAAAAGACCAAGAAGAGCAAAAAATCAAGGATAGTCTTGGCCGTGTCAATTTCATTCCCAAATTAGTAGTAGGAGTCTATGCCGGACCACAACTTTGCCAGACAGCTATTCATGCCCCAGGTGACTATAGTGACAAAACTTATGGATACAGATTTTCCCCAACATTCGGAGTAAATGCCCTTTTGGATTTAACTTACTACACCACTTTATATGGAGGGTTAGGGTATTCCATAGAAGGTGGCCACTTTGAAGACTATAATAATCAAGAATATAGATGCAACTATGTAACTCTTGATACTGGTATATGTATTTTTGAAAGATCATGTATAATAGCACTTAGAACAGCCTTTCTAACAAATGGTTCAGGCTATGAAAACGATGTAAAAATATGTGGAAAAGAAAGTTACTCTCCAGTTAGGTTCGGATTATATTATTCCTTGAGAAAAGAACTAGGGAGCAAAAAGCAACATGGAATAGAACTCTACAGCTGCTTTTCATTTACCGATGTATTGTCACCAGATAACTGGAAAAGTGGAGAAACTACCAGAACCAGTAACGGAGTCTGGGGAATCAAATATACTTACCACTTCATTTCAAAGGAATTAAAGAAAAAATGATATCAACCTGAAATTCACCTTTAGAAGATACCCCTATTCTACGTGCTTCCAGAAGGGATAAGGTTCAAAGGTGATCGCAAAATATTTTCACCTTTGCCTGTTACCCTTAATAGAATACCCTACAAGGCACATCGACTTCAAAGGTGTTTTTCAGGTTTCCCCATATCCCTATAACGAAAGAAGGGTGACTATAAGTCCTTCGACTTCATAGTCACCCCGAATAAAAAGAGGCCATGACAGCCTCTTTTATTTAAAAATTATTAAGGTACAAAAACAAACCAATGTCCACCTTCTGTGCCATCCGGATCATACCAAGTCAATTTTGTAATGTATCCTTTAGAGTCCTCAGTAGTTCCTACACCAACTTTCATTTCACTGCCATTGAAATTAACAGCAAATAAATATATCTGACCAGCATCTACAGTTTTATATCCATCGTAACCTGCATCAGGTTTCTCAGAAAGACATGCAAAAGCTTGAGCTATCACTTCTTCAGCGATTTCCTCTGTAATTGAAACAGACACTCCTTCAAGTTTAATATCCTTAATTGTAAAATCTGCTCCATTTTTCTTATTTGTATCCATTCCCCATTTTGCGCCAGAAGCATTTCCATTGTTTTTTACAAGTGTGTAAGTATACTTCGCTGCACCACCTTCACCAGCTTCTTGAGTAAATTCTGTTGAAGCAAGTACTACTGAATTATACTTAAGTACAAGAGAAATTTTCCTTTCAACACTTGTCGAATTAGCCTTAACCTTTAAAGTAACTTTACCATCAGAAGCAATACTAGTACTCTCTACAGCAGAACTTGCTTCAAGAGTAAGCCCATAATCAGAGATAGCCTGCGCGACATCGCTTTGAACAACACCATCGATTGTAAGAGAAAGTGTTGTCACAACATCTCCACCATCTTTAGAAACATTATCAAAAGAAGCATTTGTAAATGAAGCTATAGCATTCAACGACGCAACCTGAGTAATCTTCATAGCTATTACGCCATAATTATACTCGTATTCTGGATCGTTATCAAAAGTATAAACAATGTATCCTACACGAGTGCTTCCTGAAGTGTTTGCAGATGCAGTTATAGTCCATAATCTATCCTGAATCTTTCCTTCTGCATTTCTTAAATAATCACAAGAAAGCCATTCGATATTACTTTTAGAAAAATCCTTACTTTCAAAAGCAGCCGCATCTACACATACAAAATTGGTCTTTGAAAATATACCTTCTGCATCATTATATTCCTCAAAAGTATGAGGTTCTTTGCCATTGACCAAAACAATGGCATATCCAAAGACTGCACCTCCATTTAAAGATGTAACACTAACACATCCATCCGATGGCAATTCAACTTCTTTAACAACATTTTCTCCCCAACTACCATAAGCTTTTACGCTTGTTTTAGCCCCAGCGGCTTTCTGGGTGATGGTGAATGTCTTAGTCTTGCTTGATTCTTCGATAGTGTAGTTTCTAACATCTGAATAAGTGATAGTGACAAGGGCTTTTCTTTCTGCTCCTGTATTTTCACTGACATCTGCAAGTACATGTGCATTAGTGGTGCTGTACCTCACAGTTACCCAATCCACCGGTTCTCCGGAATCTGGATCCGTACAAGTAAAGGCAACATTCTTATAATAAAGTTCATAGTACTCAGCTCCTTCTCTTTTTACTTCGGCCTCTTCTCCATCCTTAGTCATAGCAACTGAATAACCACAATAGTTATCCTTGCTTTCACTTGGAGCAAGTTCCACAGTTTTCCATACTGCCTCATATCTTAAAGTACCAGCTACATGCTCGCTGCGGGTAGCCTTATCGAGGTTAAGATATACATTTTTAACCACATTCTCTCCCACTGCGAAATCTTTATCCATAGCATCAAAAACATACCTAGCCTTATCGGTAGAGACTACCCACTTATATCCATTATATGGATAACCTTCATACGATGCAGCGACTGGGAAATAAATACCCTTACTCGTCTCTTTAGAAGTCACGCCATCAAGAGCGAAAGCAGTACCTAGATTAACGACTACAGTACTATCCTTAAAATAATTAACTGTAGTGCCTTCATAACCATTCCCTTCGATAGGTTTATAGTTTTGTGCACCACGCTCATACGCAACAGTGCCTACAATATAAGAGTTAGACGAAAGAGTGACACTTTCTATTTTTTCACTATTATAGAGTGTCGTATATGGCATAGCTCGGAAAATGGTACCGCATACATCCATCTTAACTGTAATCTTTTCTTGTCCTTTAGCCACATCCATAGTGCCAAGTCCACTATGAAGGAAAAGCCTGCGATGATTCATCTCACCTGCCACATCTTGAGTATAAATATTACCATTTTCGATTGCAAGGGTGTAGTCTACTTCATCATTATTGCGCGGATTATTATTCGTAGATACAAACCATCCATTCCTATCCACTTCAGTAAGAGCAGCATCAAAAGTAAATGACGCCACACTTCCATCAGAAGAAATATCTTCAGCCGTAAGAGGACTTGAAGTCAATTCAGCCCCACCGGCATATTTAATCTGATCACCTACTTCCCACACAATTCCTTTAGAGTCAAGCATGGTTCCTTTAAGTTCCTCTGCAAGGCTGACTTCCACCTTCACGGTTTTGCCTTCATCTGGAGTAGATGGTTCAAGAGCGTCTTGCTTACAAGACACCGATAATGCGCTGGCACAAACCGCAGCAAGCATCCATGAATATATCTTTTTCATATCAGTACACATTTTAGAGTTACTCCCAGGTGTCATCTTCATCGATAGAATAGGTAAAATCTCCTACCCCACCTCTTTGATACCAAGATTTATCTTCGCCCGATGATGCGCAAAGCACTGAGCCACATGTTAGTTCCGTAACGAGAACCTCGGGAGCTTCATACCCCCCCCTACAGCATTTTTTATTCATAATTATTAGTTATTAGTTATTTTTAGCCAATTCAGCGTAACAGGGAAAGCCGTCGTACCGCTAAGTGATAGCGTATGCTTTCCTGCAGGTAGATTTATCTCGACAGTCTTGTTTTCCCATTTATAATCAGTATTTCCAAGTTCAAGTATTCCCAAACTTTTCCCATCGACAAGTACATTTAGTGGACTTTCAAAGTAAGTATAATACCTTAACTCCAATGTATATTTCCCTTCCGAGCCCACTTCGATCTGCCAAAGAGCTGCCGTGCCTTTCTTAAGATCCTGAAGTTCCAGAGCGCCCTTAGTGTCCGTACATGGAGCAAGATGTATCGCACCTTCAAATCCGGTATAATGTTCTGCCGGTATTACATCACCTACCTTATAGTAAAGAGTTTTGTCAAGTGTGGACATATTCACGAAAACCTTTCCGAGATCCGTAAGACCAAAAGGCTTCTTACTTTCCAGCAGTGAATTATGGCACTGAGCCTCGCCATTTCCTCGCGGAATAAACCAAGCATAGCGCTGCACTTGATCATCCGATTCCAAAAGATTAACGGCTTCCACCATGTATTTCATCTGAGCTTCCGCAGAAATATTATTTCCCGCCCAATTACAAAATTCAGTCAACCAAATAGGCTTTCCGTACTTCTTGAAGCCATCTACAAACTGCTTCATAGCCTGTGCCGAGCCCATATAGCAATGTAGCGCGAGCCCAGAGACATCGTCAAGACTGACGCCTTCCTGAGCGAAGAACTCGTCAAGCCACTTCCATGGGTCGTTATACCCTTCAAGCGTTCCATAGTTCATCGCAGGAGCAATAATTTTCATGCCCAATTCCTTAGCGATGGCAACAAGTCTTGGCCAATCCTGGGCCGCCTGCGACGGGGTCATATTGGCCTGGTCCTTAAGGTTAGGCTCATTGTATGCCAATATGTACTCACATCCCGGATGTGCGCGCTTGAATGAACGGAATGTATCTTCGGACCAATTGGCATTCCAAGCCATGGGGCAAAAATCCATGCCATATTGCTCGAATTGCGAGAATGCAGCCTGTGAAGTGCCACTGCTCCAATTATACGACCAACTAATCGCAGGGCCAAGTGAAGGAACATCAATGTCAGGTAATTGGCCGAAATTAAAGCTAACGCCCCTTTTCAAGCTCTTCCTTTGTTGTGAAGTATAATCCAATGCCCCACTTCCATTGGAGATATCCGACTTTTCACAAGAAATAAAAGCGAAAAACCCTAAAACGACAGCAAATAATATCTGTTTTCTCATACTATTTCCTTTCGTAAACCCTAACATAATCAACATACATACTTGCTTGTCCACCTTCCGGAAGAGCTGTAATAGCAGATGGGTCAAGTATACCTGTAAAATACCCTCCTACAGCAAGGTTGAAGAGAATGAAAAAGTCATGGTGAAAATAATGACCAGTTCCCCAATCATCTGACACATCACTTATCCCCATCTCATAATATGGAGTGGAATCAGGATTTTTATCCAGATCAACATACATTCTTAAAAACTGTTCGTCCCATACAAGAGAAAACAGATGAAATTCTCCGTCCTGAAGGCTACTTGGCCACGTAGTGGATTTAGCATAATTAGGATATGCCCAATTTCCACCGCCTACATCCTTATAGTATCCCCAGTGGCATGCCCCATTGAAAAATCTATCCTGAGTACCGGCTTTTATTCCAGCCGAATTTCCCATCTCCATTATATCTATTTCTCCACAACGAGGCCAACCATTTAAAGAATAGTCATTACCCATAAGCCAATACGCCGGCCACAGTCCATTCGCGGTAAGAGGGAGTTTTACACGTGCATCAAACCTGCCATACTTGAAGGTTTTCTTATTCATGGTATTGATGCGGGCAGAGGTGAATTGCTTACCGCCATAACTCTCGCGTTTAGCTGTAATAATCAAGCAATTCGCTCCCGAAGAAGGTTCTTTTCCTACCGTTACATTTTCTTTACGATAGTACTGCAACTCCGCATTTCCAAAGCCACTTCCACCTTCTTCTATATTCCATGTACTCAAGTCAAGAGAAGTACCATCAAAGAGGTCTTCCCATAATAGAACATACCCTTGGGGAATCTCTAAACTTACATCTTCTTGCTTATCCACATCTTTACTAGACAAGCAAGAAGATAGTAAAATCAAAGTGAATAAAGGTATAACCACTTTACTCATATTCGCTTATTACTTCTTATAGAAGAACATTGCATCCAGATCTATAGTAGTTCCCTGAACACCACCACTCAAAACGCCTACGATATTGTCTGACTTTCCAGCCTTAGTGTAATCCATACCGGTATCTGTAAGAGCGACTTCGTATTCATTCCAATCATTAGCAACGAACTTTCCACTTACAGGTGCAATAGCAGAATATGAAGCACCAGCATCATCAAGACTTCCTTCACCGATGGCAAATTTATATGTACCACCATTCCAATAAAGATTAATGATATGTGCTTTTCCTGCAGCTCCCTTATAAGCTACATGGAATTTCCAGTTAGCAAGGTCAGCAGCATCGGACGCAATAGCCGGTGTCTCTTTATCATTAAACCAGCCGGCACCTGACCAACCAATATTAGTAACTACAAGTGAGGTCCACTCTGCAGCCTCGCCATAGAAATTAACTCCTGCACAAGTTCCGCCTGCATAGGTTCCATCCCATACATAAAGATGACGAGTTACATCGTCTACACGGAGATCTTGAGCTACTTTACTTGCGATGTGATTAAATGAAGCATCATCAAGGTTAATAACAACATAAGATGAGCCCTTTAGTGATTCTGGAAGTTTATCATCTTCTTTTTCTTCTTCCTTTAAACCACCTTTGTTAGGTTCGTCTTTACTACAAGAAGATAATACGCAAGCAGCGGAGAGAACCACTGTTGAAAGAAATAAAAATGTCTTTTTCATAATAAATATAATTAGTTAATAGTTAATAAAATCAATATCCATAATTCTGGCTCAAGCCACCAAGTCTGACTTCCTCTACAGGTATTGGCAACAGTTCATGTTTTCCTTTTACAAACTCTGACATGTGACTCTGTGCCTGAGAGGTCTCTGTCTTAGCATAAGCATCCATAACTTCCTTAGCGATACCCCAGCGGCACAGGTCATACCATCTGTGACTTTCCATTGCAAGTTCCACCCTGCGCTCGTGACGAATGGCTAGCTGAAGGTCTTCTGCCGTATCACTTAGTTGATAAAACGCATAATCTTTAGTGTAATTCCTCACTTTATACTCTGGGAACTTAGGCAATATGGATCCAGTTCCACGGGCACGGGAGCGTACCTTTTCAAGATAAATCTCGGCTGTAGCTTTGTCCCCTGCATTCAAGGATGCTTCGGCATATAGCAAATATACATCTGCCAATCTAATATCTATCCTATTTATAGGAGAACGAGACTCGTGCGAATCCTCAAGTGAGACATAATTCCTGTCATCGGTCATAATAGCACGCTTCGTGCAGTAATAACGATTGCCAAGGTAAATATCTTCAGAAGCGTTAGTTATCTGTTCATCTGAAAGAGCCAATATGCTTGCATCTCGACGTGGGTCATTATCTTCAAATTCATCGTAAAGATTCTGCGTAGGGTGATTAAAACCCCAGCCAGAAACATTAAACCACTGCGAACGGGAACGGATTAGGATTGTGGTAAATGTTCCACGAGAAAAGCCATTCCCTTCGCCATAGTCCGATGTTCCTTCCGACATATACTGCACTTCAAATACAGACTCAGAGCCATTCTCTCCTTCAAGAGTAAAATTGTCTGCATAGTTTGAACAAAGCGAATATTCCGAAGCCTGTTCCTTCATAAAAGTCTGTCCCCACTGGGCTGCTTCTTTATAATAAGAGTCAGCATCGCCATTTCCTGTGCGTTTACAATAGTCGCCATAATATAGGTAGGCCTTCAAAAGCATGGCTTGCGCGGCACCTTTGGTAACACGACCTAACTCTTCCGACGCATACTCGCTTTTAAGGATAAGCGAGCTTTCGGCCTGCTTCAAATCGGAAAAAATCACTTCGTAAACCTTTTCAACAGAAGATCGAGGCTGACGCCACTCATCGGAATTATAAATAGGAGATTCCACGATAGGAATGTCCCCATAAAGTCGTACAAGCTTGAAATAGTAGTAAGCACGCAAAAAATGCGCTTCACCTAAAAGCCTTGAACGGAGTTCGTCAGTAAAAGTCCCATCTCTGTCTTCCATAACAGGAATTTGCTCAATAGCCAGATTAGTACGCGCTATTCCCTGATACTGAGCACGATAGTATTGAAGGGCTATCTCATTATTAGAAATGGTTTTAAAGTTCTCCAAGTCATAAGCTGCAGACATATCGGATGTGTTTTGACCTCCCTTAAGAGCATCGTCCGACATTATATCACCTATAAAAAATTCGCTGTAATAGGTGCCTTGATACTCCCACATAAGCGGAACATAGGCTGCGTTTACCACTTGAATGGCAGTCTGTGCACTCGTAAAGAAATCGCCCACTCTATTAGTCATAGGGCCATCCTCACGAAGCCATCCATTACATGCAGTCAACGGCAAAAGCGCACAAACAATCAGTTTTTTATATGCTTTCATAGACTAGAAATTCAAATTAAGGCCTAACATAAATGTTCTGGATTGAGGATAATTACCATAATCCACACCACCACCTACTTCCGGGTCATATCCCGTATATGGAGTAAGAGTTAAAAGGTTGTTAGCAGAGACATAAACCCTTGCACGTGAAATATGTAGTTTGTCAGTAAAACTTGATGGTAAAGTGTATCCTAACTGCAAGTTTTTAAGTCGTAAATAGGAGCCACTTTCCACAAAACGACTATTCGTTTCGAAGTTTCTGGAACTTCCCTTAGGATTAGGGATGCTCCCGGAAGGATTGGCCTCAGACCATACATCACGCATGGTTGTACTAAGTGTAGCCTCATTACCAGTACCTTCCGTTCTTAGACGCAGTGCATTGTAGATTTTAGAGCCGTAAACGCCTTGAAAAAAGAGCTGAAGATCAAAGCCTTTCCATTCCGCTCCCATGTTAATGCCATAAGTAAACCAAGGGAAAGGATTACCTAAATCGGTTCTATCATCCTCGTCTATTTTTCCATCACCATTTAGGTCTTTATACTTAGCATCGCCTACACTGATTCCTGTAGAAGCGCCATCTGCCCACAGATGCTTGTTAATCTCATCCTGGCTTCTGTATATACCCTCATACTCATATCCCCAGAATGTATATAGAGGAAGGCCTTCATCGCAAAGTGTCTTATCTCCCCATACCCTTTCACCACCATTAAGCGAGGTAAGTTCGTTCTTTATAAAGGATGCGTTTCCACCTATATTATATGCCAATTCTCCAGCTTGGTTCCTATAGTTAAGCGTAAGTTCAAGGCCCCGATTGGCAACCGTCCCCACATTGGCAATAGCAGAATAACGATTGCCAACATGCGCAGGAGCGCTCACACTCAACAACATATCTTTTGTGTCTCTTTCGAAAACCTCGATGGTACCAGTAAGTTTATTACCCCATAAGCCGAAGTCCAAACCAAGGTTATATTGCTGGGTGGTTTCCCATTTTCCTCCGTTATTCACGTATGTGAGGATAGTAGCGCCATGGGCAAGTTCCTGATTAGCACCGAAAACATAATCAACAAAAGTCGGCCCGTTATTCATCATAGTTAAAGTGAAAGAATTCTCACCCACCTTATCATTACCGATTCTTCCCCATCCGGCGCGCAATTTAAGATCCTCCAATATGTCAAAATCCTGCATCCACTCTTCACTAGAAATTCGCCACGCAGCAGCGGCAGAAGGGAAAAAGCCCCATGTATGCTCTTTAAATTTAGATGAACCATCCGCACGGAAATTCAATGTGAGCATATAACGGCTATCATAGGAATAGTGTGCCCTCCCTAAAAGCGAGAATCGACGCGTACGCCCTGCTGTATCACTTGCCTTATTTTGCAACTCGGTAGTCTGGGATAAATACCAGTTAGTCTTTACCGGATTAAGAATACTTGAACCAGACCCTCCTATCGTTTCGTAATTATACTCTTCGGCTGTCTGTCCAGCCATAAGGGAAAAACTGTGTTTTCCTATCTCGCCATTGTATGTAAGAGTATTTTCCAATATTATGGTCTGATAACGCCCCATACTCTCTTCGAGAAAATTCTTATCCATCTTATCGTAATCGGAGTATTTATACGCATCCTTGAACAATTTATGACGAGTGTTTGATAGATCCATACTTACATCACTTCGCCATACAAGACCCTTTATAGGATTTATCTCGAGGAAAATGTCACCTACCCATCTTTCAGTTTTATCTGACGGATGAGAATGCTCGACCATAGAAAGCGGATTAGTCACATTCTTAAAGTTCGATGCCGCCGAGATTTGACCGCTCATGTCCGCACCATCCCTACTTAATGACCCTTCTGGGTAACGAGCCGGATCCCATGGAGCCATAGCTATGGCTGCAGATAAGATGGAAGCGCCTGGAGAACTATTGTTATTCATGGCATTACGACCTTCCGAAGTCATAAATGTAAGATTTTCACCCACCTTTATATACTTCCCTATATTATGCGCAGAATTAAAACGCAGAGAAAAACGATTGAAATCTGAGCCTATAATCGTACCATCTTGATCAAAGATATTGGCACTCATCGACCAATACCCATCTTTATTACCCCCATCTGCACTTAGATGGTAGTTCTGGATCAAAGCGTTACGAAATACAACATCTTGCCAATCCGTATCAATTGCAGAATAGTCCAAATTTTTAGGATAGTAATTCGACTTACCTATAAGATAAGCTCGCACCCAGGAATCTATACCTTTATTTTCTAAAACAGTTACCTGAGAAGGAATACCCGAAGCATTAGCAAGGAAAGACGAAAATTCTGCAGCATTCATCAAATCAAGTGCGCGCCATCTTGATTGTACTCCCAGATAAGCATCAAAGGAAAACCTTACACTACCATCCGTTTCACCTTTTCGGGTAGTGACGAGAATGACACCATTTGCTCCTCGCGAACCATAAATAGCCGTGGCAGAAGCATCCTTTAAGATTTCAGTAGATGCTATATCATTAGGGCTTAAATAATTAATATTGTCTACAATAACCCCATCCACTACATATATAGGAGAACTGTCATTAACGGTTCCTATACCTCTGATTCTAACTTCTGCGCTGGCTCCCGGCTGACCGGACCCAGAATTGACGGTGACACCGGCAGCCACACCCTGAAGCGCCTGATCAAGGCCTGCAGCAGGCGTCTTCTGAAGCTGTTCACCCTTAACAGATGCTACTGCACCTGTAAGATCACTCTTCTTCATAACACCATAACCTACAGCCACGACCTCATCGAGAACAAGCGCGTCATTTTCCAAATAGACATTAAGGACAGCACTTTGATTTACCGTAACCTCTTTATCTGCAAAGCCAAAAGAGCGGAATACAACTACATCGCCCTTTTCTACATCTATGGAATATTTTCCGTCCATATCTGAAGACACTCCATGCATAGTTCCTTTTACTAGTACAGCCACCCCAGAAAGAGGATATGAATCATCAGCGGAAAATACTATTCCACTCAATGTCATTTTCTGCGCGAGACATAATTGAACGCTCACAAAAAGAAACACCAAAAATGATGCGATTTTTTTCATATCAGTTATCGATTCACTGTTATTAATAAATATACCGAACTTTCTGCCTTCATCGATCAAAACATAAAAAGACGACAAAGTTCATATACTCGTTTTTCGGATACAAAATTATAAAAAAAAGAATGTAGAGTTAATAATATAGGTACACTAAAACTCAACATTTGAAAATTTGGCACCTATACAAAAACTCAACATATATATATTAAAACGCTTATTTTATGATAATTAAATAATTTTAATAATACAATAAAAATTTTTATTATCGCAAGAACACTACAACAAGGAAGTTTTACTATATTTGCAAAAAACAGCATAATGAAAAGACTAATTACCACTACCATACTTTTATTCATAGGAGTTATCACCTATGGGTATTACCCTTTTATACACAATTATCTTAAATCGGAATACAAAGGAGGAAGCAAGAATTGGCAGATCACACAAGGTGAATGCGGCAATATGTGGCTGGCCAATGATGCCGGGATCATAGAATATGACGGCAAAGAATGGGGTATTACACCTGTTACGAATAAGACCAGTGTACGCTCAGTTCTGTATGACAATGAGACAGACAGGCTCATTTTCGGAGCGATCAACGAGTTAGGTTATCTAGATTTCAGTGATAATTCAGGTGTCCGCTATGTCTCACTCTTGGATAGCATTGGAAACAACATAAACGATATATGGAGGATACATAAACTAGACAATGCTCTATATTTCAGAGAGAATAACCGCATATTTCGCTATAAGAACGCCGAAGTTAAGGAATACAATTTCAACGCTAAAGTCACAGTGTCCGAGGTAATAGACGGACAACTGTACATATTCGTCAATTCCATTGGCCCTCTTAGGCTTAACGATCGTGGGGACTTTGAAAAACTACCTGGTACTGAAAGTCTTAGCAATGTGGCAATATGCTCCATAATAAAACGCGAAAACGGAAATTACATAGAATTTGTAAGCGCGACGAACGGACTATATTCTTATAAAGACGGTGTTCTAAAGCATTTGGATTCTTCTCTACTGGATGGTCTTGACAATTCCATAATTTACTGTGCACGGACAAATGGGAAACATACGGCCTATGGTACTGTAAACAATGGTGTGTATATATATGAACACACCTCTCAAGATCTAATTCACCTTAACATGTCCTCCGGGCTACAAAACAATACCATACTCGATGTTTTCTTCGATAAACAAGGTAACCTATGGCTAGGACTTGATAAGGGCATAGATATGGTTCAAATCAACTCTGCAGAATACAGCTTACTAGCTTCAAGCAATATAATAGGAGCCGGATATGCCTCCGAAATATATGAAGGGTACTTATGGCTAGGGACGAATCAAGGTCTTTTCACGATGAAAAACTCAAAGATCGAAGAAATCTCTGAATTGAAAGGACAAATCTGGTCTCTGCTATCGCACGACGGAAAACTTTTCTGTAGTTGTGATAGAGGTTTAGGAATCATCGACGAGGAGCGGAATACACGGTTCATACCATTAAACGGAAGCTGGAAATTAACGCCTCTTAAACAGAATACTGAATATATGCTAGGATGCAGTTATGACAGATTGTTTCTTTTAAAAAAGCAAGCCGGAAAGTGGGAGTTCTATAACTGGATAAGCGGGTTCGATGAAAACAGTAAGGTATTTGAAGAGGACAATAATGGGGATATCTGGTTTAGCCATTGGATAAAAGGATTATATAGGCTTAAGATTGATTTGGGTAGGTCTGAAGTGATCGAAAAAAAATATTTCTCAAAAGGAAATGGGCTTCCGCAGGATTGGGGAAATGTGCCAATATGGTTTGAAAACGAAATTATTTTCCAGACTGCACACGGGTTTTACCGAATCGATAGAAAAACAGACAAAGCCTACCCTATTGTCGGATTAAACTCCCTATTCTCCACACCACCGGCAGGAATGAGCATTTTCCAATGTGGCAATTCAGATTTATTCTTCTCGTCCTCTACCATTCAAGCATTATGTTATAGAACGTCTAACAATAAAGATATAACCTCCAGAGATATACTGCTTTCAAATTCTCCAGACAAAAAGGGAATCACCATCGACAGCCTATCTTTAAGGTCGCTATGTCTAAGACGCATTTCCGGATTTGAAGATATCAGAGAACTTAAAGATGGACTTATCATGGTTAATACAGAAGATGGTTTTTCAGTCATCAACACCGATAAAATTAAAGAAAATCGTTCTCTGCCCAATAACAGTCTATATATAAAAGAAATATCTATTACGAAAGCTGATAAAGACTCTGTAATTTTCGTATCCAGAAAAGAAAATAACAAAGAGGCAAAACTTACCATTCCTTTCAAAGACAATTCCTTGAAGTTCAAGGTTTCTCTTCCTATATATAATATTGATGGAAGTGAATTATTCAGCTATCGTCTTAAAGGCTACGATAAGGTGTGGTCCAAATTTCAGGAAAGCGAAGCCAAAGAATATTCACATATACCTCCCGGCAACTATACTTTTCAAGTAAGAGCGAGCTTAGCCAACTCTATACACACAGTCAATACAGAGATAAACTTTAAAATAATGACACCTTGGTATAGGAAATGGTGGGCATACCTCCTTTATATACTAATAGGTCTTATTATCTTGATGTATACAATACATACTTTCAGACTAAAAATCGAAAATAATATAGCAGAAAAACAAAAGTTGAAAGACAACGCCATAAGGCAACAGCAAATGAGTCACGAACTTAAAATAAAGGCTGACGAATTGGCATCTTCAACTATGAATCTAATTCGCAAAAATGAAATACTCCGGAAAATAGACTCCGAGTTACAAAAAGCGGAAGATACAGTGGTGGAAGATAGGAATAAATCACTGAAGATAATAAACAAGGTACGACAGAATATTCGTGAGAATATCAGCTTGGATAATAACTGGAATAAGTTCGAGAAGAACTTCGATATGGTCTATGTGGATTTTCTTAAAAAACTCGATGAACATCATCCGGAATTAAGCATAACTGATAAGAAATTATGCGCCTACCTAAAGATGGGATTAAGTTCAAAGGAAATAGCGCCACTTCTTAATATAACCGTTAGAAGCGTGGAGATGAACAGGTATAGAGTTAGGAAAAAACTTGGCCTAAATAGAGAGGATAACCTTATGGATTACTTGAACAGATACTAGTAATCATTAAGTAACCTTCAAAACAACTTTTTAACGCATAACGACAAGATCATTTCATATTCTATGCACAAGAGACGACCTCGCACAAGGGTGCGAAGTAGAATAGCCCGTTTTTGAGCCGAAACCGTCTATCTTTTATTTCTTAAATGTTATCGAAAATAAAGGGCAGTATGGACTCCACATTAGGGAACTTCCATATTTTACCAGTACCTACCCATATAACACTTATCGGATGCCCGGCATTTTTTTGATATTGAGCCATTACCTGTCTGCAGGCGCCACATGGAGAGACTGGTTCTGGGGCCAATTCTCCATTCAAACCTCCAGCTATCGCAATAGAATTAATGTGATCGCCAGGGAATTGAGATGCCGCTGAGAACATAGCACTTCTTTCTGCGCACATACCTGATGGAAATGCAGCATTTTCCTGATTGGCACCCTTAACTATGCGTCCGCTGTCAAGTCTAAGTGCTGCGCCTACTTGAAAATGTGAATATGGGGAGAATGACCCATTCATAGCAGAAATAGCTTCTTTTACAAGCTGTGCGTCTTCTGCGCTTAATTCATCAGGATTATTATACTCTATAAATGAGATTTTGTATTCTTTCTCGGTCATTATTTAATATTTAGTGGACTTCAAAGATATAAATTTTTTGGTACCTTTGCAAAACATAGTTGATAACTGATTAAAATTCATAAATAAAAATTACTTTAGTAAGCGTTAAAAATAAGTTGGTAAAGATTTGTAGTGGATTTTCGAGGATACAGCCCCCTCAAAAATTACTAAGATGATGCAGGTTATTTTTTTTAGTTATTTATAACACATTAGCAATGAATAAAAAGATATATTTTTCAGGCTCCATAAGAGGTGGAAGGCAAGATGCCTCGCTATATCATAATATCATAAAGTATATCCAATCAAAAGATATTGTTCTTACAGAACATATTGGAAAAGAAGATCTTGATAGAATAGAAAATGCCCAAAGCGACCACGACATATATGTTCAAGATACAAATTGGTTAAAAGAATGCGATCTTGTAATAGCCGAATGTACACAGGCCTCGCTTGGGGTAGGGTACGAATTAGCATTTGCCGAAAACTTTAACAAGCCTGTCTATATATTATATAACAAAGGAAAAACCAAACTGTCTGCTATGCTAGCTGGCAATCCGGCCTTTCATATTTTTCCATATCAGACTGAAACAGAAATATTTAACATATTAAATAGTATTTTAGCATGAAAAAAGTATTAATATCCATTCTTTGTCTTTTTGCCGTTTTTGCGTGCACACCTCAAAAGCCTATCGATAATGGCAAATCTGACATAGAAAATCCAGATCCTAACCCAGATCCTGAACCGGAGCCTAATCCTGAGCCGGAACCTGAGCCAAATCCCGAACCGAACCCTGATCCTAATCCTGAAGATCCCATCAGCATAGAAGTTCTTGATCCTGGAAGTGAAAGGGAAGATTTCAAGCCTACACCCCAACACCCTGACGCCATACACGAAGTTGAATACAAAGACTTCTACAACGTAGTCTATGACCAGCTAGATGAATTCGGGAACATCGATTATGTCATTTCCCAAGGCAACGGTGTCTCTTGGCCTATAATAACAGAAGAAGGTTATATTCGTTTCTATCAAGGAACTAGCGAGAAAAAAGGTGGCTCCTATATTAGGATTCGCAGCCACAACAATGCCAAAATCCAGGAAGTGGAAGTAGGAAGTAAAGGAAAGACAAAATTGGCATATAGCATAAATGGAAAGGCGGCTAAATCCCAGACTATAGAAGTACAAAGTGGTAGTACTCTAACCATTAACGAAGGTGAAGTAGACCAAATATGCATCTACTGTATGGGAACCTCACAAAGTGAAAGGTGGGAAATGAATTACATAAGGGTAAAGTATCGCGGAGGTTACATAAAAGAAGACTACTATCAAGAGCCTAAAGAATATGGGCCACTGGTACGAGTTACTCTACCTTTCACGGAGAATTTTGAAACAGGATTCTCTACCACTGACAAACCATCGTACTACAAATACGGCATTACTTCGGGAAGAGATAACCTTCAGTGGAGCACATGGTACGGCTCTTTCTCATGGCAAAACCCTATAGAAGGCGGTCAAAGCGCACAATTACGAGTATATAAGGAGGAGGAAGACTACGAAAAGGAACAGTTCGGACATCTTAAAATGGAATTCTTCCTGGAAAATATTTCTGAAGTGGATTTCCAATACTACATGACAGAATTCTGGATGAAAGCTACCATATCATGGTGCGAATTCGGCAAGAGTGACTGGAATGCTCCGGAGCAGATAGCCCTTAAAGAATACTCACAACGCGAAACCATACAGAACTTTCACTATGTTCTTGACAATGGGACTGCACACAACGCCAAAATCAAAATAGAGCTTGATAGTGCGACCGGCTTTCCAACTAAAGGTCACTACGATTTCATAGTGGATAACTTCACATTCAGATAAAAAATTGTTTCGAATACTTCTAAAAACGCGTGAGTAAAATAGTACCATTTCAGGATTGTGCAATCGTGTTTTTTTAGTATCTTTGCGCGGATTTGAAATCTCTGAAAAAAGATGAAAAAAGCACATATTTTTCCTGGCCAAGGCTCGCAATTTACGGGTATGGGCAAGTCTCTATACGATAGTTCCGCCAAGTCTAGAGAACTTATGGAAAGAGCTAACGAGATACTCGGGTTTAGATTGACAGACATAATGTTCCAAGGCAGCGCCGAGGATTTGAAAAGCACTGAAGTGACACAGCCTGCAGTTTTCTTACATTCTGTCGTAGCTGAGAATTGCACCGAAATGGAGAAGCCGGACATGGTTGCAGGGCACTCCCTTGGAGAATTCTCTGCATTGGTCGCTTGCGGTGCACTTGACTTTGAAGACGCACTTAAACTTGTGAGTAAAAGAGCGTCCGCCATGCAGGAATGCTGCGAAAAGCACCCTGGGGCTATGGCTGCGATAATTGGCCTACCCGTAGAAGATATTGAAAGCGTGTGTTCGGAAATATCTTCTGAAAATAGAGGTATAGTACTGGCAGCCAATTATAATAGCCCACAGCAGACTGTTATTTCCGGTGAAAAAGAATGTGTTTCTCTTGCCTGCGAGAGATTAAAAGAAAAGG
>ERZ808246.949-NODE-949-length-22403-cov-4.721496_pt1 | contig 22403 bp, 19 predicted proteins | sample MGYA00521083_ERZ808246 | MGnify/ENA primary metagenome ERZ808246 (study PRJEB31516, sample SAMN03275577) | gut metagenome | biome: mammalia-associated habitat; material: feces | host: Papio cynocephalus | place: Kenya | collected 2012-07-07 ... | reverse complement strand
ACAAAAGGCTCCCTCTTTGAGGGAGCTGGCACGGCAACGCCGTGACTGAGGGAGTCTCAGGAAAGCCTGATATTAAGCCATCCTCACTTTCTTTCAACATATTCCAAAGAGCAGAACACCCCCTGCGGTCCCGCAAGCCGTAGGGGGTGTTCTGTTGTTTTGGATTGTGTTTTGTTAAATGACCGTTGAGATCATGACAAAGTTTTCGCAGCCGAAAAGAGATAAATGCAAAAGAGATTGACCGCCCACAGTCTACCAAACTCAGCGGTCAATCTCTTTGACTAACGAGGAACGGGAGCTGACGATCTTGCAGTCAGTGCCCTTTTCTGTTTGTAGTATAGTTGATTTTTTGCGGGTTGTCAAGCGGAGAAAAATTCAGATCAGCCCCAGCACCGTTGCGCTGCATGGGGCCAGCGTGACAGAGCCGGTCAGGATCTGGCTTTTGCCCCGCCACAGGCTGGAAGAAGTGCCGTCGCTCAGCAGTTTCCAGCTGCCCTCGGGCAGAGGGACGGCGGGGGTGTCGGCGGTGGGGTTGTAAAAGACGCAGAGAGCCCGCCACCAGCTGCCGTCGCCGGGCAGGGCAGGCAGGGTCCAGCCCACCAGCGGCTGCTCCAGAGAGAAGAACCGGATGGCCTCCGGGGCGGTGCGGTCAGCGGAACTCAGCCGGGGAAAGGTGGCCCGCAGCCCGATGAGGCCCCGGTAATAGTCCACAAGGCTGTGGAACTGCTGGGCACGTTTCCAGTCCAGCCGGTTCAGGGCGGGGGAAGAACGGTAGCTGTTGCCCTGCCCTTTTTTGGTGCGGGCAAATTCCTCGCCTGCCTGCCAGAAGGGCAGCCCCATGCTGGTCAGGATGATGCCCGCCGCCAGCCGGTTCTGGGCCAGTGCAGCGGGGTCGGTGGCGGTGAACTCGGGATGGGGGTACCGCACCATCAGCAGCTTGTCCCAGAGGGTGAAATTATCGTGGGCCGAAACGTAGCTGACGATCTGCGCCGGGCTGTGGGGCGGCAGACGGTCGCTGCGGCACCATGCCGCCACGGCACCGCCCACGTCCCAGAAGGAATCCGGCTTGCCCTCCACATAGCCCGGCTCCCGGGCGTTGAAACACCCGCCCTTGATGGCATCCCGGGTGTTGTCGCAGAAGATGCCGATCCGCTCATTGAGCATGGACAGGTTGTTTTTGTTGGCTTCGTACCGGCGCAGGGCACTGCCGCCGCCCTGCCATGGCTCGCCGTACATCAGGATGCTCCGCCCGCCGGGCAGCTTGTCCAGCTCGGCCCGCAGCTCGTTCATGGTGTCCACATCGTAAAGGCCCATCAGGTCGAACCGGAAGCCGTCGATGTGGTATTCCTGCGCCCAATAGAGCACCGAGTCGATGAGATACCGCCGGGCCATGGGCCGTTCGCTGGCAAACTCGTTGCCGCAGCCGCTGCCGTTGGAAAAGCTGCCGTCCTCGTTCTGCCGGAAGAAATAATAGGGTGTGGTATTGTTGAGGACATTTTCATTCCGGTACATATGATTGTACACCACGTCCATCACCACACCAATGCCTGCGGCGTGGAGGGCGGCGATCATCTGTTTGCACTCCCGCAGCCGCACCTCGCCCCGGAGAGGGTCGGTGGAGTAGCTGCCCTCCGGCACGTTGTAGTTGGTGGGGTCATAGCCCCAATTGTACTGCCGGGTCAGGGGGCGGCTCTCGTCCACGCTGCCAAAATCAAAGATGGGCATGAGCTGGACATAGCCCACCCCCAGCCGCCGCAGATAGTTCATGCAGGTGGGGTGGACACCGTCGGAGTTGAGGGTGGTGCCCTGCTGGGTAAAGGCTAAAAATTTGCCCCGCCATGCCGGACGGATGCCGCTGGCCGGGTCCTGCGAGAAGTCTCGCACCGAGACCTCCCACACCGAACGCCGCTCCGGGGGGATGACCGGACGCTGGTCCTTTTCCCAGCCCGGCGGGTCGATGCGGGCAAAATCAACGATCATGCTGCGGTTTCCGTTCACGCCTGCCGCCCGGGCATAGGGGTCACCGGTCTCCCGCAGGCCGGTTTCGGTCTGGACGGTAAAGGTGTAGTAGCGGCCGTGCTGGTCCCCGGGCAGGTAGACCGACCATACGCCCTGCGGGCCTTTTTCCAGCGGCATGGAGCCTATGCAGGCCCCGCCGTCGCCCCGGCGGTAAAGGTTCACCATGACCTGCCGGGCCGTGGGGGCCCAGAGCCGCAGGCGGGTGCCGGCGGGGGAATATTCAGGCCCCAGCGGGCCGTAATAGCAGGTTTGCTGCGCAAAGGCTTCGCTCTCAAACAGAGCTTTCCATTCCGCAGGAGTTTTCATTGTGCGCACACCCTTCTTATCATAGCGATGGATTTGTATAGAAATAGTGTACCCGCCCGAAAGGTCATTTTCAAGAGTTTTCTTGCAAATATCTCCAAAGTACACTATACTGAGAAAAAACAACGCATGGAGGCGGCTATGGGATACACGAACGATTGGGAAACTCTGATGAACGGAGTGTTCGGTGCAGGCGGAAAGCTGAAATTCGGCGGCCCGGTCCAGCCGGAAAAAGAGACGGCGGAGCCTGCCCCCAAGGCGGGCGGCAGTCTGCCGGACCTCAACGCCGCCCTGCTGGCCCAGCAGAAGGAGCTGGATGCCCTGCTCAAAAAGCAGAACGCCGCATTGAAGCAGAAGGACAGCAGCACACAGGCCGCATTGGAGGACAGCCGTCAGCTGCTCCGGGAGATGGAAAACGATGGCCTGCTGGCAAAAGGCACCAGTGAGGCAAAGGCGGAGCATCTGGGCAGTTTTGAGGGCCTTGCCGCCGAGGTGAAAAAATCGGTGCTGGGGCAGGATGCCTTTGTGGACAGCGTGGTGCGGGCCATGCGCCGCCCCTTTGTGCTGGGCACCGAGATGCCCGCCGCCCGGAATGTCATCCTCATCACCGGCGGCAGCGGCACCGGACGGCATTTTGCTCTCCGTGAGACGGCCCGCTGCATGGCAGTGCGGGGCCTTTTGCAGAGCGATAAAATTGCCTCCCTTGATCTGGCCCTCTACCCCAATTCCGGCACCGAAAAGCTCTTTTTACAGGACCTCTACGCTGCCCTCCATGCTCCCGGAGAGATCGTGGTGTTTGAGCACTACGAGAGCTGCTATCCCGGCTTTTTAAAGACCCTTTCCGATCTGGCCGTAAAGGGCAGTGCACCCCTGTCCAGCCGGTATCTGGTCAACAAAGAAGGCATCCTTGTGGATGCGGGCACGGCTCTGGCCCCGGGGGCAGTCAGCTGTATTGACCCGCAGGGCAAGTATCTGGTGTTTTTCTCTAACAAGGGCCGGGATGCACTGGCAGATAAGTTCGGCGCAGCGTTCGTTTCGGCTCTGGGAGACGTCTGCGAGACAACCCCATTTGCCCGGGAGGACCTTGCCGCCCTTGCGGCGCAGCAGCTCAATGCGCTGGCGGCAAAAGTCAACACCCGGCTGGGGCTGAGCCTTTCCGCCGGGGCTGATGTGCGGGACTATGTTGCGGCGCAGTGCAGCCCCAAACAGGGGGCCGCAGGGCTTTCGGCCTGCTGCGATAAAATGTTCCGGGCGTTGAGCGAGTTCTGCCTTCAGACTGATGCAGCCCTTTCCGGCACGGTCGCCCTGACCGCCCGGCCGGATGGCATCGATTTTGCCCTTAACGGCGCAGAGCCCCGGAAGCTCTTTGACCTCCTGCCCGCCGAGTACACCGGGGCCGTGGAGGAGATCAAGGCAGAGCTCAACGAGCTGGTGGGTCTTGCGCCGGTCAAGGAGTATGTGTTCGGCCTTGCGGACAACATTCAGGTGCAGCAGCGGCGGGCGGCGGCAGGCTTCAAGACCGCCAGCCTGTCTATGCATATGATCTTTACTGGAAACCCCGGCACCGGCAAGACCACCATTGCCCGGCTGGTGGCAAAGTACCTCAAGGCCATCGGTGCCCTCAAGGGCGGGCAGCTGGTGGAGGTGAGCCGGGGGGACCTGGTGGGCCGTTACACCGGCCATACCGCCCCCCTGACCAACAGCGTCATTGAAAGCGCATTGGGCGGCGTTCTCTTCATCGATGAAGCCTACAGCCTGTACCGTGGCGAGCAGGACAGCTTTGGCCTTGAGGCCATCGATACCCTTGTGAAGGGGATGGAGGACCACCGGGACGAACTGGTGGTCATTCTGGCAGGCTATACCAGAGAAATGGAAACTTTCCTCACCGCCAACAGCGGCCTTGCCAGCCGGTTCCCCAATAAAATCGAGTTCCCGGACTATACCGCCGACGAGCTGCTGGACATCACCGCCGTCCTCGCTAAGGGGAAGGGATACCGCCTTGCCGAGAGCTGCACCTTCCCCCTGCTGGGCTATTATAAACGCCGTCAGGCCCTCGACAGCCGCACGGCAGGCAATGGCCGCCTTGCCCGCAATACCCTTGAAAAGGCCATCTTCAACCAGAGCCGCCGCCTCGTCGCCGAGCCCGCCGCTGAGCTTGATCTTATCCTGCCCAGCGATCTGGAATTTGAGGAGTGAAACAGAAAAAACGGACAGCTTGTGCTGTCCGTTTTTTGCTGTACCGATGGAAAAATCATGCGCTGTGGGCTTCGCTGATGCGTTGGGTCATCCGGGAAAGCTGCTCCCGGACGAGGGCGGGGGCTGTGACTTCCACCTTGCCGCCGAAGCCGCAGACCCAGCCGAAGAACTGCTCACTGACGCAGACCGGCACATCGAAATGGAAGGATGCACCCTCTGCATCGGGCAGGAAGATGGGTTCGGGGCCGAACCGCTCCCGCATGGCCTGCTCGAGGTCGACGGTGCAGCGAAGGGTGACCCGGTGTTCCGGGCCGCCATACATATTGAAATGCTTGCGGAGATATCCGGGTAGGTCCAGCTGGCGGAAGAGCTCCTTGCCCCGGCGCGGCTCGTCCAGAATCTCTACCCCGGCCATCCGGTCCACCCGGTAGTTCCGGATGCCAACGGGCTCTTTTTCGTCCTGATAGGCGATGAGGTAATAGCAGCCGTTTTCCCACGTCATCTGCCATGGGCTGATGGTGCGCATCTCGGGGAAGCCCCGTTTTTTGTAGTGGAAGCGCACCATTTTGCCGGAGTTAATGGCGGTGAAGAGGGCATCCACGGTGTAAGGCAGGGAACGGCTGCTGCTTTTGGGCCGGCCCTCCACATAGACCTGCCGCTGGAGCTGGCTGCCCTCGTAGCGGGAGGTGAGACCTTCCAGTTTGGCAATGAGCTTCTCGCTGGTGGTCTTGGAGATGGTGCGGCTGGCCTGCACGGCATCCACCAGCAGCTTGAGCTCGGCCAGCTCAAAGGTGCGGCTGGCCATCCAGTAGCCGCCGTTCCGTCCCCGCCGGAGCCGGATGTCGTAGCCCAGAGCGTTCAATGCTTCAATGTCGCTGTAAACGCTTTTGCGCTCGCAGAGGATGCCCTGCTGTTCCAGCAGCTGCACCAGCTGGGGGACGTTCAGCAGATGGTTCTCGTCGGTCTGCTGCTCAAAGATGCGCAGCAACGCTAAAAGCTTGGATTTCTGGCCTTCCTGCTTCGGCATGGTACTTTTTCACCCCAACTTTTTGTCAAATGCGGCCCGCCGCTGGGTCGAGAGCCGGAACATCTCTTCCAGCTTGTTCCGGTCATTTGCCACAAGGGCGTTGCGCAAGGCATCGAGGGCGGCATCGAACTGGTCGATCTCAGCGATCAGGTTCTCTTTGTTCCAGAGGAAAAGCTCAGCCCACATTTTGTCGTTGATCCGTGCAATGCGGGTCAGGTCCCGGAAGGAGTCGCCGGTGTACTCGCAGAGGGAAGAATTGTCGTTGGCGCACATCAGGCTGACGGCAATGGCATGGCAGAGCTGGCTGACATAGCCGATCATTTTATCGTGTTCCTGCACGGTCAGGGTGCAGATGTGCTGGAAACCCAGCACTTCGGCCAGCTCCTTTGCCCACTGGATGGCCTCGGGGGTGTTCTTCTCGGTGGGGGTGATGATGAAGTTGGCAGGTGCAAAATTGACTTCGGTGGCGTGCTCCACGCTGGAAGTTTCCCGGCCTGCCATGGGGTGGCTGGCGATGAACTCCACTCCGTCGGGGCAGAGGGCCTGAATGGGCTCTACAAGGCCGGTCTTGACGCCGGATACATCGGTGAAGATGCAGCCGGGCTTGAGCAGACTGCCATAGGTGCGGAACCATTCCAGCAAGGTGGTGGGATACAGTGCAAAGATGATGTGGTCGGCCTGCTGCACAAGGTCCTCAAAATCGTGGGTCTTGCCGCTGCGGATGTAACCGTGTTCGAGGGCGTATTGGAGATGCCCTTCGCTGCGGTTGATGCCGTCCACGATGAATCCGGCCTTTGTCAGCTCAAGGGCGTATTTGCCACCTAGCAGGCCAAGGCCCACCACGAGATAACGTTTGGATTTATCCAGCATATTCTACCTCCACACCCAATGGTTTGATGGCTTCAAAAAAGCGGGGCCAGCTCTTTTCAATGGCTTCGGCCCCCTCGATGGGCAGATGCAGCCCGGCGGCAAGGGCCAGCACCGTCAGGCTCATGACCACCCGGTGATCGTTGTGGCCGGAGAGCGGGGCGGCGGGCGGATGGAGACGGCCTGCACAGCCTTCAATGGTGATGGTGCCGCCCTCGCTGGACAGCACCCCGCCGCAGGCCCGGAGCTCCGTTTCCATCGCAGCGATCCGGTCGCTCTCCTTGATGCGGAGACGCTCGGCGTTCCGGATGACGGTGGTGCCCTCGCAGAGCAGCCCTAAAACCATCAGCACCGGGCCGAGGTCGGGGCAGTCTGCAAGGTCGATGTCCACGCCGTGCAGGGGGGCTTTTTCAAAGACGATGCCCTCTGCTGCGGCGGTGAACCTGGCCCCGCACCGGCGGAGAATGTCAAGGATGACGGCATCGCCCTGCAGGGTGTCGGGACGCAGCCCGGTGATGGTCACCCCTCCGCAGACGGCACCCAGCACAGCCGGGAACGCTGCCTGACTGTAATCGCCCTCTACAGTGTAGTCACAGGCGGTATAGCTCTGATTTCCCGGGATGGCAAGGGTCGTGTCATCCAGCCAGCGGCTGGTCACGCCGAAAGCGGCCTGCACGCTGCAGGTCATGTCGATGTAGCTCCGGCTCTCCACCGGAGGAATGAGGTGCAGAGTGCTGTTCCCGGGCAGCAGGGGCAGGGCAAAGAGCAGCCCGCTGATGAACTGGCTGGACACGTTGCCGGCCAGTGTATATTCCCCGGGACGGAGGGCACCTTCCACCGTGAGGCCGGAGGGGCTTTGTTCAAACCGGAGCCCCTGTCCCCGGTAAAGGGTCTCGTAGACCGACTGAGGCCGCTCCATCAGCCGCCCATGGCCCACAAAGGTGACCGGCTGGCCGGTCAGGCTGGCCAGCGGGATAAGGAACCGCAGGGTGCTGCCGCTCTCACAGCAGTCCACCGGGGCGTCGATGGGCCGGAAGCTGCCCAGCCCTTCCACCACGGCGTTATCCAGCCCGGTCTCGACCCGGGCGCAGAGCTGCCCGGCTGCTGACAGGGTGGCGGAGATGTCCTTGCTGAATTCCAGATTGCGGATGTGGGATACGCCTTTTGCCAGAGCAGCGCAGAGCACTGCCCGATGGGCCATGCTTTTGCTGGGCGGGGCCTGAATGGCACCGCCGATTGCCCGATTGGACCTGATTTTGATTTGCATTGTAACACTCCTTCTGCCCTTTGCTGCGGAGCACTCCGGCTTCCGAAATGGGGATCTTTTGCGTACAGCACAGAGTGGACCGACATGCCAAGGGCTCCCCCTTTGGGGGAGCTGTCACCGAAGGTGACTGAGAGGGCAAGGCCGCTTGGGGTTACATATCCCGCCCGATGGCCCATGCGACCTGACGGCACTTTGCCATAGCCTGTGCAAAAGCGTCGGGAGTCAGGCACTGTGCGCCGTCGCTCCATGCGTGGCGGGGATCGTAGTGGACCTCCACCTCAAGGCCGTCGGCACCGGCGGCCACAGCGGCGATCATCATGGGCTCCACCAGATTGGCCTTGCCGGTGGCGTGGCTGGGGTCAACGATGACCGGCAGATGGGTTTTTTCGTGGATGAGGGGCACAGCGGACAGGTCCAGCGTGTTGCGGGTGTACTTCTCAAAGGTGCGGATGCCCCGCTCGCAGAGGATGACCTGCTCGTTGCCGCCGGCCATGATGTACTCGGCACTCATGATCCACTCTTCAATGGTGTTGCACAGGCCGCGCTTGAGCAGGACCGGCTTGTGCATTTTGCCCACAGCCTTGAGCAGCTGGAAGTTCTGCATATTCCGGGCACCAATCTGCACCACGTCCACATATTCCTCAAACTCGGGGATGCGGTCCTCGCTCATCAGCTCAGAGACGATGGGCAGGCCGGTGGCCTCCCGGGCTTTCACCATGTCAAGGATGCCCTCCGTCTCGAGACCCTGGAAGGAATAGGGAGAGGTACGGGGCTTGTAGGCACCGCCCCGGAACAGGGTGGCACCGCCGGCCTTGACGCCCTGTGCGATCCGCAGAGCCTGCTCTTCACCCTCGATGCTGCAGGGGCCTGCCATGACAGCGATCTTCTCCTTGCCGCCGATCTTCACGCCGCCGCAGTCGATGACGGAATCGGCGGGGTGGAACAGGCGGTTGGCCCGCTTGTAGGGGGCAGAAACACGGGTCACATTGTCGATCCAGGGGTTAGCCAGAACATCCCGCTCGTCGATCTTGGTGGTGTCGCCCACCAGACCGAACACGTTGTAGTCCTTGCCGGTGATGAGGGTCACGTCAAGACCCTGCTTCTCGAATTTGTCAACGATCTTCTCGAGTTCTTCTTTGGGGGTGCCTTTCTTGGTGGAAATAATCATTGAATTTACGTCCCTTCCTGATCTTTTGAATTGATGAGATTGGATGATATTATATGAGCGATGCAGCCTGCCGGTAACGACAGGGCAGAAAAGCATTGTGATAAGCGCAGAGACTGGCCCGATCTGCCAAGGGGTTATTGAACGATATGTGCATGGGAGCTGCCGTCCAGACGGAGCAGCTGCGCCAGATAGGCGATGGCATGAAGATAGCCGCTGATGCCTTCCCCGATGAAGTGGCCCTGACAGCCGAAGGACACGATGTCAGTCTGCCGGAACGGCTCATGCTCGTTGGGTTCGTTGAGCATCACTTCCACGGCAGGCACACCGCAGACCCGCAGCGCATCCAGAATGGCGACGCTGTAGTGAGCGTAGCTGGCGGGGTTGAGGATGATGCCGTCGGCCCGCCCGGCGGCGGACTGAATCTCGTCCACAAGGTCGCCTTCGTGGTTGGACTGGAAAAAATCCACCTCGATCTCCATCTGGGCGCAGCAGGCATCCAGATAATCCAGCAGACCGTTGTAGTCGATGGTACCGGCCACACCGGGTTCCGAAAACCGGGTCATGTTAAGATTGGGGCCGTTAATGACTAAAAATTTCATCCAGAGCCTCCATTGCCGCAGCCACGGCATCGGCCACGGTGGTATTGTTGGGGATCACGGCATCGGCTGCCGCCAGATAGAGGGGGCGGCGTTCTGCTTCCATGGCCCGCAGGGCCTCCGGGCTGGAAGAAAGGGGTCTGCCGCCGCCCACCACCAGAGAATCCAGCGGCCGGTCCAGAAAGAGGATGACGCCGTTCTGCCGGAGCAGCCGCAGGTTTTCGGGCCGCTTGATGATGCCGCCGCCGCAGGAGAGCAGCTGATGCCCTTCCTTGGAGAAGCGGGCAGTCTGTGCGGTTTCCCGCTGCCGGAATCCGTCCTCGCCCTCTGCGGCAAAGATGTCCGGGATGCTGCGGCCATCGGCTTTGACGATCTCTTCATCCAGGTCCACAAAGGTCTTGCCCAGCTGCTTTGCCAGCTGCCGACCCACGGTGGTCTTGCCGGAAGAAGGCATTCCGATCAGGGCAACGTTCAGGGTGTCCCGCCGGAGGGCGGAGACGATCTGCCGGATCTCAGCGGGAGCGTCGGGGAACTTCCGGTCCAGAAAGTATTCTGCTGCATAGACCGCCTGCGCCACCAGCATTTCCAGACCGCCCACAGCCACGGGAACTCCGGCTTCCTGCGCACGGAGGATCAGCTCGGTGCGGTCGGGATTGTACACCACGTCCAGCACGGCTTCCAGACCCGGCATGGCGGCAACGTCCAGATTGCAGACGCCCACATTGGGGTACATCCCCGCCGGGGTGGTGTTGATGACGATCTGCGCCCCGGAATGGACGGCCTCGGCATAGGAGAGCTCATCCGGCCCGGGATGGCGGCTAACCGTCAGGACCCGGGACGCACCCCGGTCCCGGGCTACGGCAGAGGTGGTATTGTGGGTGCCGCCGGAGCCGAGGATAAGGACGGTCTTTCCGGTAAAGTCTACACCATGGGCCGTGCAGAGATAGTCGAAGCCCAGATAATCTGTGTTGTAGCCGTAGAGCAGGCCGCTCTTGTTCACCACAGTGTTCACGGCCCCGATGGCCTTGGCCCGGGGGTCAATGTAGGAGCAGTATTCCATGACCAATTTTTTGTAGGGGATGGTCACGTTGATGGCCTTGAACGCCCGTTTGGTCAGAAACGCTCGGGCTTCCTCCTCCGTGGGGAGGGGGCAGAGGTCGTAGTGATAGCCGCAGAGCATCTCATGGATGATCTTGGAGTAGGAGTGTCCCAGCCGGGAACCAATGAGTCCGTATTCCATCTCAATCTTCCTCCTTCCGGAAGTGGGTGGGGTCTTCCATCCATGCAACACCGTACCGGGCGGTCAGCAGATCGCCCACTGCAAGGGCAGCGGCGCAGGTCTGCACAATGGCGGCCCGGGGCACGATGCAGGGATCGTGGCGGCCCTGAATGGAAAGCGGCGCATTTTTCCGGGCGATGTAGTCCACGGTCTCCTGCTGCTTGTAGATGCTGGGGGTGGGCTTGACTGCCGTGCGGAAGACGATGGGCATCCCATTGGTGATGCCGCCGTTGATCCCGGCGTTATGATTGGTGGCGGTGACGATCCTGCTGCCCTCCATCCGGAAGGAGTCGTTGGCCTCGGAGCCCCGCAGGTCGGCAAAGCCGAACCCGGTGCCAAACTCGATCCCCTTGACGGCGGGAACGGAAAAGGCCATGTGTGCCAGCATACTTTCCATGCTGTCAAAATAGGGCTCGCCCACCCCTGCGGGCAGGCCGAGGATGGCAGTCTCCAGCACGCCGCCCACGCTGTTGCCCTCGGCCCCGGCGGCACGGATAGCCGCCTTCATGGGCTCTTCCACCGAGGAGTCCAGCAGGGCAAAGCCGTCTCCCCGGCTGAGCAGGGTCTCGGCCTGTGCTGCCAGTGCGGCGGGGTCGTCCATTGCAAAGGGGGTGTCGGCAATGCCGGCACACTTTGCAATGTGAGTGGAGATGTCGATGCCGGCCCGGTTCAAAGCCTCCAGCACCAGTGAGCCTCCCGCTACAAGGGCGGCAGTGATCCGGCCCGAGAAGTGTCCGCCGCCCCGTGCGTCCTGAAAGCCGTGGTATTTGGTGTAGGCCGTGTAATCGGCATGGCCGGGGCGGAGCAAGTCGGCGGTTTTGGCGTAATCGCCGCTGCGGGTGTTCTGGTTCTCGATCATCAGGGCGATGGAGGTGCCGGTGGTGCGGCCATTGACCACGCCGGAAAGAAACTGGACCTGATCGGCCTCCACCCGGGCGGTGGACAGGCCGTCGCCCCGGGCCCGGCGTTTGTCCATGCAGGCGGCGAGGAAAGCTTCGTCCACCGGGACCCCGGCGGCCATGCCGTCCAGCACGGCCCCGATGGCCTTGCCGTGGCTCTCGCCGAAGATGGTCAGGGCCAGAGAATTGCCAAAGGTGTTTTTCATGGCGTTTTACTCCTCCATGCCCAGCAGGGGGCGCAGACCCTCCACCGGGATGGTCTCGGCCCGCCAGCAGCCCAGCCCGGGCACTTTGATGATGGTGATCTGCCCGCCCTGTGCCTTTTTGTCGTGCATCATTTCGGCCAGCACCTTTTCTTTGTCGTAAGTGGTGCGGGTGGGCAGACCCAGACGGCGGTAAACGGCCCGGACCCGCTTCTGCAGGGCCTTGGATTCGATCATGGGCAGCATCCCAAGGGCGACGCACTCGCCGTGGAACAGGCCCACGGTGCGGCGGCCCTTGATGCCCTTGACGGCCTCGATGCCGTGACCGATGGTATGGCCGAAGTTCAAGGCCTTGCGCATCCCGTGCTCGGTCTCATCCTGCTCCACGATGTTCTTTTTGAATTTGAGGCTGCGGCAGATGATCTCGCCAATTTGAGCATCCACGTCACCGTTTTCAAAGATGGAAAAGAGCTCCGGGTCGGCCAGCAGGCTGGCCTTGACGGCCTCGCCCAGGCCGTTGATGTAGTGGCGGCGGGGCAGGGTGGAAAGAGTTTCGGGGTCCACGATGACCAGCTTGGGCTGCCAGAAGGAGCCGACGATGTTCTTGGTGGGGCCAAGGTCCACGGCAGTCTTGCCGCCGATGGAGGAATCGATCATGGAAAGGGTGGTGGTGGGGCAGTTGATGAAATCAATGCCCCGCATATAGATGGAAGCGGCAAAACCGGAAAGGTCGCCTACCACACCGCCGCCTACGGCGATGACCAGATCGCCCCGGCCCATGTTGAAGTCCAGCATCTGCTGTAAGACGCTTTCCAGAATTTTGAAGCTCTTGCTGCCCTCGCCCTGCGGCACGGTGATGATCTTTGCGTCCCGGCACTGGTCTGCCACCCGCTGAGCATACTCGGCGGGCACGCCGGTGTCGGTGATCACAGCCACCCGGCGGTCCAGCCGAGCGAACTGGTAGAGATTTTCCAGCGCACCGTTTTTCAGGATGATATCATAGCTCCGCTCCCCCAGATTCATGGTGAGCTTGGTTCCGATAAATTCACTCATTTTGTGTACACTCCTAACAGCCGGACGCTGCGGCAGCTCCGATCCAGTTCACGCAGCAGCGCAGCGGCCTCGTCGGCGGTGGGGTCGCCCACCAGTTCGACGTAAAAATAATAATCAAAGGGCACATGGGGCAGAGGGCGGCTCTTGATGGACTCCATGTCGTAGCCCATCCGGCCAATGACCTGAATGACCTCCGCCAGCTTGCCGGGCTTGTTGTCCACTGTGAACAGCAGGGAGAACCGGTTGCCCATGGTGGGCTTTTCCCGGCTGAGGACGATGAAGCGGGTGGTGTTGTCGCCGTCGGTGTTGATCTGGGGCACCAGAACTTCCAGCCCATAGAGGGCTGCGGTCTCTGCGCTGGCAATGGCGGCTTTGCTCTTGTCAGCGCTCTCGGCCACGAACTTTGCGGCCAGTGCCGTGTTGGGCATGGCGGAAGCGGGCAGATGGAACTGCTTTAAGAAGGTCTCGCTCTGGGCAATGGCCTGCTGGTGGCTGTAGACGCTTTTGATCTCATCCAGCTTGGTGCCGGGCAGAACCAGAAGGTTCTGCGATACCGGCAGGTCGTAAACGCCCACCACCCACAGGTCGGGGTGATTGTAGCACAGGTCCAGCACGGCGGAAACATCTCCGGCGTGGCTGTTCTCAAAAGGCACCACGCCGTGGGCGGCATCGCCCTTTTCTACGGCATCGAACACTTCATCCCAAGTGGAGAAGCTGACGGCCTCGGCGTGGGGGAACAGAGCCTTGAGGGCGATGTGGGCAAAGGCTCCTTCTACGCCCTGATAGGCGGCACGGTTCCGGCCCAGAATCTCGGCCTCATACTGCTTGGCAACGTCCATCATGTTCTGGACATGATCCCGGTAATAGGGCCGCAGCACCGGGTCCTGAATTCGTGCAGCAGCTTTGTCCAGCACGATGGCTTCCCGTGCAGCGTCGAAGATGGGCAGGCCCTTGGCCTGCTTGTATTTTGCTACGCTGAGTACAGCAGCCATCCGCCGTTCAAATAAAGCGGCAAGCTGTGCATCCACGGCGTCGATTTCAAGACGGGCTTCTTCCAGAGCATCCATACGCTCCACATCCTTTCACTTGGTGAGATGATACTGAATTAGTATACCATAACCCGGACGAAGAGACAACAAGAGCCGGAAGAGCCAGAGGGGAGAAAATTTCAAATCCGGGGGCAGAAAAACAAATAAAAGTATTATGAAAGCCAAAAAAAGCGCACGCCGCTGCCGTCAAAAAGGGGCAGAGGGTGCGCTTTTGAGATGTCAGATGCGGCGTTTTTTCAGCTCCTCCCGGCTGCGGGGGCGGCTGTAGTACCGGCCATAGGGGTTGTCGAGATCGCCGGGCCGGGGCCGGGCAGCCTCAGATTCCGGCTTTTGCAGCACAGCTGCCGGGCGGGGCGTGCCCTTGCCCCGGGAAACAAGACGGAACCGCATGGCTCAATCCTCCGCAGAGGCGGTGGAAACGGCTCCTGCCGTCAACGCCTGCCAGAGCTCTTCGCTGCCGGCAAGGTTATCAGCAGTGCCGGAGTTCCATGCGCCCCGCATCCCGATGTAGAACTGTGCCATGTAGTCCTGACTGCTGCCGCTGGCCGACTGAGTAGAGTCGGGACCGTAGTTCCCGAGGTCCAGCCCGGTGAGCACCGGGCAGTCGGTCCACTTGTAGACCATGTTCCACCAGTCGTCGTCGCTCTCGGGGGCGGGCAGGGTGCCGTCCAGATACCGCAAAGTGCCGGTGCTCTCCTCAAACCCGGCGGGGTCATAGAGCAGAAAGACCGAGCTCAGGCCGCCCTGCACGTCGGTGGCAAGCTTGGTGGTGCCTGCCATGGTCAGATAGGCGGCACTTTCGGTCTGGGTGTCTCCGGAAGCATAGTCCAGCGTGTAGACATTGAGGGTCACCACCACCTTGCCGTCGCCGTTGCGGTCCTTGCCGAACTGCGCCAGCTGGGTCTGGAGGGCGTTTACCGTATCCTCAGGCAGGTAATAAGGGGCGACCACGGCAATGTTGTAATCGGGCTTGGTGGTAAAGAAATACTGCCCGATGAAGTTATAGGCCACAAAGGCCACGGCTGCGCCGATAATGAGCACCCACTTGAGGTTGTAATCCCACCAGTTGGCCCAGCGTTCCCGCCGGGTGTATTTTTTCTCCTTGCGGGGGGCAAGGTCCTTGGGGTCGATGTCCCGCTCGTAACGATAGCTCGCCATAGGTCCTCCTGCGTTACAGCTGTGCCAGAATGGTCTGCCGCACGGCGTCCGGCAGCTGCTTCTGCTCGGCACGGCTCATGCCGGCGGTCTGGATGGGGGGCAGGATCTTGATCTTGACCGGCCCGGGGGTGACCATGTTGCCGTGGTTCTCAAACAGGGCCCGTGCCCCGGTGATGGCCACCGGTACCACTGGGGCTCCGGTCTTGACGGCGATGCGGAAGGCACCGTTCTTGAACTCGCCTGCACCGCCCTCTTCGCCCTTGTAGCGAGTGCCCTCGGGGAAGATGACGAAGCTTTTTCCGCTTTCCACGATGGCAGTGGCATCGTTCAGGGCACGGACCGAGGCCCGCACATCGTCACGCTGAACGAATACGCAGCCCAGCAGCTTCATCCAGCGGTTGAGCAGGGGGATTTTTTCCAGCTCTTCCTTGGCAAGGATGCCGTGGGGGGCATCCAGTGCAGCCAGCAGCAGGGGAATGTCGTAATAGCTGCGGTGGTTGCCCACAAAAACGCAGGCGGTGTCCTTGGGGATGTTTTCAAGGCCGGTAACGGTCAGCTGGACGCCGCTGACCTTCAGGATGCCCCGGCTCCAGTGGGGAATGTGTTTGTTGACGATCTGCTCTACCGTCTCAAGGTCTCCGGCGGCTTTGGCGCGCTCGCCTTTGCGCAGGACGCCGTAATGAACGATCATGTAACCGAACAGATAAATGAACATCGCAATGGTGCGGAATAGATTCACGGATCAATATCCTCCTTCTGGCTTTTAAAAAGCCGAATTTATTGTAACACACTTTGTGAAAAAAAGGGAGCAAAAATACTTTTTTTACATTTAAAGGGGTTTGCGTCTTGCAAAATCCACAAAAGCCGGGTATATTTATAATCAGAAAGATAGCACAATTGCGTTTCTTCGCCGAAACGCCGGGAGGCTGTCGATACAAAGGGAGAACCCGAATGAGCTTGTTTCCTTCTGCAAATGATTTCAAGGCCGGGCCGGGCGTCGAAAAGGACACCCCCCGCAAGACCGGTGTAGGCCGCTTTTTTGAGCTGGTGGGCCGGGATATGAGCGGGATGTTTCTGGCAAACCTCATCACCTGCCTTGGCTTTGCGCCGGTGATCTGTCTGGTGTACATCGGCTTTTTGATGAACAGCCTGCCGGTCATGGTCCTCAGTGCCGCCGTGGGCGGTATCCTTGCCGGGCCGGTGCTGGCCGGAATGTACGACACCGTCCTCCGTGCCCTCCGGGATGAGGCAGGCTACTGGTGGATGACCTACCGCAAGGCCTTCAAGCGGAACTTCAGGGCCAGCATCCTGCCGGGTGTGCTCTACTGCGTGGTGGTTACCACCCAGATCTTTCTGGTGTATTTCTGCTTCAACATGCTCTACCATGGCACCAATGTGGGCCTGCCTATGTGGGTAGGCGTGGTGCTGAATCTGGTGCTGTTCCATATGCTGTTCTCGTATATGTGGCCGCAGGTGGTCCTGCTGGACCAGCCGCTGAGCCGGACGCTGAAAAACAGCCTGAACTGCATGATCGCCTTCCTGCCTCATGCGCTGGCAGCATCGCTGGTCACCATCATTTTCTGGGGTCTGGTCATCCTGTGCATGCCTCTGGGCCTTCTGCTGATGCTGGTGTTCGGCTTCTGGTTCTCCTGCGAGATCTGCTGCCAGATCGTTTACGGCGACCTGAACAAGGTGTTCCATATCGAGGAAAATATCAAGAAGCTCCGGGATGCGGAGCTGGAAGCCGAGCTGGCTGCGGAGCGCAGCGAGGATGAGGCTTCGGACGAGCCGCAGTAAAAAGAGGTGCAAGGGATGGAACAGCGGAACAATCTGGTGCTGCAGGGAACCGAGACCTTCTCCCGGGGGCAGCTGGATAATGTCGCTCTGGAAAGCGGCAGCGTTGTGCTGGACAGTGCGGCGGGGCGGTATCTGCCCTACGGCAGCTACACCACCTCGGAGTTTGCCATGCCAGCCTTCTGCAACCTGAACGTCAGCTGGAACGCCCATGCACCCCACAACACGCTGGTGGAGGTGCGGTGCCGGGTGTATGCGGGGGACAGCTGGACCGGCTGGCTGAGCTTTGGCAAGTGGGCCCCGGATTATCCCCGGTGCAGCGTCACGGCTCAGAGTGAGGACGGAATGATCTTCCTGATGGGGGATACCGTCACGGTGGCGACTCCCGGCGGCGGCACCGGCATCCAGCTGCAGGTGAATCTTTCCACCAACGACGACAAAGAGACTCCGGCTCTTCGGCTGCTGGCGGCAGCGGTCCGCCCGCTGGTCTGGGAAAAGCAGACCGGACATCCGCTGAACCGGCGGCTCTATCTGCCGGAGTACTGCCTGAACGCCCATGACCCCGCCTTTGGCCGGGAGATGGATCTGCCGCTGGTCATGGCGGCGTTGATGAACCGCTGGGGAGAGGATATCCTGCCCGAAGAGGTGGCCTACGTTATGGAGGACAGTGCCACCCGCAGCACCGGCAATGCCGCCTTTGCGGCCGCTGCGGCGGGCTGCTGTGGTTATCCCTGCTGGCAGGCATGGATGGATCTGAAGGACCTCCGGGCCCAGATCCACGACGGCTGCTCGGTGGCTGTCCGGGTGGAGCGGAAGATCCGGGGCCAGCGGGATCCGGTGGGAGTCTGGATGGGTCTGCGGGGCTTCGGCCACGATGACGCCGTTCTGGCGGATTTTGTGCTTTTGAACGACCCCACAGCCGAAAATGACGGTGCAGTGAACTGCACCATGGCGTTGACGGATTTCCTCCGGTATTTCACCGGCCGGGCCATTGCCCTGCGGCAGAAGCCCCGGGACATTGAGGCCAACCGGCCCCGCCGCATCCTCTGCGAGCTGGAAAAGGGAGATGGCGAGGGCAGCTATTTCTTTGCAAGGCGGGGCCAGCGGGACCCGCTGCCGGAGGATTTCTCCGGGTGGATCGCCGCAAGCCCCCACGACGGCGTAGCCCACGCCACCACCGCTCACCGCACCTTCCGGCGGATGCAGCGGACCGGGAACGGCGGGGTGCAGTTCACCGCCGAACAGCTGGCTGTGGGCGGGCGGCAGAGCGTCTACGCCGTGGACCAGACCGGGACCATGCGGGTGGCCGAAGTCCGGCTGCCCACTCCGCCTCCGCCGGAAGCTCCGGCACCGCAAAACGATCACCAAAGCGATGGTCAGGCTGCAGCAAAGCGGCCCGAACCGTGACTTTTCGGGATAAAATCACTTACATAGGAGGAACACATTATGGCAAAGACGATCATCACCATTGGCCGAGAGTACTGCACCGGCGGCAACTACATCGCAGAAGATGTAGCCAACGCACTGGGGATCAAGCTCTACGACAAGGAGCTGATCACCATGGCAGCCAAACATTCCGGTCTGTCGGAAGAGGCTGTGGCCGCAAGCGAGAAGCGTCATACCCACAGCCTGCTGTACAGCCTGTACACCATGGGCAATGAGCTGCCGCTGGGCGATCAGGTGTTCATTCTGCAGAGCCGGATCATCAAACAGCTGGCCGACGAGGGCCCCTGCGTTATTCTGGGACGCTGCGGCGACTATGTACTGCGGGAACGCAAAAATGTGGTGCGTGTCTTTATCTATGCTCCGGTGGAGTGGCGGCGTGAGCTGGCCAAGACCGACCCGCTGGTAAAGGCCAAAGACGAAAAGGGCATCAAGGAAGAGATCGAAAAGACCGACCGCAACCGTGCTGCCTACTACAACTACTACACCCAGAATCGCTGGGGCGATGCACACAACTACGATCTGGCCATCAATGCGGCTCTGGGCCGTGAGACCTGCGTCAAGATGATCCTGGATGCTGTGGCCGCCAAGGAAAAGACCCTGGAATAAGGTCTGTCGGCTGAAAGGCCAAAAACAACGATGCTTCGTGGGCAGGACGCAGCTTGCGCCCTGCCCACGTTTGGGCATAAAAACAAGCAATCCCATTCAAAGTCAAAAGGAGTCAACGTGGAAAACAAGCAACCCCAAGTTTCTGCACCGGCGCAGGAAAACATCATGGGCACTATGGACATCAACCCTCTGCTGATCCGTCTCAGTGTGCCGATGATGGTCTCGATGCTGGTGCAGGCATTGTACAATGTGGTGGACTCGATTTTCGTGTCCCATGTCAGTGAGGAAGCCCTGACGGCAGTCTCGCTGGCCTTCTCGCTGCAGAATGTGATGATCGCCGTGGGCGTGGGCACCGGCGTGGGCGTCAACGCTCTGCTGTCCAAGAGTCTGGGCGAGAAAAATCAGGAGCGGGCCAACAAGACCGCTGAAAACGGTGTGTTTCTGGCCCTGTGCAGTTTTGTGGTGTTTCTCGTCATCGGTCTGACCTGCATGAAGCCCTACTTCTACGCACAGACCAGCGATGCGGTCATTGCAGAGCAGGGCATCCGGTATCTGACGGTCTGCTGTGTGTTCAGTCTGGGCCTGTTCATGCAGACCATGAACGAAAAGCTGCTGGCCGCCACCGGGCGCACTCACCTGAGCATGATCAGCCAGCTGATCGGTGCGGCGGTGAACATCGTGCTGGACCCCATTTTTATCTTCGGTTACTGCGGCGAGGCTCTGTCCGGCACCACTGGCGCAGCAGTGGCTACCGTCATCGGCCAGTTCTGCGGCGCAGGCGTGTCGATCTTCTTCAATCTGAAAAAGAATCCGGATATCCAGATGGATTTCAGAGGCTTTAAGCCCAGCGGAACTGCTATCCGGCGGATCTATGTCGTGGGCCTGCCCAGCATCGCCATGCAGTGTGTGGGCAGCCTGATGACCTTCTTCATGAATCAGATCCTCATGGGCTTCTCGGCAACGGCAGTGGCTGTGTTCGGCGTCTACTTCAAGCTGCAGAGCTTCGTCTTCATGCCCATCTTCGGCATGAACAACGGCATGGTGCCCATCATCAGTTACAACTACGGCGCACGGAATCCGGAGCGGGTCAAAAAGACCATCAAGCTGGCAATCATGTATGCGGAGTGCATCATGCTGATCGGTTTCTGCATCTTCCAGTTCCTGCCGGACAAGGTGCTGGGCATCTTTGCGGCCAGCGACGCCATGCTTGCCATCGGCGTGCCGGCTCTGCGGATCATCTGTCCGCACTTCCTGCTGGCCGGCGTGGGCATCATCCTGTCCTCGGTCTTTCAGGCGTTGGGCAACGGCGTGTTCAGTCTGACCGTTTCGGTCTGCCGTCAGCTGGTGGTGCTGATCCCCGCCGCATGGCTGCTGAGCCGGACCGGCGATGTGAACATGGTGTGGTGGTCTTTCCTCATTGCCGAGGTCTTCAGCCTGCTGCTGAGCCTTGTTTTTATGGCACGCATCAACAAAAAAGTCATTGCGCCGCTGTATGAGCAGTCGGCTCAGTGACCGGAAAGGAATGTGATCTCTATGGCAAAGAAGCTGAAATGGAACCTCATCCTCATGAGCGTGATGTATCTGGCATTGGGCATCTTTCTGCTCTGTGCACCGGGCACGGCCCTGAATGTGGTCTGCTATGCGCTGGGTGCTGTGGTGCTGGCCTGCGCTGTGGTGCAGCTGGTGCGGTATTTTGTGGTGGAACGAGGAATTTTTCAGAGCCAGCTGACCCTGATCTCAGGTCTGGTCTGTCTGGCATTGGGAGCCTTCCTCTTCCTGCGCAGCGATATCGTGGTGCGCATCCTGCCCATCGTGTTCGGCCTGTTCGTCATCTTTGACAGTCTGGGTCGGGTGCAGAACGCACTGGAACTCCGCCGCTGCGAGTATGGCAGCTGGAAGGGCTTTCTGCTGCTGGCTCTGCTCAGCATTGCGCTGGGCGTAGTGATGATCCTGAACCCCTTCGGCACCATGGAGACGCTGGTCATGGCCATCGGCGTGATCCTGATCGTGGAGGGTGCACTGAATCTGCTGAGTGCCCTGTACACGGTGATCGCAGTGCGCCGGTTTGCAAAGCTGCATCCCGAGACCCAGACCGTGCTGGAGGCCATTACCGGGCAGGATCTGAACGGCGATGGTGTGGTGGCTCCGGATGTGGCTCCTGCCGACGTGGAAGCTACGGCCGTGGAGCTGGACCATGTGGATGAGAGTGCCACGGTGGAGCAGGAAAGCTCCGAGGACGAATAATCAATTTATAAATTGCAAAGGATAAAAGAAGATGGAAAAATACGATCTGATCATTGTGGGTGCCGGCCCGGCCGGTATCTTTACTGCAGTTGAGCTGCTGCGCCATGGCAGCAAGAAGAAGATCCTGCTGGTGGAAAAAGGCAAGCCGGTGGAAAAGCGGCACTGCCCCAAGGCAGAGCTGGGCCACTGCGTCAACTGCCGCCCCACCTGCGCCATCACCACCGGCTTCTCCGGTGCGGGCGCATTTTCGGACGGCAAGCTGAGCCTGTCCTATGAAGTGGGCGGCGACCTGCCTACCCTCATCGGCGAGGAGTTTGCTCAGGAGCTGATCAACTATACCGATAAGATCTATCTGGAGTTCGGTGCAGACCCCCATGTGGAGGGTATCTACACCGGCGAGGACATCAAGGAGATCCGCAAGAACGCCATCCATGCGGGCCTGAAGCTGGTGGACTGCCCCATCCGCCACCTTGGCACCGAGAAGGCCCAGCAGCTCTATCTTGCCATCCAGAATTATCTGGCCGACAACGGTGTGGAAATGCTCTTCTCCACCGAGTGTGAGAACATCATTCTCGAGAACGAGGAGTGCAAGGGCGTCCTCATCAAGGGACCCCATGACGCAGAGGCTTATCCGGTCTACGGCGATACCGTGGTCATTGGCACCGGCCGCCGGGGAGCCGACTGGCTGGAAAAGATCTGCGCCGAGCATCATATTGCCCACAAGCCCGGCACCGTGGATATCGGCGTCCGTGTGGAGTGCCGGAACGAGGTCATGGAAAAGGTCAACAAAGTGCTGTATGAGTCCAAGCTCATCGGCTATCCCAAGCCCTGGAAGAACAAGGTGCGCACCTTCTGCCAGAACCCCGGCGGTTTTGTGGCGCAGGAAAATTATGACAACGACCTTGCCGTGGTCAACGGACACAGCTTCAAGGAGAAGAAGAGCGAGAACACGAACCTTGCCATCCTTGTTTCCCACAACTTTACCGAGCCCTTCAATCAGCCCATCGCCTACGCACAGAAGGTGGGCGAGCTGACCAATATGCTGGGCGCAGGCCACATCATGGTCCAGCGTTACGGCGATATTCTGGACGGCAAGCGCACCTGGCAGAAGGAGCTGGCACAGTCCAACGTCAAGCCCACCCTGAAGGATGCCGTGGCCGGTGATATCACCGCTGCCATGCCCTACCGTGCCATGACCAACATCATCGAGTTCATCAAGATGCTGGATA
>ERZ808246.947-NODE-947-length-22417-cov-4.458412_pt1 | contig 22417 bp, 20 predicted proteins | sample MGYA00521083_ERZ808246 | MGnify/ENA primary metagenome ERZ808246 (study PRJEB31516, sample SAMN03275577) | gut metagenome | biome: mammalia-associated habitat; material: feces | host: Papio cynocephalus | place: Kenya | collected 2012-07-07 ... | reverse complement strand
TCCAGGAAGCGGCCGCCCTTGACGGAGATATGGTGGCTGCTGCTCTCGCGCATGGCGGAGAGCACCGCGATGGGCATGGCGAGCTTCAGCGCGCACGAGAAGTCGACCATCAGAACAGCCAGCATCTTCGTGACGTTGCGCGTGAGCAGATACGTCAGCGCCGTGCCGCCCAGCGTATACGGGACCAGCCGGTCGGCAAGACGCGCGGCCTTGTCCTCAGCGGTGGATTTGAGCTTTTCGGATTCCTCGATCATGGCCGCTGCCGAGCGCCTTTTCCACACACACGACGCATTCGCCTTCTTCGGCGACGGTGCCGGCGTAGACATAGCTGCCCGCGTGCTTGGGGACCGGCATGGATTCGCCGGTGATCGAGGCCTGATTGACGGTCGCCTCGCCGGAGACGACCTTGCCGTCGAGCGGGATGAGATTGCCGGTGCGGACGATTATCCGGTCGCCGGGCTTCACGTCGCCGATGGGGACGAGCAGCTCGGTCTCGCCGGACTGCAGCCACACCTTGTCGACGTTCAGCGCCATCGCCCCCGCCAGATCGGCGACGGATTTCTTGTGCGTCCACTCCTCAAGGATCTCGCCGAGGCGCAGCATGAACATGACGGAGCCTGCGGTATTGAAGTCACCGCGGACCATCGAGACGGTCACGGCCGTCGCATCCAGCACGGCGACGGACAGCTTGCCGTGCAGCAGGGCGCTCAGGCCCTCGCGGATGTACTTGACCGACCGGACGAGCGCGATGGCCGACCGGACCGGCAGCGGCAGAAACAGCTGCGAGAACGCGCGGCGGGCGACCGTGAAGACCAGCTTGTCCTCATACTCGCGGTTCAGCGCGCGGGAGGTGTGCTCCGGCACGAGCGCGAGCGCCGCTTCCGACGTGAAGCGGAACGCAGCCAGCGCCTGAACGACAGCGGTGCGGCCGGCATTATAGGTGATAATGGCGTCCTGTGTGCGGTCAAAGACCTTGACCGACGCGACGCCGGAGACATTTTTAAGATAGTATTCGAGAATATCCGCTTCGCGCAGCGACATGCTCCGGCAGCAAAGGTGCACGCGCATGCGTCCGCGGGTCTCGTGCAGAATCTTGCATTTCATATTGAACCTGTGAACCTCCAAATGCAGGAAGAGCCGCGGGACGCGCGGCTCTTCGGGTGAGCTGGGACCGGGCCTTACTCGGCGTCCGCGGCGTCCTCGATGACCTCGGGGGCAGCCTCTTCTGCGCGGCGGTCATTGATGGCCTTGGCGTCGGCGTAGATGTCGTCAGCGCCTTCGCGGATGTTCGTGACGGTGTGCATGACGCAGTCCTTGGCGCGCAGTACGGCTGCGGTGGTGTGCGCATAGACTGTCTTTGCTTCCTTGCTGCTGAGGATCTTCAGACCCGCAGTGCCGAACAGAACGCCTGCTGCAAATAAACCAAGATGTTTCATAAGATATCCTCCTACGTAATAGTTTCATAAACTGTAAATCTGCGTTCACGGGAAAAGTTAGATGCGGCTAACATATGCCGGGCATCTATCAATTTCGCTGATACACTATAACATGCAGGCCGGAAAAATGCAAGACCAGCCTGCACGATTTTTCGGCAGAAAGGTGCCGGAAAACTTGCCAAAACAGAAAAAACCGCCCCTGCCGGAGCAGGGGCGGTTTGGAAACTGATCAGGCGACGGTGCAGTACATAAAGTACTTGTAGCCGAGCGGGTTGGAGAAGAAGCCGCTGACGTTGCTGGAGAGCATGTAGATGTCCGTGTAGAAGTACAGCGGGACGATGCAGCCGGTGCTCATCAGCATATCCTCTGCGAGGTGCATCATTTCGTAGCGGGCATCCGCGTCGGTGCAGGTCTTGATCGTGGAGATCAGAACGTCATAGGTCTCAGCCCAGGTGCCGTTCTCGACCTTGGTGTCATAGCCGTACGGCGTCAGGTCGAGCGAGTAGATCTTGGCCTCGGCAGCGTTGCCTCTGCCGAACTGGACGTCGTTGTTGCCGGAGCCGGTGACCCACATGTCAAGGAAGCAGATCGGGTCATTGTAGTCGGCCAGCCAGCCGTTACGGGCGATGGAGTAATCGCCGGCCTTACGGGTGTTCAGGAAGGTCGCCCATTCCTGGTTCTCAAGGTTCATGGTGATGCCGACAGCTGCCAGAGCGGACTGCAGGTATTCGCCGATCGCCTTGTGGCCTTCGGAGGTGTTGTACAGATAGGTGAGCGTCGGGAAGTCGGTGAACATGCCGGTGGACTCATCATAGGTGTAGTACTTCTTCAGGGTCTCGATGGCGGATTCGAAGTTGGACTCGTAAGCGTCAGCAGAGACGTCATAGTAGCCGTAATAGTCGTCGCTGTGGCCTGCGGTCTGGTAGAACTGCGTGCCGTCGGGGTTGGTCATGCCCATGGCGACGAAGGAGGAAGCCGGAACCTGACCGGCCTGACCGATCTCTTCAACGATGTAGTTGCGGTCGAACAGCAGGGCGATGGCACGGCGGATCTCAGCCTTGGCCAGCTCCGCCTCGTCGCCGGTCAGCGTGGAGGAAGCGGGGAGAATGTCCTCATTGATGTTCCAGCAGACGTAGTAGGTGCCGATCTGGCCTGCAATCACGAACTCATCAGGATATTCGGTCTTCAGAGCAGCAATCTCGTTGGTGGGCACATCGTCGATGAGCTGCCAGCTGCCGTTCTTGAAGTTGGAGAGCATGTTGTTGGCGTCGTCGGACAGATAGAAGTTGATCTTGTCCATGGTGATGTTGGCGGCGTCATAGAAGTTGGGGTTCTTGACCAGCGTGATGACGCTGTTGTGCTCCCAGGATTCCATGGTGTACGGGCCGTTGCAGACATAGGTGGAGGGATCGGTCGCCCATGCGTCGTTGGAGACGACATCCTCACGAACCGGGAAATAGGTCGGGAAGGCGAGCAGCTCGTTCCAGTATGCAACATAGTTGGCGGTGGTGACCTCGAGGGTCTTGTCGTCAACTGCGACAACGTTCAGCTTGGCGTCGGGATTCAGGTAGTTGCCGTCGTCGTCGGTCGCCCAGATGTCGTTGTAGCCGTCAACGACCTCGAACATGTAGCCGTAGTCGGCTGCCAGCTCGGTGGAAGCGGCGCGCTGCCATGCGAATGCAAAGTCGCCGGCCGTGACGGGCTGGCCGTCGGACCAGACAAGACCGTCGCGCAGGGTGTAGGTATAGGTGACGGTGCCGTCGTCATTGACGACGCCTTCGGGCAGCTCGGTCGCTGCGTCAGCAACGATCTCCAGGTTGCCGTTCTCGTCCTGTGCCCACTTGGCAAGACCGGAGAACAGGTGCGCCAGCATCGTAGCGCCGTCGACGGCGGAGTTCAGAGCCGGGTCGATGGTGTCCGGCTCGGAGGCCAGGCAGACGTTGATCTCGCTTGCGCCGGTGCCGGTCGTGTCAGCAGCGGTGTCAGCGGGGGTCGCGGCGGTGTCATTGTTGGTCGAATCCGTGGAAGCGTCGGCAGCGGGAGCAGAGCTGCTGCTGCAGGCGACCAGGGAGAAAACCATGATCAGCGCCAGCAAAAGAGCGATCATTTTTTTCATTTTTTGATACATCCTTTCAAAAATTTATCTCAATATGCAGTGCATATGAAGATCAAAATAGAAGCTTAGTTGATCTCGCCGACCCGGTGGCAGGCGACGAAGTGGCCGGAGGAGACCTCCTTGAACTCCGGCATGCTCTCCGCGCACTTGTCACACGCGTACGGGCAGCGGGTGCGGAACGGGCAGCCGCTCGGGGCGTTCAGGGGGCTGGGGATATCGCCGGAGAGGACGATGCGCTTGTTTGCGCGCGCGATCTTCGGATCCGGGACCGGAACGGCCGACAGAAGCGACTTGGAATACGGGTGCAGGGGATGGTCATAGATCTCGTTGGCGTCTGCCAGCTCGACCATTTTGCCGAGGTACATGACGGCGATACGATCGGAGATATGGCGCACGACGAGAAGATCGTGGGCGATGAACAGATATGTCAGGCCGAATTTCTCCTGCAGCTCGGCAAACATGTTGATGACCTGTGCCTGAATGGACACGTCCAGCGCGGAGACCGGCTCGTCGCAGACGATGAAGTCCGGATTGACCGCCAGCGCGCGGGCGATGCCGATGCGCTGCCGCTGGCCGCCGGAGAACTCATGCGCGTACCGCGCGGCATGCTCGGAGTTCAGACCGACGTAGCCCATCAGCTCCAGAATGCGGTCCTGCCGCTCCTGCTTGCTGGAATAGAGCTTGTGCACGTCCAGCGGCTCGCCGATGATATCGGCGACCGTCATGCGCGGATTCAACGAGGAATACGGATCCTGAAAGACCATGGACGCCTTGCCGCGGAAGGCCTGAATGTCGGCCTTGGTGCGGATGGATCTGCCGTTATAGATGACCTCGCCCGCGGTGGGCTTGTAGAGGTGCAGGATGGTGCGGCCGACTGTCGTCTTGCCGCAGCCGGATTCGCCGACCAGACCGAGCGTTTCGCCCGGATGGATGGAGAAGCTGACGTTATCGACGGCCTTCAGGGGCTTGGTGCGCAGAAGGCCCATATTGATGTTGAAGTACTCCTTCAGGTTGCGTACCTCAATGATCGGCTGAGCAGTTTCGTTTTTCATGCGTCGGCACCGTCCTTCTGTTCCGGATTCTCAGCGTCCGACAGCGCGATGCTGCCGTCCTCAATGCCCAGTTTGACATTCATCCAGCAGGAAGCCAGATGATCCTCGTTGATGCGCATGCGCTCGGCGCACTCACGCAGGCAGATCTTCATGGCCGCGTCGCACCGCGGGGCAAAGGGACACCCGGCGGGCATGTTCAGCAGATCGATCGGCGTGCCCTTGATCGGCTCCAGCTTTTCGCCGATGTTGCTCGACGACGGGATGGAGCGGAGCAGGCCCTTGGTGTATTCGTGGCGGGGATTGTAGAAGATCTCGTCCGCCGTGCCCTGCTCGCAGATGGAGCCGGCGTACATGACGATGACCTCGTCGCACATCTGCGCCACAACGCCCAGATCGTGCGTGATGAGGATGATGGCCATGCCGAGCTCCTGCTGCAGAGACTTCATAAGGTCGAGGATCTGCGCCTGAATGGTGACGTCGAGCGCGGTGGTCGGTTCGTCGGCGATCAGGATATCCGGCTCGCAGGCGAGCGCCATGGCGATCATGACGCGCTGGCGCATGCCGCCGGAAAATTCATACGGATACTGCTTCATGCGCTTTTCCGGCTCGTTGACATTGACGAGGCGGAGCATTTCGACGGCCCGGTCCCACGCCTGCCTGCGGCTGCGGTTCGTGTGCAGCGTGATGGCCTCCATCAGCTGATGGCCAATGGTGTAGGTCGGGTTCAGGGAGGTCATGGGATCCTGGAAGATGATCGAGACCCTGTTGCCGCGGACGGTCTTCATGACGCTCTCGCCCGCGCCGACCAGCTCCTGTCCGTCGAGCTTGATGGAGCCGGAGACGATCCTGCCGGTCGAGGCGAGGATCTGCATGATGGAATAGGCCGTGACCGACTTGCCGGAGCCGGATTCGCCGACGATGCCGAGGACCTTTCCCTTGTCAAGGAAGAACGACACGCCGTTGACGGCCTTGACCTCACCGGCGTCGGTGAAGAAGGAGGTGTGCAGGTCATGGACTTCAAGCAAAGACATTGTTCTGTTCCTCCTTCCTTAACCGTTGAGCTTCGGGTCGAACGCGTCGCGCAGACCGTCGCCGAAGAGGTTCAAAGAGAGCACGATGAGCGAGATGATGAGCGCCGGGATCACCATGCGGTACGGATAAGAGGTGATGCCGTTGAGCGCGTCGGAGGCAAGCGAGCCGAGCGACGGCATCGGCGCGTTGACGCCGAGACCGAGGTAGGACAGGAAGCTCTCGGTAAAGATCGCGTTCGGGATCTGCAGAGCGGTGGAAATGAAGATGACGCTCATGCAGTTGGGGACAAGGTGCCGCGTGATGATCCAGCCGCCCTTGGCGCCCGTGGCCTGCGCGGCCAGCACGTATTCCTGCTCGCGCAGCGAGAGGATCTGGCCGCGGATGAGCCGTGCCATCGAGACCCAGTAGAGGACGGCAAAGACGATAAACAGGCTTATAATGTTGCTGCCGATCCGGGCCAGCGGCGTGCCGTCCAGCTTGTCGCCGAGCGCGACCTTCAGGACAGTCGCCAGCAGGATGACCATGAGGGTATCGGGCAGCGAGTAGATGATATCGACAATGCGCATGATGATGAGGTCGACCTTGCCGCCGCAGTAGCCGGCGATCGAGCCGATCGTCATGCCGATGATGAGCACGATGATGCTCGCGAAGAAGCCGACGGCGAGGGAAATGCGCGTGCCGTAGACCACGCGGATGAAATAGTCGCGCCCGGCGGCGTCGGTGCCGAACACATGCGGGAAGACCTTTTCACCGGCCTCGATCCTGGCCTGCTCCGTCTTGCCGTAGGTGAACGGGGCGAGGTTATTGTAGGAAGCGTCGACCGGCTTGCCGGGGCGGACGCCGAGCTGCTGGTCATAGGAATAGGGCCAGAAGGCCGGGATGAGAATGGCGGAGAGCGTGATGACGAGAACGACGATCAGGCTGACGAGCGCGACCTTGTTTCTGCACAGGCGCTTGACGCCGTCCTTGAAGAATGTGGTCGAGGGGCGCATCTGGACGATATAGGCCTTTTCCTCGTCGGTGGCAGGGATAAAGTCGTCCATATTGACGTGGAGGCTGAATAATTTCTTCTTGTTCATGGTGCGCCTCCTTATTCCAGCTCGATCCGCGGGTCGACCAGCTTGTAGAGAAGGTCGCTCACGAGGTTCATGATGATGATCAGACATGCGAGGATGATGGTTGTGCCCATGATGAGCGGGTAATCACGGCCGGTGATGCTGTTGACGAACGCGCGGCCGATGCCGGGGACGGCGAAGATCTGCTCGACGACGAGCGAGCCGGTCACGATGTAGGCCAGCATCGGGCCAAAGTAGGTGATGACCGGGATGAGGGAGTTTTTGAGCGCGTGGCCGAAAATGACCCGGAAGCCCGGCACGCCCTTGGCGCGGGCGGTGCGGATATAGTCCTGCCCGAGCACGTCCAGCATGGACGAGCGCGTCAGACGCGTGATATACGCCATGGGATAGAGCCCCAGCGTGATGATCGGGAGCACAAGGCCGTTCTTCTCCGCGCCGTTGGCCGGCAGAATGTGCCACGTGACGGCAAATATAATAAGGAGCAGCGACCCCGCGATGAACGACGGCATGGAGACGAACGCCGTGGTGATGACCATGATGATCTTATCGATCAGCTTGTTGCGCCGCAGCGCCGCAATGGAGCCCAGCACGATGCCGACCACGAGCGCGCCGAACGCCGCGATGAGGCCAAGCCGGGCCGAGACCTTCATACCGTCTGCAATGATGTCGACGACCTGACGGCCGCGCTGCTTCAGAGAGGGGCCGAAGTCGAACCGCGTGACGATATCGCCGAGGTAGGTGATGTACTGCTCGAGGACGGGCTTGTCGAGACCGTATTTTGCTTCCATGGCAGCCTGAACGGCAGGTGTCGTGGCCTTTTCACCCACGAACGGGCCGCCGGGGACGGCGTGCATGACAAAGAACGTGATCGTGATGACCACCCAGATCGTCAGGATCGCCAGCCCGATCCGCTTGAGAATGTAGAGGAGCATCTTGGAGTTCATGGTTCATCCCACCTTCAATGACTGGAAACTGTCGCTTGCAGAAAGACAAGTGCCTTTTCCGTATTTGATACTGTGCTGTTATGTTACTATAAATGATTAAAGCGAAAAAATCAACGATTATTTGCTGGAAATGAATCGAAAGACGATTTTTCCTGCATTTTATCCGCCCAAAACCCAGAAAAAGGGGAGATCCGGACGCCCGCGGGAAATCGGGGACGAAGCGGGCGGAAATCGCAGTTCGTGCGCGGCATGCGGGCAGGTGTCGTTTGCGTATGGGATTTTGGATTCTTATATCATGCGGGATTTGCGGCGATTTTGCAAGATACGATTTAGAAAAAATCAGAGGAAATTGTTCTGTATTTTTATTGAAATTCACAGGATCCTCCGCTTTTCTCAAAAAACTGCCGCGCGGCCCGTTTTCAGAGGCCGCGCGGCAGTGGATCTTGCGGGTCATCCGGCACGCTCGAACTGGCTGTTGTAGAGGCCGGCGTAGAAGCCGCCCTTCTGCATGAGCGTCTCGTGCGTGCCGCTCTCGATCACGTCGCCGTCCTTCATGACGAGGATGAGGTCGGCGTTTTTGATCGTGGAGAGCCGGTGCGCGATGACGAAGCTCGTGCGGTTTTCGGTCAGCCGGTCCATAGCCCGCTGGATGAGCAGCTCCGTGCGCGTGTCGACGGAGCTGGTCGCTTCGTCCAGAATGAGCATCGGCGCATCCTGCAGCATGGCGCGGGCGATGGTCAGCAGCTGCTTCTGGCCTGCGGAGATGGACGAGCTGTCGGACAGGACGGTGTCGAAGCCCTTCGGCAGGGAATGCACAAATTTGTCGAGCCCGCAGGCACGGCAGACCGTCTCCAGCTGCTCGTCTGTCACGTTCTGCATATTATAGACCAGATTCTCCCGGACCGTCCCTTCAAACAGCCACGTGTCCTGCAGTACCATGGCGAACATGCGGTGCACGTCCTCGCGGCGCAGCTCGCTGGTGGGCGTGCCGTCGATCAGGATGCTGCCGCCGCAGAGCTCGTAAAAGCGCATGAGCAGGTTGACCATGGTGGTCTTGCCTGCGCCGGTCGGGCCGACGATGGCGACCTTCTGACCGGGCCTGACCTCGGCGGAGAAGTCCTTGATGATGATCTTGTCCGGCGCGTCGGGATAGCTGAAGCGGACGTGCTCAAAGCTGACGGCGCCCTTGACCGCCTGCGGCGCGGGCGATTTTTCGCTCTCGTCGGGCAGTTCTTCGCTCTCAAGGAAGTCAAAAATGCGGTGGGCCGACGCCGACGCGGTCTGCATGTTCGTCATGCCCTGCGCGATCTGGGTCAGCGGCGACGTGAACAGGCGCACATACAGGATGAACGAGACGATGACGCCGATGTCGATGATGCCCTGAATGGCCAGGATCGACCCCAGTACGCATACGGCGACATAGGACAGATTGCCGATGACGTTCATGAGCGGCTGCATGACGCCGGACAGGAACTGCGAGCGCCAGTTTGCGTCATAGACGGCGCTGTTGAGCCGGTCGAATTTCTCGCCGACCGGCTCGCCTGCACGCGAGATGCGCACGACCGCGTGGCCGGAGTACATCTCCTCCACATAGCCGTTCAGCGCGCCGAGGCTTTCCTGCCGGGCGGTGAAGTACTTCTGCGAGCGGGACATGATGAGAATGACCAGCAGAAGCCCGACGAGCGTGATCGCCAGCGAGACGAGCGCCAGCCGCCATTCCGTCACGAACATCATGATGAGGCACCCGACAAACTGCGTGGCGGCCGAGATGATGGTCGGCAGGCTGTTGGTCAGACCCTGCTGGAGCGTGGAAACGTCGTTCGTGATGCGGCTGAGAATGTCGCCCTGCGAATGGAAGTTGAAATATTTCTGCGGCACGCGGTTGATCTTTTCCGACAGCTCGCCGCGCATGCGGTAGGACATTTTGAGCGTGACGCTCGCCATGATATAGTGCTGCACAAAGCCGAACAGGGCACTCAGCCCATAGATTACGGCCAGCAGGATGCCGACCTTCGCCACGGCGGCAAGATCGATGCCGGTCATCAGTCCCTCGGACATGAGCGTTGCGATCCTGCCGACCTGATCGGGACCGATGATCGTCAGCACGGCACTGAGCGCCGCGAGGATCAGCGCAAAGATCAGAATGCCGAGGCTCTTGCGCAGATACGCGGTCAGCCGCCGGAGCGCGGCCTTCAGATCGGTCTTCTGGACAGGCTGCATATTGGGCCTCATCTGTGATCTCCTCCTTCTGCGAGTTCTTCCGCGCTCAGCTGCGACAGCGCGATCTCCTGATAGACCTGGCAGGTCTTCATCAGCTCGTCGTGTGTGCCGCGGCCGACAAGCTCGCCGCGGTCAAGCACGAGGATCTGGTCGGCGTGCCGGATGGTGCTGATGCGCTGGGCGACGATAATTTTGGTGGTGTCCGGCAGCTCGCGGGCAAGGCCTTCGCGCAGGGCGGCATCCGTCCGATAGTCCAGCGCGGAGAACGAATCGTCAAATACGAGGATCTCCGGCTTTCTTGCCAGCGCGCGGGCGATGGACAGCCGCTGCTTCTGCCCGCCGGAGACGTTCCGGCCCAGCTGGGCAATGGGGTGCGCCGCGCCCTCGGGATAGCGGCTGACAAATTCATCGGCCTGCGACAGCCGCAGGGCGTCGCTGAGCGATGCATCGGTGTCCTGCGCGGCGCTTTCGCCGAAGAAAACATTCTCACGAACCGTGCCGGAGAACAGGACGGCCTTCTGCGTCACATAGCCGAGCTTGTTATACAGTGCATCAAACGTGTAATCCTTCACGTCGACGCCGTCGACCAGCACAGTGCCCTCCGTCGCGTCGTAAAAGCGCGGGATGAGACTCACGAGCGTCGACTTGCCGCTTCCGGTCGCGCCGATGACGGCGAGCGTCTGGCCGCGGCCGACCCGGAAGCTGATATGCTCCAGCTCGTTCCCGGCGGCGTTCGGATAACGGAACGTGACGTCGCGGAACTCGACTGTGCCGGTCTCGCGGCCGCGGGTCTCATGACCCTCGCGGATACGCGGCTGCGTGTCGAGAACCTCGTTGATACGCTCTGCCGATACCTGCGCCTGCGGCAGCAGCATGAAGATCATGACCAGCATCATGAAGGACATGACGACGTAGGTCGCATACGTGCTGAAGACCAGCACGTTCGTGAACATCGTCAGCCGCGCCGCCGGGTCGGACAGGGCGATGCCCTCGACCAGCGCCGCGCCGACCCAGTAGATCGCGAGCGACAGGCCGTTCATGCCAAGCCCCATGGCGGGCTGCAGAATGGCGAACAGCTTCTGGTTTTTCATCTGCAGGTCCATCATCTCGCGGCTCGGACCGTCAAACTTGCGGTTCTGGTAGTCCTCAGCGTTGAAGGCGTGGACGACGTTGATGCCGGTGAGATTTTCCCGCGCGACGCGGTTGATCTCATCTGTCTTCTTCTGCACCTTGCGGAACCGCGGCAGGCAGCTGGTCATGATGAGCAGCACCACCGTGCACAGCGCCGCGACAAAGCCCGCCGTGACGACCGAAAGCTCCCAGCTCTTGCCGAGGATCTTGATGACGGCCCAGACGGCCATGATCGGCGCTTTCATGAGCATCTGCAGACCCATGGCGACGATCATCTGGATCTGGGTGATGTCGTTGGTGGTGCGGGTGATGAGGCTCGGAACGGAGAAGGCGTGCATCTCCTCGCTTCCGGCGTCCATCACGTGATGGAACAGATCGCCGCGCACGGCGAAGCTGAAGCCGGAGGCCGTCTTCGCGGCAAGATAGCCGCAGGCGATGGCGAGCACGGCGCTGGCCAGCGTACACAAAAGCATTTGCCCGCCGACGGAAAGAACGTCGGCCGTTTCGCTGCCGGGCGTCTTGATGAGCGTGGTCAGCTGCGTCATATAATCGGGCAGCTTGAGGTCAAAATAGACCTGTACGATGACGAGCAGCGCGCAGATGAGCGCCATCAGCGCATCCCGCTTCCGCATGCGTTTGAGCAGTTTTATCATGGCTGTGTCTCCCTTCGCCTGCACCCTTCGGTGCGGATCCTCTCGATATTGCGGTCAAAGGCGGCGATGCAGCGGCGGAAATGCGCAAGATCCTCCTCGTTCAGCCCGTCTGTGAGCTGTTCGGCGAACGCGCGCTGCAGCATGCGGCCCTGCTCGATGATGGGCGCGGCCTTTTCGGTGCAGGTGAGCATCGTCTTCCGCCGGTCGCCAGGCACGCCCTGCCGCAGAAGATATCCTTCCGTCACCAGCCGGTCGACGTGGAACGACACGATGCCCGGCTTCAGCCCGCGCATGCGGCAGACAGCCGCAGCCGTGTCGTGTCCGGGATTGTTCGCAAGAAACAGCAGGATGTCCACCGCGGCGGGCGGCAGCTGCGTCTTTTCGCAGAGCGGCGCGATGACGGCGTGATAGGCGTCCGTGAATCTGGCCGCGTTGGCGAACATCGCAGATGCGGTCAGGGTCAGCTCCGACATAAGCAATACCTCCAATATCGAATAGTTAAATATTGAACTAAATTATAAGCAGAAAAAAGAAAAAGTCAATGAACGCTTTGTGAACATTCTCTGACTTTTTCTGAAACGCCGCGCGCGGCGGCAGCCTGTATTTTATTGATCCGCCGGGGTGAACATCATGGCGAAACTGACGAACAGCAGCGCGCAGCAGGCCCAGATGGCGCGGGCGTCGATGAACTCGGTCACGAGACTGCCGAGCCCCGCGCCTGCGGCGAAGACGAGAATGACGCCAAAGTACGTGCGGGAGGACTGCAGCGTCCGCTTGTCGTGGCTATGGAAATACTCGCACAGCGCCTCCGACGCCGAACGGAGATTGCCGATGCACATCGTGCTGGCGTAGACATGGCCGCGCACCTTGTGGAACGTCTGGACCTGCAGTGCGCAGACGAACGAGACCAGCGCGTTGGCCAGCGGGTCGAGCGTATGCGGCAGGAAGCCGACGATGAGCAGGAACGCGATCTCGATCAGCAGGACCAGCTGCCTCCAGTGGAACTTCTCGTGGTTCCGGAAGCGCATATGGATGGCCTCAGCCGCCATGGTGCCGAGGATAAAGGCCGTGACCGGAATGACGTATTTCAGGCACACGCTCCATTCGCCGCGCAAAAGCGCCGCGCTCATAAGAACGATATTGCCGGTCTGCGCGTTGGCAAAGACCTGCCCGCGGCAGATATACGTATAGGCGTCCTGAAAACCGCCGGACAGAATGACGAAGATCGCCGCACGAAACGTATCCGACATCTGGCCGTGAAAGGAATGCTTCTGATGCATGACAGCCCTCCGGGGATGGATTTATGTTTGCAACGCTGTGTATTATAGGATGGGATACGAAAAAAGTAAATGGCGTTCTGAACGAAATTTGCCGGATCTTCTGGAAACACGCTTGACTTTGCAATAGTTATAGAGTTTATAATGAAACGAAACCAAAGAGAGGTGTATCCAGGTGGAAAGAAATCTGACAAACGGAAGCGTCCTGAAAACAGTCGTCAGCTTCTCATTGCCGTATCTGCTGTCCTATTTTCTGCAGACGCTCTACGGCATGGCGGATCTGTTCATCATCGGCCAGTATGAGGGCGTGGCCAGCACGACGGCGGTCTCGATCGGCTCGCAGGTCATGCACATGCTGACCGTCATGCTCGTGGGGCTCGCAATGGGCACGACCGTCTCCATCGCGCAGGCCGTCGGCGCGGGCGACCGGCCGCGGGCGGCTGCCTGCACAGGCAATACGGCGACGCTTTTCATGGCGCTGTCCGTAGTCCTGACGGCCGTGCTGCTCCTCCTGCGCGGCGCGATCGTATCCGTCATGGCGACGCCGGAGGAGGCCGTGGCCGGAACGCGGGCGTATCTGACAATCTGCTTTGTCGGCATCCCGTTTATTACGGCGTATAATATTCTCAGCTCCATTTTCCGCGGCATGGGCGATTCCAGAAGCCCGATGTTCTTTGTGGCGATCGCCTGCGCCGCGAATATCCTGCTGGATTATCTGTTCATGGGCGCGATGCACCTCGGCCCGGCCGGTGCGGCGCTCGGCACGACGATCGCGCAGGCCATCAGCGTGGCGGTCTCGCTGGCCGCGATCGTGCGCAGGCGAAGCCTGCGGCTGAAAAAATCCGACCTCCGCCCGCAGCGGGACGTCGTGCGCGGCATCGTTAAGATCGGCGTGCCGGTGGCGGTACAGGACGGGTTTATCCAGATCTCGTTCATCGTCATCACGATCATTGCCAACCACCGCGGACTGACGGACGCGGCAGCCGTCGGGATCGTGGAAAAGATCATCGGCTTTTTGTTCCTGGTGCCGTCGTCCATGCTGTCCACGGTCTCTGCGCTCGGCGCACAGAACATCGGCGCGGGCAAGCCGGAGCGTGCGATCCGGACGATGCTGTGGGCGATCGCGCTCAGCTGCGGCCTGAACGCGCTCATCGTCGCGGCGGTACAGTTCACGGCGGAGCCGCTGGTCGGCCTGTTCACGCCGGACGCGGCGGTGGCCGTCTCCGGCGGGCAGTATCTGCGCGGCTACATCTGGGACAGCTTCTTTGCCGGCGTGCAGTTCAGCTTCAGCGGCTATTTCTGCGCCTGCGGCAAGTCGGGGCTGTCGTTTCTGCACAATTTTCTGTCGATCCTTCTGGTGCGTGTCCCCGGCGCGTATCTGGCGTCCCGGCTGTTCCCGCAGACGCTTCTGCCGATGGGGCTGTCCAACGCGGCGGGGTCGCTGTTCTCGATCCTTGTCTGCGTGATCGCATTCGCGCTGCTTCGCCGCCATACGGCGAGAGAAAGGAGCCTGTATGGATAAATCCGGTCTGTTCTCCATCGGCCAGATGGCCAGGATCTTTCACATCAGCCAGAGCAGCATCCGCTATTACGAAAAGAGCGGCTTTCTGACGCCGGAATACGTCGACCCGGATTCCGGCTACCGGTATTACAGCGCGCGGCAGTTTGAGGTCTTCAATACCATCCGCTATCTGCGCACGCTCGACATGCCGCTGCCGGAGATCACGGATTTTCTTCACAACCGCGATGTTGCGCGCATCGAGCAGAAGCTGCGCCAGCAGAAGCAGGAGGTCGCCCGGCGGCAGCAGGAGCTTTCGCGCATCGAGCGCAAGATCGACAACCGCCTGCGGCAGCTGCACGAGGCGCAGACGGCGGCGCTTGGCCGGATCGAGCTGACCGGGAGCGAGCCGTGCCGCCTGTTCTGGATCGGCCAGACGCTGCAGATCACCGACTGCAGCGAGCTGGAGCTGCCGACGGCCCGGCTGGCCGAGGCACAGGCGGAGGCCCTCATTTTCCTCGGCAAGGTCGGCATCGGCATCTCGACGGAGCACTTAACGGCAGGAGAATTTGGCCAGTATGACGGCATTTTTCTCGTGCTGGACGAAGAGGACCGGTTTGACGGCGAGCAGATCTCCCTGCCGCCTGCGCGCTGCGTGCGCGTCATGTTCCGCGGCAGCCACCTGCAGGCGCCGGAGCAGTACGGCAGGCTGATGGCATACATCCGTGAAAACGGCCTGCGCCCCGCCGGTTTTTCCCGCGAGATCACCATGATCGATGCCGGCTTCACCAGCGCCGCCGACCAGTATGTCACGCAGATCACCATTCCCGTGACAGAAATTTGAGGGCGAACAGTCAACAGGCACAGCGGGATCCTCCGCTGTGCCTGTTCTTGCCTCTCCCGTTGGGAGAGGTGGCCGAGCGAAGCGAGGACGGAGAGGGGAACCGCTGCAAGGTCCTCTCAGTCACCTGCGGTGACAGCTCTCCCGGAGGGAGAGCCAAGAGCTGTGATCTGTTTTACGGGCGCGCATCAAAAAGCGGCGGAAACTTCCGAAAACTTTCTTCCTTCATGCACTTGCGGACAAGGGGAAAGTGGAGTATAATTGGTACCATCTATAAGTATCAGTGGGAGAATGACCTATGGCTGTACTGCGAGAGTTCTTCCAGAATCTTCTGTATCAGATCCCCAAGATCGGGATTTCCGATATTGTCGATATCCTGGTGGTTTCGATTATCTTCTATACGCTCCTTCGGATGATCCGGTCTACCAGCGCCGCGCGCGTGGCACGCGCGATCCTTCTGCTGCTGGCGGTCACGCTTCTGACGGACGTACTGAATCTCTATACATTAAACTGGATCCTCAACAAGATCCTCGAGGTCGGCGCGATCGCGCTCATCATCGTCTTCCAGCCGGAGCTTCGCCGCGCGCTGGAGCGGGTCGGCGCGCAGCTGCATTTCCATCTGCTGTCCACCGAGTCCGGCGCGTCCATCGAGCAAAGCGCCGTGGCGGCGACGGTGCAGGCCTGCGAGATCATGTCGAAGGAGCGCGTCGGCGTGCTGCTCGTCTTTGAGCGGGAGACGCCGCTGGATGAGTATTTCAAGACCGGCACGCTTGTTGACGCGCAGCTGTCCGAGCAGCTGCTGCGGAACCTGTTCTTCAAAAACTCGCCCCTGCACGACGGTGCGGTCATCGTCCGCGGCGGGCGCATCGCGGCTGCCGGCTGCGTCATGCCCCTGAGCGACAATCCGCACCTGCCGAGCGATCTCGGCACGCGCCACCGCGCGGGCGTCGGCACCAGTGAGGTCTCCGACGCTGTGGTCGTCATCGTCTCCGAGGAAAACGGGACGATCTCCGTTGCCATCGGCGGCATGCTCAAGCGCCATCTTGCCCCGCAGACGCTGCAGAAGCTCCTGACCAACGAGCTGATCGCGAATGAGGAAGAAAAGCAGCCGCTGCTGCGGCGGCTGGCCGCGCATTTTGGCAGGAAGGACGGTTCCAATGAAAAGTAAGCTTTTTGCCATGATCGTTTCCCTCCTCGCGGCGATGAGCCTGTGGGTCTATGTCGTGACCGTCGTCAATCCCGACGGCGATATGGTGATCGGCAATATCCCCGTGACGTTCTCCGGCGCAGAGGTCTTACGCGAGGATCACGGGCTGGTCATCACCGGCGATTATCAGGAATTTGTCTCCGTGCATTTCTACGGAAAAAATACCGACCTCAAAACGCTCGACCAGCACAAGGACGAGATCAGGGCCGTCATCGATGTGTCCAAGGTGCGCAGCACCAAGGAATACACCATGACCTACGATATTACCCTCCCGAGCGCGGTCTCGGCGTCGTCCATCACGAAGATGGACAAGAACCCGTCCTCGATCACCTTCCGCGTCGAGCGGCAGATCACCAAGTCGGTCGAGGTCAAGGGCGACTTTACGAACGTCAAGATCGCTGAGGGCTACATGCTCGACAGCACGAGCTTTGACTATGATTCCGTTACCGTGGAAGGGCCGGAATCCATCGTCAGCACCATTGATTCCGCGCAGGTCACGCTCGACCGCAGCAATGTGGACAAGACGATCACCGAGTCGGTCTCCTTTATCCTGCTCGACAAGAACGGCGAGCAGGTCGACCCAACGGAGCTGACCCTCAGCACCGACACCATTGAGGTCACGATGAAGATCGTCAAATACAAGGTCGTTCCCATCGAGGTGCAGCTGCTCTACGGCGACGGCCTGCAGGAGCAGAACGTCAGCTATGACTACGAGCCGAAGGCCGTGACGCTTTCCGGCGACTCCGCCGTGCTGGACGGCCTCAACTCCATCCAGCTCGACCCGATCGATCTGTCCATGCTCATGAGCAACGACGAGACGGTCACGCGGACCATCCTCATCCCGAACGACGCGAAGAATGTCTCCGGCGAGGAGAGTGTCTCCGTCCGGATCACCATCACCGGCAAACAGATCAAGACCCTGCGGACGACCAACATCGTCTTCATCGGCGTCGACGAAACGCAGTTCAAGGCGACGAGCCTTTCCCAGCAGGTGCAGGTCACCATCCGCGCCGACGCGGCGGATGCGAACAAGATCACCGCAAACAACATCCGCATCGTGGCGGACATGAGCGCCTACACGCAGACGGGGACCTATCAGGTGCCCGTGACCGTCCGCATCGACGGCTACCAGAGCGCCGGCGCGATCGGCCAGTATTCCATCGCCGTCAATCTTGCGGCGGCGGACAATGAAGCGGAATAGGAGGAACAGACATGATCAGAAGTATGACCGGCTACGGCCGTGCGGAAAAAACGATCGACGGCCGGGAGATCACGGTCGAAATGCGGGCGGTCAATAACCGCTATCTCGATCTGAACGTCAAGCTGCCGCGCATGTACGGCTTTGCCGAGGACGCCGTCAAGTCGGCGGTCAAAAAGAGCGTCGCCCGCGGCAAAATGGACGTCTTTATCACCGTGAACGTCACATCCGACGAGAGCATGCGCATTTCTCTCAATAAGCCCGTGCTCGAGGGCTATCTTGCCGCGCTCGGCTCGATCGCCGCGGATTACGGCGTGCGGGACGACGTTTCCGTCATGTCGCTCGCCCGCCTGCCCGACGTGTTCGTCGTGGAAAAGCAGGAGGAGGACGAGCAGAAGCTCACGGACGATATCCTGTCCGTCATGCAAGAGGCGCTGGACAAGTTCAACGCCATGCGCGAAAAGGAAGGCGCAGCCATGGAGCAGGATCTGCGCAGCCGTGCACAGACCGTCCTGGCCCTCGTGGAAAAGGTCGAGGCCCGCAGCCCGATCACGCTCGCGGAATACTGCGCGCGCCTGACGCAGAAGATGCAGGAGGTGCTCAGCCAGACAAATATCGACGAGAGCCGCATCCTGCAGGAGGCTGCCGTCTACGCCGACAAGATCGCCGTTGACGAGGAGACCGTCCGCCTGCGCAGCCACCTGAACCAGCTGAACCAGATGCTGACGAACGGCGGCGCGATCGGCCGCAAGCTCGATTTCCTGCTGCAGGAATTTAACCGCGAGGCCAATACCATCGGCTCCAAGGGCAACGACCTTGAGCAGGCGCGGACGGTAGTCGAGCTGAAGGCGGAGCTGGAAAAGATCCGCGAGCAGACGCAGAACATCGAGTGATCGGAGGAGACAATGAAGCTCATTTCGATCGGCTTCGGCAACGTTGTCGCAGCCGCGCGCATTCTGGCTGTCGTCAGCCCGGATTCCGCGCCTGTCAAGCGCGTGGTGCAGGAGGCGCGGGAGCGCGGGATGCTGCTGGACGCGTCCTTCGGCCGGCGGACGAAGTCCGTTCTGCTGATGGACACCGACCACGTTATTCTCTCTTCTGTCACGCCGGAGACCATCGCCGCGCGCATGGAAGAAAAGAACACAGAGGAGACGATCACGCAGCCATGAGAGGAAAACTGTTTGCCATCTCCGGGCCGTCCGGCGTCGGAAAAAATACGGTCCTGAACCGCGTCATGCAGCTGCGCGAGCATGTGCAGTACTCTATATCCGCCACGTCCCGCGCCATGCGCCCCGGTGAGGTGGACGGAAAAAGCTATTATTTCGTGACCCGCGCGCAGTTTGAGCAGATGATCGCCGACGGTGAGCTGCTCGAGCATGCGGAGTACGTCGGCAATTACTACGGCACGCCCATCCGCCCGATCCGTGAAGCGCTCGAAAGCGGCACGGACGTCGTGATGGATGTCGACGTGGTGGGCGCGCTCAACATCCGCAAACGCCTGCCCGAAGCGGTTCTGGTCTTCCTGACCGCCCCGTCTCTGGAGGAGGTCCGCCGCAGACTGCAAAAGCGCGGCGACGTCAGCCCCGAGGCGATGGAAAAGCGGCTGGAGCGGGCAAAATGGGAATACAGCCAGGCATATCAATACGACTATCTGGTCGTCAATGATACGGTCGAGCATGCGGCGGACGAGCTGCTTGCGATCATGACCGCAGAAAAGTGTAAAATGATGGATCGCATCCATATCATGAAGGAGGAACTCTAATGCTTTACCCCGCAATGTCGGAACTTCTCAAACATGTTGACAGCCGCTATCTGCTCGTCAATGTCGTGGCGCACCGCGCCCGCCAGCTGTCGATCGAATCCGAGCTGACGCACGAGCCGCTGGAAGAAAAGCCGGTCACGCTCGCCATCCGCGAGGTCGCCGAGGGCAAGCTCTCCGCGGAGCTGGACGATAAATACAGACACTGAGTTTTGCATACACACCAAGGCGCGGGCATTCCGCCTGCGCCTTGGCGCGTTCTTTTCCATCGCCCGCGCCGCGGACGGTGCCGGACCGGGAGGAGGATGAAAGCCGATGATCGCACAGCTGGCAATCGCTGCCGCCGTATATGCCATCGACAGACCCTACTCCTACCGCGTGCCGGAGGGAATGGCGATCCAGCCCGGCATGCGCGTGCGTGTGCCGTTCGGACGCGGCAACCGCCGCTCGGAGGGCATCGTCCTTTCTGTGGAGGATACGTATAAAGAGGGCCTGAAGACCATCGAGCAGGCGCTCGATGAACAGCCGATTTTGACCTACGCGCAGCTGCAGCTGGCGGCCTTTATGAAAGAGCGGTATTTCTGCACGTTTTATGAAGCGGTCAAGGCGATCCTGCCAGCGGGCTTCTGGTTCGGGCAGAAAAAGACGCTGACGCTGGCCGCCGGTGCGGAGAAAAAGCTGCCCGCCGGGATGGTAAATTCCGACGCGGCCCGGCTCGTGCAGCTGCTGCATGATCTTGGCGGCAGCGCGCCGGAAAAGACGCTCCGCAGCCAGTTTGAAGACCCCGCCGCGTTCGACGCGGCAGTACAGACGCTCCGCCGCCGCCGTCTTCTGACCGCCGACGCGGAGTTTACGCCGAAGAGCAGCGAAAAGACCGTGAAGATCGCCGCTCTCGCAGTCCCGCAGGAGGAAGCGGAGCAGTTCGCCGCCCGCAAGCAGGCGTCCGCGCCGCTGCAGGCCGCCGTGCTGCGGCTTCTGTGCGCGGTCGGCGCAGGCCCATGCCGCGAGCTGTGCGAGCTGACGGGCGCGAGCATGGCGACAGTCAACCGCCTGCAGAAGCTGGAGCTTCTGACCATATTTGAAAAGCCCGTCCTCCGCACGCCGAAGCGGCAGGCGGCAGCTCCCGCGGAGCCGGTCCGCCTGAGCGAGGAGCAGCAGACCGCCTTTGACGGCCTGCGCGCGCAGATGCAGGCGGAAAAGCCGGGCGCGGCGCTTCTCTACGGCGTGACGGGCAGCGGCAAGACCGCCGTCTATCTGGCGCTCATCCGGAAGGCGCTCGAAGCGGGGAGATCGGCGCTGCTTCTTGTGCCCGAGATCGCGCTGACGCCGCAGCTTCTCGACAAGCTCAGCGCGCAGTTCGGCAAGACGGTCGCCGTGCTCCATTCCAGCCTGCGCGTGGGCGAGCGCTGCGACGAATGGCGGCGCATTGCGCGCGGTGACGCGCGCGTCGCAGTTGGCACGCGGTCGGCCGTGTTTGCCCCAGTGCAGGATCCTGCCGTCATCATCCTCGACGAGGAGCAGGAGCATACCTATAAATCCGAAAACGCCCCGCGCTATCATGCGCGCGAGATCGCGCTCTACCGCGGTGCAAAGGAGGGCGCGCTCGTCCTCTTCGGCTCCGCGACGCCGTCTATCGAGACGATGTATCTGGCAAAAACGGGGGTTTATACCCTTTATACCCTCAAGGCCCGGTATAATGGCCGCGCGCTTCCCGACGCGCGCATCATTGATATGAAAAGGGAGCTGCGGGCGGGAAACGATCTGGACATCAGCCGCGAGCTGGAAGAGGGCATCCGCGACGCCATTCTGGACGGCAAGCAGTCCATTCTGTTCCTGAACCGCCGCGGCAACAGCCGGTATCTGGTCTGTATGGACTGCGGCGACGTGCCGCAGTGCCCGCGGTGCAGCGTCCACCTGACGTACCATTCCTCCGGCCGCCGCCTGATGTGCCACTACTGCGGCTATGTAAAGCCCGCGCATGCGCGCTGTGAGAAGTGCGGCGGCGCGATGAAGGCTGTTGGCAGCGGCACGCAGAAGATCGAGCAGGAGCTGAAGGCGCTCTTCCCGGATACGGAGCTTCTGCGCATGGACGCCGATACCGTAGCGGCCTCCGGCAGCCACGAGGAGCTGCTGCGCACGTTCCGGGAGAAAAAAATTCCGATCCTGCTCGGCACGCAGATGGTCGCCAAGGGGCTGGATTTCCCATCCGTGACGCTGGTCGGCGTGCTCGACGCGGATATGAGCCTGTACGTCGACAATTTCCGCGCGGCGGAGATGACGTTCTCCCTCATCACGCAGGTGGTCGGCCGCTCGGGCCGCGGCGCGGACAGCGGCACGGCCATGATCCAGACCATGACGCCGGAGCATCCCGTCCTGCAGCTGGCCGCGAAGCAGGACTACGACGCCTTTTACGAGCTGGAGCTGCAGATGCGGAAGCTGCGCGGCTGCCCGCCGTTTTCCGACCTGTTTACCGTCACCATCGCGGGACTGGAGGAGCGGGGACTTGTGCAGGCGGCAGTCCGCCTGCGGGACGCGCTGGCGGCCAATCTGCAGAAGGAGCCGTATGCCGCGATGCGCGCGCAGCTGCTCGGCCCCGCACCGGCGAGCGTCGCCCGCGTCAACTATTCCTACCGCTACCAGCTGACGCTGGTGTGCAGAAACTCCGCGCCGCTGCGGAAGCTGCTGGCGTTTTTGCTCGTGGAGTTTTCCAAAGACAAGCAGAATAAGGGCCTGACGGCCTTCATCGATATCAATTCGTATAACTAAGGAGCGATTGCGCAATGGCACTGAGAAAAATTGTAACGGTCGGCGACCCCATTCTGACGAAGGTCTGCCGCCCGGTGACCAGATTCGATCAGAAGCTGGCCATCCTGATCGAGGATATGATCGAGACCATGCATGACGCCAACGGCGTCGGTCTGGCCGGCCCGCAGGTCGGCGTGATGCGGCGGCTCTGCGTCGTTGACACCGGCGAGGA
>ERZ808246.943-NODE-943-length-22456-cov-5.645596_pt1 | contig 22456 bp, 12 predicted proteins | sample MGYA00521083_ERZ808246 | MGnify/ENA primary metagenome ERZ808246 (study PRJEB31516, sample SAMN03275577) | gut metagenome | biome: mammalia-associated habitat; material: feces | host: Papio cynocephalus | place: Kenya | collected 2012-07-07 ... | reverse complement strand
CATCCTTGTGATTGAAGAACGTCCTCTCTGACAGCGGCTCTCCCGTCTCATTCAGGGGACTGCGCCGCCACGCATCGCTGATCTCCTTGAAGGAGACATATTTCCTGCGATTGATCAGATCAATCAGCCAGATGTATCTCTTGAAAAAATTCTTTGCCATATTTTTTGAATACCTTTATGCAAAGGTAGCGCTTTTTACTGAAAAAATGTGGCAGTATGGGGCGCACCGCTGCCGTCGAAATGGACTGGAGAGGACAGTCTTGTCTTCGACAACTGCGTCGCGAGCATCGACACATCGCGAGTTTTGCCAATATTCTATTTCACAAAAGTGGCAATGTTGCCACTTTTGTGAAATATGAAAAGATCCTCTGCAACGACTCCGGCGTGGCGACCGTTCTCGCTCACTCCTTAGCCTCGAAAATCGTAATCGTCATTTCCTGAATCTTCCGCGAGGCTCCGGCGTAGTTGGCATTTGTACCGACGAATGTCACCGTATATGTGCCAGGCTCGTTCCACGTGTATTCAAAGCTGTGGAGATAGTTCTGCAGGTTCTTGATTACCACACCCTTGTCGTTCTCTACCGTGGTCTGAGATTCCTCATCCGCTGCACTTTCGTCCGCCTCATATCTGTTCCGGAACTCGTATTTATGCCCGGTTTCGCCGCTGTAGAACACGATGTTGTCGACATCGCCGCTGAAATTGAAGCGGACAGGTCGACCGGCCTCGTAGGTGTTTGCCCCATCGAGAGACACGTTGTAGCTGATTTCATAGACAATCTCCTGCCGACAAGAGACGACAAGAGCGACAGCTGCAATGAACAATAATATAATCTTTTTCATATCAAATCAAGTTAATTCGCCCACAAAGAGTTCTGCTTGAGCTGCTTGTTCACGCCCAGCTCGATTGACGGAATCGGAAGAAGCACGTTCCTTGCCGTGACGTTGCCGCCTATGCTTGCCGCACGTGACGCGGTGACGTTCTCAGTCCATCTGGCATCCGCGGCCCATGTGGGGTAGGCATTCATTTCTTGAACATAATTGCCCCAGCGGATGAGGTCGAATCTGCGCAGGGACTCAAAGCAGAGCTCGCGTCCCCTTTCGTTGCGGACGAGCTCGCGAAAAGTCTCCTTATCGTATTCGCTGAACGGGCGGGTAGCGATGCCGGCTCTGCTGCGGACTTTTTCCACGCAGTCGTAGGCGGCCTGCGTCGGTCCTTCGAGCTCGTTGGAAGCTTCGGCATACATCAGGAGTACGTCGGAATAGCGCAGGATGGGGAAGTTAATCGTCGTGTAGAGGTTCTTTGCCGTCTTCTGCCCCTCATAGATGACCTCACGCCTGAACTTGCCGCAGTTGCGCATCGCCGGAGCCGCCGTCAGGTCCTTTGCCGTTGACACGCTCTTGTAGACGTACGGTGTCTTGTCTATTCCTGAGACGCATTGCCCGCTCGTTTCTCCGAAAGGCGGCTGATTCTTGTTCCCGGCATAGTTGTACGGCGGGAGATTCCACTCCTGACGCTTGTCAGTGACGGTGGCAAGGGCATTCTCCGAGTCGGTTCTGTCCGTCTGCCAGTAGAGATCCCAGAGCTTGAGCGAGCCGTTATACTGGCCGTATGAGTAGTTGCAGTTGAATTTTCCGAAATCTTTCGAACTGCTGTTCCCGCTCTGGAGCCCGAGCAGGTCGCCTATACGTCCGTTGGACCAGCTTTCCGCGCTTGAACGGTCGCCGAGAAACTCCGCCTCCCACATTGACTCGTGCCACTGCGTGTCGTACTTGTCCTCAATCATGTTGATGAACACCTGCGAGTAGTCCGGGTTCAGTCCGTGCTTGCCGCTGTCAATCACGTCCTTGGCAAATCCGCGTGCCTTAGTGAGGAACTCCGTCTTGTCGCCCCCTTCCACGCTTGAACCGGCCATGAAAAGGTAGACGCGCGCGAGTATTCCCTGGATGGTGGTCTTTGTGACACGTGAAGGCTGCACCGTCACCTCCTCGTCGGCGAGTTCAAGGCAGGCTTCCATTTCGGATGCCGCCCAGCTGAGGACATCGAACTGTGACGTTGCCCCGCACATTGTCTCGTCCGGAGTCTTAACGGCCTTGTCCCTAAGCGGAACGTCTCCCCAGGACTGCGCGAGGAGGAAATGGTAGTATGCCCTGAGGAACCGTGCCTCATTATGATATCTTCCATCCTTGTCAAATTCAGAGTTTGCGACGGCATCCATAAACTCGTTGGCATTGCGTATTCCCTGATACATCGCCGTCCAGATGTCATAGATCTGAACAGTTGCCGCATCGTGGCGGTTATATTGCAGGAAGTTGGTCTGTACGTCCCTGTTGAAATAGCATAGGTCGTCGTTGTTGGCGTACATTAGACTGTAGTAGTTTCCGTAGAACTGCTCCTTGTTCATCGCGCCATAAATCCCTGCAAGTCCGTACTTTACCTCGTCTTCCGTGTTGTAGAACGTCTCGGAGCATATCACCTGCGGCGTCACGTCGAAGAAACTGCATGACGCAAAACTTGCAGCCGCCGCAAGGCAAATCGTATATTTCAATATATCTTTCATACTCTCAATGAATTAGAATGTGAATGAAACGCCTCCTGTGATTCCGAATGCCCTCGGGTATGCTGACCAGTCAAATCCCGGCGTGAGCACGGAATTCCTCGTCGACACTTCAGGATCAGGACCGGAATATTTTGTCAGCGTGAACACATTGTCGGCGGAAACATACACCCTCATCGTGTCGAACTTTATCTTTCTCAACGCCTTGCGGGGGAGGGTATACCCGACGGAGACATTTCTCAGACGGAGGAATGAGCCGTCCTCGACGACGCGTGAGGAATAGAGATAGACCCCGTTTGCCTGCACTCTCGGGATGTCACTCTCTGGATTGCTCTCCGTCCATCTGTACTTGTAGGTAGCCCACTGGTTCGTGTTGATGACGTTTCCGTTTTCGAAGTACAGCCTGTTGGCGTTAAGAATGTTGTTTCCGTAACTCCATGAGAAGAAGAGGTTGAGGTCGAAGCCGTGGAAATTGAACGTAGTGCCGAAACCTCCGGTGCTGAGCGGCTGCCCGCATCCTATGACCGTGCGGTCGTTGTCGTCGATGACCCCGTCTTCGTTGATGTCCCTATATTTCGGGTCTCCGGGTCTGACTGAACTTTTCCCGACGCTTGTCAGGTACGGCACACCGTCCTTGAGATCCGTGCCAGAATTGAAATCATCGTACTTGTAGGTTCCATCATATATGAATCCGTACATGAGCCCGGAAGGCTTCCCGACCTGGGTTATGTAGGGATACTGACCGTTGAACTTCTGATCCCATGACACCTTGCTCAAAAGCGAGTATTGATCGTTGGTGAGGGCGGTGACCTTGTTTCTGTTCATCGCCATGTTGAAATTCACGCTCCACGCGAAGTTCCTTTTCTGAATCAGCATCGCGTCCAAGGTGAGTTCCACGCCCTGATTGCTCATTGAGCCGATGTTCATCATCGCGGTCGTGTAACCGGAAGAAGCCGGAATCGTGGCCTGAAGAAGCAGGTCGCGAGTGTTCTTGAGGTACCAGTCGGCGGTGAGCTTCAGACGGCTTTCGAAGAACGAGAGGTCGAGTCCGATGTTCCATTGCTCCGTGGTCTCCCATTTCAGTTTGTCGTTCGACATATTTGATGGGAAATAGCCCGAAACAATCTGACCGTTGAACACGTAGTCGTATGAGTTCGAGTCGCCCGGAAGAGTGGAGATCTGGGAATAGTAGTCGTAGGGGGTCGTCGTGCGGTTGTTTCCCGTGAGGCCCCATGATGCGCGCAGCTTTCCGTTGGAGAGCCACGACGCGTCCTTGAGCCAGTCCTCGCGGTTGAAGTTCCACGAAAGTCCTGCGGAAGGGAAGTAGCCCCAGCGGTTTCCTGCCGGGAACTTTGAAGAGCCGTCGGTGCGGAATGAGGCGGTGAGGTAGTATTTGTACTTGTAGTTGTAGTTGAGCCGGAAGAGTCCGGACATCATTGTCCAGTCATATTGCCACGGCTTTACTGTCTGATAGTTGCCGGTGTGCAGCCCGTTCAGTCCGAGCGCCTCCGTCGTCATCTGCGTGGCTGCAGTGCCCTTGTAGTCGAATGTCTCTCCCTGCATCGTGAAGCCTCCGAGAAGCTGGAGATGATGCCTGCGGCGGATGTGCTTAGTCCATGTGAGCGTGTTCTCGTTGAGCCATGTGACCTTGTCGTTCCAATAGATGGCTCCGTTTATTCCCTTTCCCGAAGGCGAGCCGGCATATCCTGTGTAGGTCTGCGTGCCGTTGAATTCCTCGCGACGGCGCTTGTTCATCGTATAGCCTCCGGTAACCTTGAGCTTGAGTCCGTCGATGATTTCCCAGGTCAGGCCTGCATTGGCGTTGAGGTAGTCAACGATGGTCTTGCGGTGCTCGTTTTGCGCGGTCTTCACAGGGTTGAAACGGTAGTCGTTTGCTCCCGTCACTTCCGTGTCCACGAGGTCATCGTATAAGTCATCGCTGTTTCCCGAGCGCAATGGCTTTACCGGGCGGTAGCCCCAGACCGAGTACATGAGCCATCCCGTGGCCGAAGACGCTGCCTGAGCGTCGGTAGGGGTGACGCCGTTAGTGATTGAGCGTGAGTAGTTCGCTAGCGCGTCCAAAGTCACTTTCTTGCCGAATTTCTGCTGAAAGTTGATTTTTCCCTGATAGCGCTGGAAATTCGAGCGTATGATGATGCCGTCCTGGTCGAGCGCGGAGAGGCTTATGTTGTAGCGGTTCCCAGCCTCCTTGCTTCCTCCGGATACTGAAACGGAGTAGTTCTGGGTGAGGGAAGTGCGGAAAAGCTTGTCCTGCCAGTCGTTGTAGGGCACTCCGATGTAGTCTTCCGGGGTGTATGCCGTGATGCCGGCTAGCTCGTCCGCCTCGGAGGGGCTCAGGTAGGCATTGACGTTCCCGCTGATGTCGTAGATCTCGGTCTGGAGCTTGACGAACTCATAACCGTCCATAAGCTTCACCTTGTTGGCAATCTGATTCATTGTCCAGGTCGCGTTGAAGTTGACCTTCGGCTTGCCTTCCTGCCCCTGCTTTGTCGTGATTACAATGACTCCGTTGGCTCCGCGTGCTCCGTAGATTGCCGTTGCCGAGGCATCCTTCAGAATGTCTATGGATTCGATGTCCGCCGAGTTGAGCGATGTCGCCATCGAACTTTCGGTCGGGAAACCGTCTATCACATATAGCGGAGCGCTGCTCTGGGTCAGCGAGTTGTTGCCCCGGATGGTGATGCTGGCTTCAGAGCCGAGCGCTCCGTCGGATGTCGTGACCACCACTCCGGCAATCTTTCCGGTGAGTGCCTGGTCGAAGTTCGTGACCGGCGCCTTCATCAATTCGTCCATGTCGACCTTGCTTACCGAGCCGGTGAGGTCTCTTCGCGCCATCGTACCGTAGCCCACGCTCACGACTTCCGCGGCGTCAAGCGAAAGCTGCTCCTCCTTGAGCGTCACATCAACGGTCGTCCTTCCCCCGATGTTCTGTCTGTTCTCGGTGAATCCGAGGCAGGAGAAAACCAGCGTGGCATCCGATGAGGACACGTTCAGGGCATATCGACCATCGGCATCAGTCACCGTCCCGTTGGAAGTCTTGCCATCCTCGTACACCGTCACCGCAACGAGCGGACTTCCCGTGCCATCTACGACTCGGCCGCTCACCTTAACGCTCTGTGCCGACACCGCGAGTGAGGTGCAGAGCAGCAGAATGGTCGTGAAAAATTTTGTCAAAGCTTGCATTTTGTCTTATGGTTATTGTTTCTTTATTCTGAACTCCACCGGCTGACCGTTGATGCAGGTCACTGAAAGCCTCGTCCTTCCGTCCTTCTCATCGACCGTAACCGCATTATTCTCTTCGCTTAGCGCATATTTCCCATTGAGAACGACTTCCTTGAGCAGCGGCTGGCTCGGCTGCGAGGTCGTGTAGCCCTTTTTCGTGATCCCGAGATCCGGAGTGCAGACGCTCATCACGACGGTCCCGTCCTCTTTCTTCCGCTCCATCACGATGGTTTCAGGCTGGATTTCGGCTGTGAGGGTCTTGTCCGAGCTGTAGCCCCTGTAGCTGACATAGGCGGTGATTCCGGTGGCAGCGTCGTTCACGACGTGCGCGTCATTGTCTGCCTGCAGTACCGTGTAGGGCAGTTTTTTTACATATTTCCCGACCTCTTTTCCGCTCGGTCTCACCAGCATCATATACTCGTATGACGCCTCTTTCGGAGACGCGCCATGGTCTATGTATGCCGTCACGAAATCGCCCTCTCCCGTCTTTTTCTTCGTGTCTGACGGCGAACTTTGATGCTTCTTCTCAACGACAAGCCCGTTTCCGTTCCTTATTATATAGCTGTTCCCGTTGACGTCCGTCAGAACGACTGGGCTGTTTTCCTTGTGTCTGTAGGAATATGGGAATGTCCCTGAATATTCGTCGTTTATGTCGACTTCTGCATCCTTGTCTTCGAGCCTGAGCTGATAGATCGTGGTCTCCGTTGGATATTGCGATTTGTTGGTGATGCCTGTCCCTATATGTATTATCCTGTTGTCAAAGCAGAAAACGCTCTTTGTGGCGGTCGCTCCGGCGCAGAAATTTTTCCGGTCTTTCTCGACATAAGTGAAAGCAAGGCATCCGTTCGCGCCTTCGAGTGACGAGACGCCCGGGAAACGTGAGTCATTCCTTTCCATAAGCGTTCCCTTCAGCGGGTTCTCCAGAAGGTCGAACGGCAGATGCACGGAGGTGACTCCGGGGTAGCGGTTCCAGTCCCAGCCCTCCTGCGCATAACCGCTTGCCTTGGCCCCGTCCGGGAAGATGACCTGTGCCGAGCCATAGCTCAGGTAGCGTCCGTAGCGGTTGTCGGCGGCGTAAATCTCCGACCCCCACACATCGGAGTTGAAGCCCTTGAGGGTGAGCATCCATCCGTTCCTGCGGTGTACTCCGAACGCCCCGTAGTTATAGACTCGGAAGCCGTCCGGTGCCTGCTTCGCCTTAATTCCCGCTTTCTTGAATGCCGCGAGAGCCTTCCTTTCCTTGCCTCCGAGCGCAATGTATGCACCCGCGAGATCCGGGTCGGCAGCGAGGCCTTTGCCTGTCAGGTCTCCGAGAAGCGCGAGCTGTCCGTAGGCCTCTACATCCGCGTCCGGAATCCTCCCGCTGAGCGGATGCCGTCCGCAGACTCCTATGCCCCAGTCGCGTCCGTTGGTGTAGTCGTACATGGCCATCAGAGCCTCCTTGAAATCTCTCCTTGCGGCCTCATCAATCTCGAAATCCGTCCCGAACGTGAAGCGGATGAATTCTCCGAGCGCGGCGAACGCTCCGACCGAATAGCCGGGGTAGTGCCCTCCGTGGTGGAATGACGTGCCGTCCACCTTCAGGCCGCCCACAGTGCCGTCCGTGAATCCGAGCGAACCTGAAGTCCATGCTCCCAATGCTTTCATATATGCATACTTGACATCGTCCGACGACTCCAGCATTGCTGAAACAACCCGGCAGTTGTGGAGTGTGTGCCATGCGTCAAGCACCCCGTCGCGCGTCTGCTCGTAAGGCATGCGGACTTCCTGAAGCCCGGACCAGTAGCTGAGTGTCTTGAGGTATTCCTGAAGTTTCCCTTCCTTTTCGAGAGGTTCCCGAAGAATCCATATACCTTTATAGAGATTGCGGACCTGATAGCCGTAGTGGTGGTTAGTTCCCATTCCGCTTCCGTATGCAAATCCCTGGTCTATGGCGTGATCCATTGCGTCGATGACCTTGCCGACGTTGGCTGTATTTCCGGTGTATAGGTAGTCAAGCGCATACCAGTAGACGATGTCCTGAATGAAGCGTATCCTCATTTCTCCGGCGGCGTTGTTGAACTCGTCATCGCTCAGCAGCGGTGCTCCGGTTATGCTCCCGCCGGGAAGGCGATGTATTCCGTATTTGTCGATAAGCCCCTGTGCCCTTGACAGAAGCGTGTTCTGAGTGTATTCCGCTCCCGGGTTGTCGGAGCCGGCCCATTCGTCCATTCGCTTCTCTACGGCGCGGAGCATTTCCCTCTCTCCTTCATTTATTGGTCTGATTTCCGGTTCCTTATACTGCTCCCATTCCCAAAGCCGACACCATTGCCACAGGTCGCGTTCCAGGTTGAAGTTGTTTTCCGGAATCTGCATGTCCGGAGTAATCTGCGCATGGAGCTTCTTCGTCGGGAAACTTACCCTATCTATATATAGGGTACCTTGCGGAGCCATGGAGGTTATTGTCATCTTCGCCGCGAGCGTGTTCCTTTCTGCCGGCTTCTTGTCTCCATAGTGCCCCTCCGGCGTGAGCATGTCGATATATTTCATCCATATAGCCCTCCATCCCGTATGGTTCATATTGAAGTTGAAATGGCATATTTCATTTCCCAACCAGTCGTAGAACGTGAAGAGTAGCGGTTCATTCATGGATTCCGTATTATAAACCCACATCATCAGCCCCGCTCCGTTCACTTTCATCGAAGACTCGATGTCCGAATGATTCGAGAACACGATTTCCGACGTCCCGTCCCATGAGTATTTTACGGACTGTTTTCCGTCCTTGAATTTCTCTGTTGATGCAGCTGCCCGGCCATTGCCGCTTACGGAAATGAATGACGGCATTCCACTCTCGAAATTATACTGGGCGTCGATTGCCGCCAAAGCATTGTGCGAAAGCGCTATAAAGAACAAAAGAAATGTCAGTTTCTTCATAATTTGCATGTTTGGAATGCAAATGTAATAAATCTTTTCTTAACTTTGCGCTGTGCTCCGTTGGCGTGCACGGATTTTTTTAGAGCCGCGTAATTTAGAAACTTTCAAGTGATAATCAAAACATTTGCAATAATATACGTTTTGTTTGTGCTGACTGCCCTCCTATCTGTGAGCACGGAGGCACAGTCCGTTGATTACGGTCCTGACCACGGCGTGCTTTCATTTGAGAACGGCATCTCACCGGCAGTTCCAGGGAGGAACTCTTCAGTGAGTTTGTCCGGTCTTCACTATAAACTTGGCACTCATTCGCTTGAATGGGACTGGAAACGCGCCGGAGCAAAACTTTCAATTCCTGGAGAGATTCCGTATATGAAGGAGAATCCCGACCCTAAGGAGACTTCCGTGTCGACCTTTGTCTTTTGGGTCTATTCCGACAAGCCTCTCGAAGGCTCGCTGCGGTTTTCTTTCCTGAAAGGCGGACGCGAATGCTGCCGTTTCGATTACAAGCTCGGCTTCACCGGATGGCGCGGCGCCTGGGTCGCGTTTGACAGGGACATGACAGGAACGCCGGAGGAGGGGATGGACGAGGTCGTGATAACGTCTCCGCACGGGGTGCGTCACGGCCGCTTGTGGTTTGACGGGATCATAACCTCGGCTTTCGAGGATGTCCGCTACCACACTCCGGACTGGCAGGCTCCGTTCATAAACGAGAAAACCGACATTCACTGGCTTGTGCTGAACAGAAGCTGGAATCTTCGGCTCGACATTCCGGAGACGCCGCTTTCGGATTCCGACATAAGGGATATTGAAACCGTCACGGAGCGTTTCGTCAGCCTTGTCAAGCCCGGAAAGGTGCCGTCAATTGACAGGCTCCGCGAAATGTACGAAAGCTATGGGATAAAGGAAAATCCGGACGGGACGGTCACGGGCAAGCCGATTTGGTTTACCCGTTACGGAGAAACTTTCATCAACCTTGGAATACCCGATGCCTCTGCCGCGTTCCGCAGGAACGGTCAGTTGCTTAAGGACTATAACAACAATCTTCTGGATGTCGCAGCTGCATGGAATAATACGTCAGACGAGGCTGAACGACAGGAACTTGCACAGATGTATGTGATGATGATACGACATCTGCTCGATCAGGGCTTCGCGGCAGGAAGCGCCCAGGGCACGCTGCATCATCTTGGCTATAGCATGAGGAATTTCTACATATCACCGATGCTGATGAGGGAAGTGTTGCGCGAAGCCGGACTTTCAGAGCAGGTTCAGCAGGCAATGGAATGGTTCTCCGGAGTGGGGGAGGTAAAGACTGCTCCGAAGGCTCCCGGAATGGACATCGATGCCTTCAACACTTCGCTCATGGGCAGGGTCGCATCGCTTCTGATGCTTGAGGATTCCCCCTACAAATGGGCTTATCTCAAGGCTCTCTCACGGTGGATTGACAACGGGTTCAAGTACGTTGATGGAACGCGGCCATGCTTCAAGACAGACGGCTCAATCTATCACCACCGCCGTGCCTACCCTGCCTATGCGGTCGGAGGTCTTGACGGGGCCGTGAACTCTGTTTGGATGCTTCGCGGAACTGCTCTTGCAGTCTCTGAGGAAAGCCACGAAATTCTAAAACACGCGCTTTTGGAAATGCGTTTCTGGTGCAATCTCCGCTCGTTCCCGCTGGCGATGTCTGGTAGGCATCCGGACGGGAAGGGAGAACTTTCCCCTAAGCATTTCGCGATGCTTGCCGAGGCCGGCACACCTGACGGGACATCTCCTCTAGATACCGCCCTCGCATCCGCCTTTATGCGACTTGTGCCGGATGCCCGAGCCAAGGAAAAAGCCTGGGCCCGAAAGTTTGGAGCCGCAGGAATCGTTCCGGAGCCGACTCCGCAGGGAAGCCGAAACTATGGCTACAACTGCTCTCTTTCGCACCGTTTCGGAGAGTCCCTCGTGACATTTGCAGGTCACAGCCGCTATCTGTGGTCTGCGGAAATCTACAACCACGCCAACCATTACGGGCGTTACCTCACCCACGGCAGCATGCAGATTCTCTGCGTAGGAACGCCGGTCATCGACTCTTTCGGAAGCGGATTTCAGGTGGACGGCTGGGATTGGTGCCACATTCCGGGAACCACGGCAGCTGAAATACCGATGACTCGGATGAAGGCGAATGTCCTGAACGTGGACGAGCATTCCGGATATGAGGAAATGCTCCTTTCCGATGAATGGTTTGCCGGTGGAGTCTCTCACAGAGGACTTTATGGTGCCTTTGCAATGAAACTGCATGAGCATGACAAATATAACGGCAGCCTGCGTGCCCGCAAGTCTTTCTTCGCTTTCGGTGACCGGATTGTCGCTCTTGGCTCAGACCTTGAGAATGCGCTGCCCGGCTCCGAACTTCACACGACCCTGTTCCAGAACACGATAGAGGAGGACACCCCTACCACAGTGAACGGAAGTCCCGTAAGTTCAACGGATTTTGCGACAGAACTCGACTCTTCGCTCATCGTGCTGCGTGACAGGCTTGGCAACGCCTACCTCGTACGTGACGCGCTTGTGCGTGTTTCGCGCGGCCTCCAGCATTCGCTTCATGAGGAGACGGACGCTCCGACGGAGGGAGTGTTTGAAAAGGCGTATATCTATCACGGAGACATCGTCGGGAATGGGGCCGTTGCCGGTGACATCTATGTGAAAGACGCTTATGAGTATATGGTCGGGCTTCAGCCTTCGGACGAAAGGCTTGCCTTTTGGCAGTCTCACAAGCCCTATGTCGTGGTTCGTAGGGACAGGAATGCCCATGTCGTAAGGGATCTTGAAAGCGGAGTGACTGGCTGCGCCGTGTTCGAGGGAGGTGCCGTTGATTCCCTCATTGTCGAGTGCTCCCCATCAATGATAATGTATTCAGGCGATGGAACGAATCTCACCTTGAGCGTGTCCAATCCCGACCTTGCCCTCTATGAAGGCGAAGCCGATGAGGTCTATGACGAAGACGGCAAAAGGATAGAGCGCAGCGTGTATGGACGTGAATGGGTTGATAGTCATTGCCTTCCTACGATGGTGAAACTCAGGCTGAAAGGCCTTTGGGAAGTCAGTTGCTGCGGAACTTCCGTTGTCGAGGACTCCCGAGAGAACAATTGTACAACGCTGGTGTTCCACACCGGTGAGGCTAAGACTGAAGAAATCACGCTTAAAAGAGTTTTGCTATGAGAAATGCCGGAAAAATCCTGAATGATGGGCTGAAATGTCTGCTGCCTTTGTCCGCATTGGCAACCTTGTCTTGCCGTGCCGGAGAGGAGACTATGCCGCCTAATATAATATATGTGTTTCCGGATCAGTTCCGAGGCTCTGCTCTTGCGTTCTGGGACGAGCCGGAATACCAGCCTTATGTCCGTTGGAAGGCCGACCCGGTTCACACGCCTGCTCTCAATGCCTTCGCGTCCGAGTCGGTCGTACTCGCCAATGCCATGAGCAATTGTCCGCTTAGCAGCCCGTACAGGGGAATCTTCCTCACCGGGATGTATCCGGAAAGAAGCGGAATTACACTGAACTGCATGTCGGAAAGACCTGAGAGCAGTCTTCGTAAAGATGCGGTCTGCATAAGCGACGTTCTGAAGGCTCAGGGCTATAGTTGCGGCTACATAGGCAAGCTTCACGCGGACTTCCCGACAAAAAATGATCCTGCGCACCCGGGGCACTATGTCAGTGACAGACGTCCTGAATGGGATGCCTACACTCCACCCGAGCGGCGGCATGGCTTTGATTACTGGTATTCCTATGGTACCTTCGATGTCCACAAGAACCCTCACTATTGGGATACGTATGGAGTCCGCCACGACCCCAAGGAATTTTCAGTCAAGCACGAGACGGACAAGGCCATTGAATATCTCCGTAACGAACATGGCGAGCGGGACAAGGATGCCCCTTTCTTCCTTGTCGTCGCCTACAATCCTCCGCATTCCCCGTATAGCGGCCCGGAAGACTGCATGGAGGAAGATTACGCTCTTTATAAGGATATGTCATACAGAGACTTGTATGTACGCAACAATGCCGACACAACGCTCGTGAAGGCTCCGTCGGCAAGATACTACTTCGCTAATGTCACTGCGGTTGACCGGGAGTTCGGACGCATTCTCGACGAAGTTAAGAGGCTCGGGCTGGACAGGAATACGATCATCGTCTTCACGTCCGATCATGGCGAGACCATGTGCAGCCACGGCACTCCCGATCCGAAGAATTCAATCTGGACGGAATCATTCAATGTCCCGATGCTCATCCGTTATCCAGAAAAGATTCGTCCCCACGTCGACACGACGCTGCTTTCTTCGATAGACATAATGCCGACACTCCTATCTATGGCCGGACTTCATGATGTTGTCCCGTCTTCGGCCGAAGGACGTGATTTGTCGCCTCTTCTGATGGAGACGGGCGAAAGCTGCACTGCTCCGTCTTCGGTTCTCTATCTTCGCAATCTCAACGGCACTACAGCTCCGGACGGCACAGTCTCCGGCTTTTTTCCGGAGGCACGTGGAATAAGGACGGCGACGCACACTATGGAAATCGCCGTCAACCGGGACGGGAGTCTGAAAAGTGTCATGATTTTTGATGACGCGGCCGACCCGTATCAGATGTGTCCGATTGACCATCATGAAGCTCCGAGGCTGTTTGAAAGTCTGTTGGCGGAACTTTCCGCGAAACTGAAGGAGGCTGACGATGTGTGGCATAGGGATGGCGTTCTGGACTCTTTGGACTTTAATGACTGATTTGTAGAGGATTTATGAATAAGGTTAAATTTTTCCTGATTTCTTGTGCGGCATTGTCCGTTGTTTCCTGTGACTCGTCGGAGCTTGAAAATCGCCTGGATTCATTGGAGGGGCGTGTCTATGGCCTTGAGAAAACATTGGGGCAGGTCTACGAAAACACGAGGGCAGTCCGGAAGATGCTGACGGAAAACACCTGGATTGCCGGATATGAGGAGAAAAGGGATGAGCGTGGCATCGTGGTCGGATATTGCCTGACTTTTGGCGACGGAACTTCCATTGAAGTAATTTATGGTCTTGAGGCAGAGACTGTTGTTCCGATGATTGGGCTTGATGCCGAAGGCAAATGGATAATGTCGATGGACGGCGGACGGACATTCTCCCGGATAGAAGGCGCATCGGACGCATCGGATAGGGACGGTGCGACTCCGAAGCTCCGTGTCGGCAAGGACGGGTGTTGGCAGCTTAGCCTTGACGGAGGAAATTCCTGGACAGACATACTCGGTGAAGACGGCAAGCCGCAGACTGCGCTTCCTGTCGCGGGGTCGGGATCTTCTTCCATAATCAGGAATGTCATATATGATGAAGACAAAGGAGTCGTGGTCATTTCTCTCGCCGATGGTCAGAGTGTCACCCTTGATGTCGTGCGGGACTTTTTCTTCGGACTTGAGGGTTATGAGACCGGCACCGCGATAGAATTTGGCGCGACTTTGAACTACAATGTCATGGAAAAAGGCGTGTCTCAGGTGAGGACTGACGTTCCGAAGGGCTGGAGGGCGGTTATAGATGAAGGCAAATTCAGCGTGACAGCACCATCGGAAGGCGTGCCCGGAGACAACAAGATCAGCCTCCTGCTTGTTTCCGAACGTGGTTTTGCAAGGCAGGCTGAGTTTTCATTCAGGCTGTCGGAGGCCTCTTCTCCGGAAACTCCGGATGACCCTTACTCGGAATTAACGAAAGGCCTTCCTGACTTTTCCTATGCCGGATACGATCATGGAGAGACGGCTCCGGCCGAGGCGTCCGCCTTGGGCTACAAGGTCTACAATGTCTGTGACTACGGTGCCATCGCTAACGATGGCAAATCTGACAGGGAGGCATTTCTTGATTGTCTGAAGGCAGCTTTCGGCACCGATTATTCGGTGAATGACAATAACATAATTTGCTTCAACCATAAGGAGAAGGCGAACGCTGTCATCTACTTCCCCGAGGGCGAGTTCATCCTCCACACTTCGGACGATGATGTGGAAATGGCCGGGAAAAGTCCGAGCCGGACCATTCAGATACGTTCCGGAAACATTGTCCTTCGCGGCGCTGGGCGGGACAAGACAGTGCTCGTGATGCAGGATCCGAACATGCCATCCGACGAAAAGATTCTTTACAGCTCGCCTGCAATGATTGAGTTTAAGCATAACAGCGGCCTTGGCAAAGTGACGGACGTGACGGCCGATGCCGCAAAGGGAGATTTCTCGGTCGAGGTAGCATCAACAGCAGGACTTTCGGAGGGACAATGGGTCTGTCTTTCTGTTGTAAACAACGATCCTGCATTTGTCGCGGCTGAGCTCAAGGCCGGTAATCCGACGGATACGGAGCTTGCGAACATGACAAATATAAGGATGGTCGGTGTGCAGGTCTATGACTATCACAAGATTCGGAGCATTAGCGGCAACAAGGTGACATTCGTGGAGCCCCTCATGCACGAGGTCGATCTCCGGTACACCGCGAACACCAGTCCTTCCGGCTACAATTGGAGCATATACAAGTTTCCGCACTATGAGAACGTAGGGGTCGAGGACCTCACTTTCAGGGGCAACGCGAAGGAGCATTTTGTGCATCACGGAAGCTGGCAGGACGACGGAGCCTACAAGCCGCTTAATTTCGTGCGCCTTACGAACTCATGGCTTCGTCGGGTCGGGTTTGAAAGCGTCAGTGAGGCCTGTTCCATTGTCAAGAGTGCCAATGTTTCTGCATATGACATAACCATTGGAGGCCGCCGGGGACACGCCGCAGTGCGCTCTCAGGGCTCTTCACGCGTGTTCATAGGTGCCGTGACTGATTCCGCTTCCGGAGACCTGATTGACAGTCCGGGAACATACGCTGAGGGCGCGGGGCAGTACCACGCCGTTGGAGTGTCGAAACAGAGCATGGGCGCGGTTCTCTGGAGAAATGTCTGGGGAAATGACAGTTGTTTCGAGTCTCACGCCACACAGCCTCGTGCGACCCTCATCGACTGCTGCACCGGTGGCTGGATGCGTTTCCGCCAGGGCGGTGATGCGGCTCAGGTTCCGAATCATCTTGACGATCTCGTGATATGGAATTTCAATTCCCTCACGGCTCAGACAGACTTCATCTTTTGGGACCATTCGAGCTCGTGGTGGAAATTCCTGCCGCCTGTGATCATCGGCTTCCACGGCAAGTCTGTGGCCTTTGACATGACGCAGGTCAGCCGGCTTGAAAGCAACGGAACCCCTGTCGAGCCGGAGTCCCTCTACGAACATCAGCTCAAGGCACGCCTTGGTGCTGTGCCTGACTGGCTTCAATCACTTAAATGACAAACTGATAAATTGTAAGGTATATGAAACGAATCATCTCATTTATTCTTCCTGCAGCGGCCGCATTCCTGTTCGCCTGCTGCACGGATTCCGGACTCGGAGACCGGATTGATTCCTTGGAGAGCAGAATTGTTGCGCTCGAAAAGAATCTTGGAACGCTCAACGACAATGTGGTGGCACTTCAGGCCATTGTGAACGGCGGCGTGGTGACTGAAGTTAAGGAAAAGGACGGTGTCTACACCATAGTTTTCAGTGACGGCAGAACCGTGACTCTTGCGCAGGGCAGCACAGGTGTCGCGACCGCTCCGGTGATGGGCATTGACGGTGACGGCTTCTGGACTGTCAGCTATGACGGCGGCAAGACTTTCGAGCAGGTCAAGAGGGACGGTCAGCCGGTCAAGGCTGTCGGGACGGACGGCGTGACCCCTAAGTTCGGAGTGGATTCCGAAGGCTATTGGACCGTGAGCTATGACGGCGGCAAGACAGCGGAGCGTGTCAAGGATGCCGACGGCAACCCTGTGAAAGCCGTGGCTGAGGCAGGCGGAAGCACTCCGGTGGCGGACAGTTGGTTCTCGTCCGTCGATGCGAAGGGCGGAAAGCTCGTCGTTGTTCTCAAGGATGGCACCACCACGTTCGAACTCCCGATTGCAAGCGGTTTTGTCTGCGCAATCAAGGGGGCCGAGGATGTCATTACCTTTGCCTATGGGGAAACCAGGACCTTTGATGTGGAACTGAAAGGCGCAGCATCCGTCATGGTTTCCGCGCCGCAGGACTGGAAGGCCTCATTTGCCGACCCGACGCTCACCGTGACTGCTCCCGCAGCGGCTACCAAGGCTCTTTCTGCCGACAGCGATACCGATGTTTGCCTTCTTGCCATCTCCGAGGGCGGCGTGACGGCCCTTGCCAAATTAAGGGTGAAGGTTTCCGCCGGCAGCGCCACGGATCCGGACACTCCGGTCTACACCGGACTGTATGCCAGGTATATGGCCGGCGAGGAAGTGGAGATTGCCGGGGTCAAAGTCAGCAAGGCTGCCTATCCGGATGCCAACTATATATCTTCCACAAGCGAGGACAAGACCCTCAAGTCCGGCGTGAACTTCGTTGAGGCCGACGTTGTCGCCGAGTTCCCGGCGGGGAAGGGCAATGAGATTGTGCCTCCGTTCTTTGTGGTCGGCAATACCGAGGGGACAAGGACATCCCTCAAGGCTACGGCTCAGGTTCAGTTCAACTCCACGGCTACCATAGAGAATAATGTCATAGGTCTTCAGAATGTGGAGCTCGGTACTGATGGAATTACAGAGGGCTATCTCATTGCCAATATGTTAGATAATGCGATGAACCGCATTTCGTTTAAGGATTGCCGCATCAACCTTGTCGGAGACAAGAGTCTTATGTATATGGCAGCAACCAGACCTGTGAACACTTTTGTAGTTGAGGATTGTGACGTGAAGTGCAATTCAACAAAATCTTCCGAAAACAACCTTCTTAAGGTCAGCGGTGCGGACTACACCATGGCAGAACTGACTTTCACAAACAATGTGTTCTGGTCCGACAGCGAAACAGGTACCAAGTCATTCAGCCTATATCTTGACAGAAAAGCCGCAGTCACGAAGCTCACCGTTACTCACAATACATTTGTAAACGTGTATCCGCAGGCTTCCTACGCATATTGTCAGATAAACGATATGGTCGCGGGAGACCTCTCCAATAACCTGTTCTATTTCAAGGACTATGCTGCGGCCACAGTAAGTGTGAAAGGTGATGCAACATATACTGGTATTGTGAAAGAAGAGACGGCTTCCAATGTTGTTGAGGATGATTATGCCGCTTTTAATAACAACTATGCCATTTATGCCGTTGAAACAATTCCTGCTCAGAAGCTGAAGCTCGGACAGAATGCTAAGACAACCAACATTGTCAGCAAAAAGCAGTCTGATGCTTCAGAAGTATTCGACTTTACCGACGACTCCGAGAACTTCAATATTGCAAAAGGAATCTTCAAGCCGAAAAAAGCCGAGTATGGTGCGCAGAGATAATTCCCTATTGTATTGATTGTCAATGAATAAAGGTGGTCGGATTCTTGTTCGACCACCTTTATTCGTTTGCGCCGATGTTTTTTCTCTACTCCAGAGTATCTACGGCAATGTCCTTATTATACAGTTTGCCGCTCTGTCTCAAAAATTCGGCCTTCATTGCACTGAGCCGTTCGGGGTCACTGACCGGTGTCGCCTGCCCTGGATCCGTGCCGAGATTCCACAGCGTGTCCTCGCTGTTGTTGCCGAGTTCGATGCCGGTCGAGTTATATTTTGCTCCGCTGTAGGCAGGAATCATTACATAACTTCCCTTTCTGTAGGCGAGTCTGCCCTGCGCCTCGATAATCTGGTCCGGGCGTCCGCCTTTCAACTCGCGTCCCAAGAGCACCTCCGGATAAGACTGGCTGTCAAGCCCAGAGGCGACCTCGCCTCCTGTGATTTCCCCGAGCGTCGCATAGAGGTCCATCTGGCAGTAATAGGCATCGCTGACGGCAGGGGAGACAGTTCCTTTCCAATAAACTATGAACGGAATGTGTGCACCGGCATCGTAGAGGCTGTACTTGCCTCCCCGCAGGCCGTTGTCCGGGTCGTGACCTTTCTCATGGGCGATCTCCTCCGCGCCATCGTCATATCCGTCCTGAAGCACGGCTCCGTTGTCCGAAGTGATGATAATCATCGTGTTCTCAAGCAGTCCCAGCGAGCGGAGTTTCTCCACGACCTGCCCCACGCACCAGTCTGCCTCAATGACGGCATCGCCCCTGCATCCGAGTCCGCTGGAACCGACGAAACGTGATGCTGGAACTCTCGGAACATGGGGCTCGTGCAGCCCGTAGTAGAGGAAGAACGGTTCGTCCTTATGGCTGTCAATGAATGAGTTGACCTTGGAGAGGAAGTAGTCTGCCATCGTGTCATCCTTCCACCTTGCCGAATGACCTCCTTTCATGTAGCCGATGCGCGGCACTCCGTTCACTATTGTTCCCTGATGGCCGTGCAGCCATTTCATCGTCATCATCTCCGGATTTGTCAGCGCTGTAGGCTCTCCGTCAAAGTTCTTTTCGTAATCTACCATAATCGGGTCTGACGGGTCGAGTCCGAGCACCTTCCCGTTCTCGACATAGACAGTAGGAACCCTGTCCACGGTGGCCGGAATCAGGTTCGTGTAATCGAAGCCCACGGTATTTCCCGACGGCACGATTTCTTTGTTCCAATCGAGTTTACCATAGCCCATTCCGAGATGCCATTTCCCTATTGCCGCCGTCGCGTATCCCTCTTCCTGCATCATTTTAGGAAGCGTCGGCATCGATGGGTCAATCAGCAGAGGTGCGTCTCCGGGAAGGATTTTAGCATCCGGATTTCTCCATGGATACATCCCAGTGAATAGCGCGAAACGGCTTGGCGTGGATGTCGCTGAAGTTGCGTAGCAGTTGCGGAACCGCAGTCCGGCATCGGCGAGCGAGTCTATGTGCGGCGTGCTGATAGTCTTTGAACCATAACAGCTCAAATCTCCAAGTCCAAGGTCGTCCGCCACGATGAGCACAACATTCGGTCTCTGCACTTTCTGCTGCTGTTTCTGAGCGCATCCGATGGTTCCTGCAGCCAGAGGTGCCAAAGCCAGCATCGGCGAGGCCTTACCGAGCGCAGCAAAATTCAGTGAGTGATTTGTTTTCATATAGATGTGGATGATAAATTGTTCTCCGTCAAAAGTGGCTATTAAAAAAATAGTGTGACTGCAAAAATAGGCAATAAAAATAACTTTGTCAATGTGAGGAAATGAGACCCCGGATATGTGAAACGAAAAAACTGAATTAGTGGAACAAAAAAAAGGACACAGACTTCTGCGCCCTTTTCGTACCCCCGTGCGGAATCGAACCGCAACCGTCAGAACCGGAATCTGAAATTCTATCCATTAAACTACGGAGGCAAACGGACTGCAAAGATAAGAATTTTAAATAGAATTTCTATGACTTCACGAATATTATTTCTTAACTTTGAAGCGTTTCATGCCTATTCCGGACAATGGTAACAGGCTATGAGCGGATTCTGAAATTGCACGATTTATGAAAATGATGAAAAACGTTTTGTCGCTCTGTGTAGCAGCGACGCTTGCCGTTCTGTGTCCGGCGGTGACATTTGCAGGGGAGTCTTCTTTTGACGACAGATTTGTTGACACGACCTTGCGCGTAGATTACGTCTTCAGTGGAGACACTGCCGCGCAGTCCGTGAGCCTTTGCCGTCTGTCGAGTTCTGAGGGCTGGTATGGGCGCAGGGCGAATCTTGACAGAATGCCGCTCAGAGGCAACGGGGAAGTTGTTATGACGGATACTGAGACTGGGGAGCGTCTCTATGTCTGGTCTTTTTCATCGCTTTTCAGTGAATGGCTCACGACTGACGAGGCGCGACATACCGCCCGCTCCTTTGAGCATACAGTGCTGCTTCCGATGCCGCGTGCCAAGGCTGTTGTCGACTTAAGACTTTTCGACAAACACGGCTCTGTTAGTGCCGAGCATCATTTTCTGCTTGACCCTTCAGACATCCTTATTCATCGGAAACATCCGTCCGGCGTGCACTGGAATTATCTTCACAAAGGTGGGGACAGCCGGAAGTGTATTGATGTTGTGATTATGGCAGAGGGATACTCTCGGAAGGATATGAAACTTTTCCGCAGGGATGCGCGGGCTACCTGCGATGCCTTGCTTGCAGCACAGCCGTTCTCGCAGTTCAAAGACAAACTTAACATCATCGCCGTCGAGTCTGTGTCTGAGGATTCCGGAGTTTCAGAACCTCTGAAGGGGATATGGCGCAGCACTGCCGTCAACTCACATTTCTCTACATTCTATTCCGACCGCTATCTCACGAGCGAGAATGTCTGCGATATCCACGACATTCTCTCCGGAATTCCTTGCGAACACATCATAATCCTCGCCAACACAGATACATACGGAGGTGGAGGTATCTACAATTCCTACACTCTCACGACCGCCCATCACAGCAATTTCCGTCCTGTTGTAGTCCACGAATTCGGTCACAGTTTCGGCGGGCTTGCGGACGAGTATTTCTATGATTTTGCCGATGCCCTCGATTCTTCTTACGACATTTCCGTGGAGCCATGGGAGCCGAACATCACTACGCTGGTTGATTTTGACGCGAAATGGAAGGATATGCTTCCGGAAGGCTGCCCTGTGCCCACGCCCGGAGGACATCTGAAAGTCACCGAACTTGATAACTCGCAGGAAGCGATTGACCGTATCGGAGTCTATGAGGGCGGCGGTTACCTCATGCATGGTATGTTTCGTCCGTCAGATAACTGCCGAATGCGCACCAACGAGGCCGCCGGTTTCTGTCCCGTCTGCCGCCGCGCCCTCACCGATCTTATTCTGTTCTATACAGAAGATTAGAGGAGCGGCTTTCCCAAAGACTACATCGTCCGTTATTATAACACAAACAAGGTAACCATTCTTGCGAATAAATACCTTGTTGTAATATTTCTTCGATTTTTTAGTGAATCTCTTTTAAGGTTTGCGTCAACAACTCTTTGAGGTTGTCGCCCTGCGGGTAGTGAACAGCCTGCATTCCGTTGCGACGGGCGGCTTCAACGTTGATGGGGGAGTCGTCGATGAATAGCATCTCTGACGGCTGAACCGGAGATTCCGCTGTACCGGAGAGACGCTGAATTTCGCTGATGGCCTCCTGGTAGATGGCGTCGCCGGGCTTGAGGAGGTGCATCTCGAAAGACAGGAAGGCCTTCTTGAAGACGCTGTCAATCGGAAGCCCCTTGCGCTCGAACTCCTCGACGGCGAACGGCCAGGTCATCGCGTTGTTGTTGCTCAGAAGATAGAGGTTGTATTCCTGGCTCAACTCCTTGAGCAGCGGCACCTTGTAGTCTGCCATGCCGATAAGGAACGGACGGAAGGCCTCCCGCACATCCTCCCGAGTCTTGCCCGGAGCGGACATCGCGAGAACGCCGTCATAGAACTGGTCTGCCGTGATGTTTCCTGCTTCAAGCTCCATAAAAAGCCCCTTCTGGTGGCACGGTCCGACAAACTCGTCAACCCGCTCGAAGCCAAGCCTCTCCCTGCAGGATTTGTAACATGCGTCCAGGTCGAGATCCAGGAGCACACCTCCAAGATCAAAGACAATCACTTTTATCATAATGACTAATAATTAATTACACAAATTACTCTGCTGTGCTGACTCCTCGCTGGAAGGCTTCGGAGGGATTGCCTAGTGTCAATGCGCGGCAAAGATACTCAAAAATAAATCAAGTTATGCCATCGTATGCCCCAGCTGCAGTAAAAAAACTTTTGCATATATTGAAAAAATATTCCTATATTTGCAGTCCGTTTCGGTTGAGGAACGGAAAAAGCGGGTGTAGCTCAGTGGTAGAGCATCGGCTTCCCAAGCCGAGGGCCACGA
>ERZ808246.940-NODE-940-length-22505-cov-15.843920_pt1 | contig 22505 bp, 16 predicted proteins | sample MGYA00521083_ERZ808246 | MGnify/ENA primary metagenome ERZ808246 (study PRJEB31516, sample SAMN03275577) | gut metagenome | biome: mammalia-associated habitat; material: feces | host: Papio cynocephalus | place: Kenya | collected 2012-07-07 ... | reverse complement strand
TCGCCGTGTTCCGCGAAGGCGCCGAAACCGTGATCTTCTACGAATCCATCTACTCCATGAGCCAGGATTCGCAAGGCATGTGGATCGGCGGCATCGCCGCGGCCGTGGTGCTGCTCGTCATCTTCCTCGTGCTGCGCTTCACCTCCGTGAAGATCCCCATCGGACCCTTCTTCCTCGTCACGTCGATACTGATGGCCGTGCTCGTGGTCATCTTCGCCGGCGGCGGCATCCACGCGCTTATCGAAGGCGACCTCATCGACGGCCACTACCTGTCGAGCGTGCCGACGAACGACTGGATCGGCCTGTATCCGTACGTCGAATGCCTTGCGGCGCAAGCCATCGCGGCCATCGCGGTGGTAACGCTGTTCGCCGTCGGCTTCGCCAGGAAACGCAGGTTGCGCATGGCAGCCGATACGGGCGATTCGATCGATACGGGCAATTCGGGCGATTCGGACGCGACGCACGCCTGACGGCCGCCATCCGCAATCGAAATTTCCAAGATTTTCCTCACCATCCGACAACACAGAAGGAAAGAGAAATGAAGAACAAGAAGATCGCCGCTCTGCTCGGCGTCCTGCTGGCCGGCTCCATGGCCTTCTCCCTGTCCGCATGCGGCGGCTCCGATAACGCCGCCTCGTCGGACAAGTCCAGCACGACCACGTCGGACACGGCGAAGGATACCAAGGCCGCCGACGATTCCAGCTCCGACGATTCCGGCGCCGGATTCGAAGAGATCCAGGTCGATGAGAAGCACTCCGACCAGGAAGTCGGCCCGCTGACCGTCAACGCCGTGTACTTCCAGCCCATCGACATGGAACCGTCCGGCATGGGCCTCAAGGCCGCCGACGCGAGCTTCCACCTCGAAGCCGACATCCACGCCAACAAGAAGGGCACCGAACTCGGCTACGGCAAGGGCGACTTCGTGCCGGACCTCACCGTCAACTACGACATCATCGACAAGACCTCCAACAAGTCCGTCGGCTCCGGCACCTTCATGCAGATGAACGCCTCCGACGGCCCGCACTACGGCGCCAACGTCAAGCTCGACAAGGCCGGCGCCTACAAGCTCGTGCTCAAGATCGAATCCCCTGAGAAGAAGGGCTGGATGCTGCACGTCGACCCGGAGACCGGCGTCAAGGGACGTTTCTGGACTGAGCCTATCGAGGTCACTTTCCCGGACTGGAACTACACGCCGCAGGAATGGTGATTGAAGCGTGAATTCGCTTGAAAGCCGGTTCATGAGCGCGTGAGTTCCCACGGTCGCGGTTCCGGTATGCATTGCCCGACACACTCAAGGCCGTTCGGCCAAGCTTACGGTCGGGCAACGCATACCGGAACCGCTCTCTTGCGTTTATGGGAAACGCTGGTCGGCTTTCGGATTGAATTAACTGGGCTTTGTAGGGAAAGACCGGGAACTCCTCGATTTTGGGGAGGGATGGGGATGAAAGGATTTTGGGATGCTGCTGCAGTTTGTGACGGTGTTGCAGGGCGTGTTGGCGCCCGCTCTGCTCATCATGGCGTTGAACGTCATGCTCACCGTCGGTGAGGGACGGGACAAGCCGCTGAGCGCGTATTGGAGACTGGCCGGCTTCGTTGTCGGATTTGCCGGTGCCATCGTTTTCGCCGCTTTGCGCGCCACGGCCGTCATCACGCAGCGCACGTTCGTCAACTATCCGACCCTGTGGTGCTGCGTCGTCTTCGACGTGGCAGTGTTCGTCGTCGTCATCCTCGCCCGCCGCATCACCGCCGACTGGCACCGCCACCGCGCATTGATGGACGTTGCGAACCTCGTGGCCGCGCTGGCGATCGCCGCCACCACCTTCCGCGCGCTGCCCGACGTGATCCTGCGATTGACGATCTTCGTCGAGCCCGGCGATCCGGTCTTCACCTCCGACATGCTTCTGCGCGCGCTCGGCTTCGCGCTGGGCGCCGCCGTCGCGGTCATCGCGGCGTTGATATTCCGCACGATGCGTTCCACCGCCGTACGTTGGTCGTTCACCACGGCGGTCCTTCTGCTGATCGCACTGCTGTTCGCCCAGCATTTCACCGACCTTGCGCAGATCCTGCAATCCAAACGCATCGTCAGCTTCCCGACGGCCGCCTTCCTGGCGCTCGTGTGGGGCATCAACCATCAGCGGGACATGACCATCGCCATGGCGCTGGTGTTCGCCATTCCGGCGGCCGCCAGCATCGTCATGGGCTTCAAGGTCAAGCCGACCGGCGCCAACGAAGCCATCGCCCGCACGCATATCGCGTTCCGCCGCCGCGCGAAGACGGCCGGCGCATTCAGCATCGTAGCCATGATCGGCATCACCGTGGCCCTGACGTACGGCGTCGCGCAGACGCAGAAGGTCGTCACCCTGTCCCCGCCGGAGGAGTACTCGCTCGCCGACGGCGTGGCCACCATCACCTTCAGCCAGGTTTCCGACGGCCACCTGCACCGCTTCCAATACAAGGCGAAGGACGGCACCGTCATGCGCTTCATCATCATCAAGAAGAACGGCGGCGCGTACGGCGTCGGCCTTGACGCGTGCGACAACTGCGGCGACGCCGGCTACTACGAGAAGGACGGCAAGATCATCTGCAAGAAATGCGATGTGGCCATCAACCTCGCCACCATCGGCTTCAAGGGCGGCTGCAACCCCATCCCCTTCGACTACCAGGTCAAACCCGGCAAAATCGTCATCCAGACCTCCGTGCTCGACGCATTGTCGGCGCACTTCCAGTGAGTGAGGAGCCAACATGTTCTTCATACGAATGATCATGCGGTCGTTCAGCAGGCAGTTCAAACGCCGTCTGCTGATCGCCGTCACCGTCTGTCTGTCGGCCGCGGTGAGCGTGGCCATGCTCGGCGTGGTGTTCGACGTGGGAGACAAGCTCAACGCCGAACTCTCCACCTACGGATCGAACATCGTGGTGCAGCCCAAGGCCGACGCCGTGGTGAACGACCTGTACAACACGGGCGATTCCACGCAATCCGGCACCACCGATTCGACCACCTTCCTCAAGGAATCGGACGCGCCCAAAATCAAGACGATCTTCTGGGCGTTCAACATCACGAACTTCGCTCCGGAACTCAACATCCACGCCGACATCGACTGCTCCGGCTCGGCATCGGGCTCCTGCAAGGCCGCGAACGTGCCGGTCGTGGGCACCTGGTTCGCCAAGACCCTGCACATGGACTCCGGCGAATCCACCGTGGCCGGCATGAACGGCATGCGCTCGTGGTGGAAGATCGACGGCGCCTGGCCCAAGGACGATAGTTCGCAGGGCATGATCGGCAAGACGCTCGCCGACAAGCTGGGCGTGCGGGTCGGCGGCACGGTCACGCTGAACAAGACCACCGCATCCGGCCAGCGCACCAGGCAGAAGGTGCATATCACCGGCATCTACGAATCCGGCGACTCCGACGACAACGGCATGTACATCCCCTCCTCGGCGGCACAGCGGCTTGCCGACCTGCCGGATTCCATCGACAAGATCGAAGTCAAGGCGCTCACCACGCCGGACAACGACCTGGCCCGCAAAGCCTCCAAGAACCCCGCCGCGCTCACCCAGGACGAGTGGGAGACCTGGTATTGCACCGCATACCCAAGCTCGATCGCCTACCAGATCGAAGAGGTGATTCCGGGCGCGGTGGCCAAGCAGGTCCGCCAGGTGGCCGCCTTGCAGGGCGATGTGCTGCAGAAGACGCAGGCGGTGATGGTGCTCATGACCGTGCTGTCGCTGATCGCGGCGGCGATCGCCGTGGCGAACCTGATGGCCTCGGCGATCGGCGAGCGCGGTGCCGAGCTTGCGCTGCTCAAGGCTATCGGCGCGACGGATGGTGCGGTATCGCGTCTGATGCTGGCCGAGACCGCGGTGATCTCGCTGGTCGGTGCCGTGGTGGGTGCGCTGCTTGGATCCGGCATGGCGCAGATCGTGGGGCATGTGGTGTTCGGTTCGGGCATCACGATGCGGCCCATGGTGTTTGTGCTGGTGTTCGTGCTGCTTGCCATCACCATACTGCTGGCGTCGTTCTCGTCCATTCGTTCGATTCTGAATCTCAAGCCGGCGGAGGTGCTTCATGGTCGCTGATCGTAAACCGGGACAATCCGGTGATGGTGTCGAGTCGAAGGCTTCGGCGGAGGGTTCGACGGAGGCTTCGGTGAAGACTTCGGCTGATGCCCAGGCCGCGGCGAAGCCGAAGGGCGCGACGATGACCAATCGGAAGATGTTCGCCACCATGCTGTGGGGCGCGGTGTTCCGCCGTCGTTCCCGTGCGATCATGGCGGTGATCGCCGTGCTTGTCGGCGCCGCCACGCTGTTCTGCCTTGCCGCGGTGTGCATTGCGGTGCCGCAGCAGATGAACGAGGAGATGCGCGCGTACGGTGCGAACCTCATCGTCACCCCGCGAGAATCCGACGGCAGGTCCAACGGTATCGCCGCCGACGACGCCAGGAACGTCACCGCGCTGGTGTCCGGCGAATACGGCGCGAAATCCGCCGCATACCGCTACGAAAGCGTGCGCATCAACTCCGCCCCCTACACGTTGGCCGGCATCGCCACCGCGGATGTGAAGGCGCTCAACCGCCATTGGAACGTCACCGGCGACTGGCCGAGCGCGGGCAATGTGATGCTCGGCCGCGATGTGGCCGATGCGCTCGGCGTGAGGATCGGTTCGCGCATCACCATCGGCTATCGGGCCGCTGACAACGGCAGCGCATCGTCCGCTTCGGGTGCGTTTGGAAAAACCGAAAGCGAGGTCAAGCAGGACGGTCGCGTCTCCTCCAGCATCATGGAGACCTCCGGCACCGAATTCCGCGTGGCCGGCATCGTCGACACCGGCGGCAACGAGGACGAGATCGTCTACGCCGTCAACGCCGACGTGGCCAAGCTCGCCGGCTCCAAGCGCGGCGCGGACGTCATCGAATACTCCGTCAACGCCGTCGGCTCCGATCTCGACGCCATCGTGAAATCCCTGAACGCCAACCCGAACACCGGTGTGAAGGCGCAGACGGTCACCAAGATCACCTCGTCCGATACGCGCATCATCGCCATGCTGCAGACGTTGTTCTGGATCGTGTCGCTGGTGGTGCTGGTGCTCACCCTGGTCGGCGTGGGCACCACGATCAGCTCGATCGTCTCGCAGCGCCGCAACGAGATCGGCCTGCGCAAGGCGCTTGGCGCCTCCGCGCACGCCATCGGCACCGAATTCTACGTGGAATCCGCCATCTACGGTCTGGTCGGCGGCCTGATCGGCACTGCGCTCGGCTATCTGCTGGCGCGCGTGCTGTGCCAGACGGTGTTCGACCGCGCCATCGGATTCAACTGGGCGCTCGGCTTGGCCTCGCTCGTGCTCAGCGTGCTGCTCGCCGTGCTCGCCGCCGTGCCGCCCGTCCGCCGTGCCACGCGCATCGACCCGGCCGTCGTGCTCCGTGAGGAATGATCGCCCGTCGCAAAACCGAAAACGCATACATCAACGAACGTATAAGGAACGCCAATGTTGCTTGAACTCGACCACATCTGCAAGATCTACGGCGAACTGCACGCCGTGGACGACCTCAACCTCACCGTGCCGCAAGGCCAGTGGCTCGCCATCGTCGGCTCGTCCGGCTCCGGCAAGACCACGCTCATGAACATGATCGGCTGCATGGACACTCCCTCCAAGGGTTCCGTGAAGCTGGAAGGCCGCAAGCTGGAGGATCTCAACGCCAGGCAGCTGGCTGACGTGCGCAAGAACATGATCGGCCTGGTGTTCCAGAAGTTCTACTTGGTGCCGCACCTGACGGCCGTGGAGAACGTGATGGTGGCGCAGTACTACCATTCTGTGGTCGACGAGCGGCAGGCGCTGGAAGCCCTGGAACGCGTGGGATTGAAGGATCGTGCGCACCACCTGCCCAGCCAGCTGTCCGGCGGCGAGCAGCAGCGCGTGTGCATCGCGCGCGCATTGATCAACTGTCCGAAGATCATCCTGGCCGACGAGCCCACCGGCAACCTGGACGAGAAGAACGAGAAGATCGTGCTCGACCTGTTCCGCCAGCTGCACGAGCAGGGCACGACGATCATCGTGGTGACGCACGATGCGCTGGTCGCCAGCTGCGCCCAACGTGAGATCATGCTCAACCACGGTGTGCTCGTGGGGGAGAAATGGAACGACGAGGAGGCGCGCAAGGCGTACGAGGCGGCGGGCGGCAAGCCGGCGTTCACCGGTTCCGCGGCCGAGGGCGCGCAGAACGGCGGGGAGGCCATCGATTTCGCCGATCCGACCAAGTCCGCCAAGACGGGCGGTTCCGAGAAGTAGCGGCAGTGCGCGGCGGATGTAGTGAGCGCGATTTGATGGTCGTGCCGGCATCAGGCTGTGCGGAAATACGGAAAGCGGAAAGGAAAACCATATGCCCAGCAAACAGGACGCGATCAAGGCGGTCGCGCTGACCGCGGCGGGTCTTGCGCTGCTCACCGCGTGCGGCGAGCCCAAGGCCACGCCGATGGACGACGAATACGCCGGCAATTCCGGCGAAAGCGTGCAGTCGCAGGAGGAGGAGTCGAAGAAGGATTCCGGTTCGTCCGATTCGTCCGGTTCATCCGACGACACCGTCAAGAACCATGCCGACGACTCGGACTCCACAACATCCGATAAGAAGGACACCGGCAACTACGCCGACGGCACCTACAAGATCAACGGTCAGTACGGGCCGGTCGGTGAGGACACCATCGACGTGAAACTCACCGTGAAACAGGGGAACGTCGAGAAGGTGGACATCGTGGGCCACCCGTTCACCTCGATCTCCAAGAAGCATCAGACCGCATTCGCCAACGCCATCAACGGCGTGGTGGACGGCAAGCCGCTCAAAGGCCTGAAAATCGACAAGGTGGCCGGTGCCAGCTGGACCTCCGAAGCGTTCAACAAGGCCCTGGAGGTGGCTCGTCAGGAAGCTTCAGTTCCTTCCGCATCCTGACGAGCCACCCGTCGCAGCGCAGCTGCTCCCCTCACCTACGGACAGTCCACTGGACTGTCCGCTTGACGGTTCGGCTCGTCAGGAGGCTTCAGTTCCTTCCGCATCCTGACGAGCCACCCGTCGCAGCGCAGCGCCTTGAGTGTGTCGAACACGTCATCCCCCGGCCTATACCTGCCATAAACGGCAGAATACGGAAGCCTGCACAGCTAGGCGTGGCTAAATGCGTGGGCCTTCCGGGGATTGCTACGCAGGAGGATGCGTAGGCGTGGCCAAGTGCGGATGATGTCCGGTGATGGCTACGCTATGGACGGGCAAGCGTGGCAAAGGCCGGATGGCATTGGCGAATGGCGCTGTTGGGATGGCATAACCGTGGCAGGACCAGGATGCCGTATGCGTTTTGCCGCACTGAGGAACGTTTCAGCGTAGCCGGATTCGGAATGCTTCCCGGTCCAGCCGCACTAAAACGTCTTCTGGTGGCAACGCCGCTCCTCAAGTGTGCTGAACGCGTCATCCGACGGCCTGCAGCGGCCATGATCGGCGGATTTGCGAAAAGCCTAGGCGGCCAAGGTCGGCCAGAGCAGATCCGTCATGCGGTCGGCCCATGTCTCGGCGTTGCCGGTGTTGCTGGTGCCGCTGGTGCTGTCCGTATCGCCGGTCCTATCGGCATCGGCATTGGCTTCGGTGACAGCGGCTTCGGCATCGTCGTCGCCGGCCGCATCGGCATCACCCAGCCGCTCCTGCATCGCCTTGTACGCCAGCATCGATCCAAGTACCGTGCTGAACAGGAAGTTCGTATCGAGCCCGTGCCGGAAGATTCCCGCCTCGACGCCACGCCGCAGGAAATCGCCAAAACGCTGTTCCGCAGGCTCGATCACCTGGCCAGCCAGGCCCTTCACATAGTCGTTGTCCGAACTCAGCGTCAGGCCGACGGCCTTCAGCCCGATCTCCCCGTTGAACGCCGCCGTCACACGTTCCAGCAGCCGATGCAGGCCGGCGCGCGTGGTCTCGATATCGTCCGTTTCGAGCGTGCCGCTCGTCTCGATCTGGATCTTGCGCAGCAGATCGCCGGTATTGCGGTAGCGGCGGTAGATCGTGGTTTTCGCCACGCCTGAGCGCCTGGCCACTTCTTCGATGGTCACGGCTCCGATGCCGCGCGACGTGGCGATCTGCAGCGTCGCCTGCACGATCTTGCGGTCGGTCGCCTCACGCATCCGTGCCGCACGTGCACTGGCCGCTCCGGCCAGCTTCGTGGTGATGGTCATGATTTCCTTCTCTCATTGCACTCGCATCGCGCTCGCATCGCACTCGCCCGGTTCCGCACGGTCACGCGATCAGCTTGGTGCTCTCCATGTTCGCAACATACCACTGGTTGAACTTGATCAGCGGCTTTCTCAGCACCAGGCCGATCAGCAGTATCGGCGGCACGAAGAGCAGCAGCGCGCCCATGGCCTTCCAGTAGTCCATGTCGTAGATGCCGGCGATTGCGGCGCGCAGCGCGGTCACCGCATGCGTGGCCGGCAGGAACGGGCTGATCGAGCTCAGCCACGAGGGCAGCATCTGCAACGGGTATGCGGCGTTCGAGCCGGAGATCTGCATGATCAGCATGAGCACGCCTATGGCCTTGCCCACGTTGCCGAAGCTGACCACCATGGTGTACACGAAGAACGAGAACACCAGCGAGCTCACCCAGCTGGTGAGCATGAACAGCCAGGGGTGCACGGCCTGCACGTGCATGAACAGCAGCGAACCGCCCGACGAGAACGTGCTTTGCAGCAGCGCGATCAGCGCGAACACGCCGTAATGGCCGAGGAACAGCTGGTGTGGTTTCGGGTCTCCCAGCGCCTTGCGGGTGCGGCGCGAAACCGTGGTCTTCAGCGTCACGCCCATGAGCAGCGCGCCCACCCACAGCGGGATGATCACGTACAGCGGGGCGAGCGCCGAACCGAATTCGGCGACGGGGAACACGGCGGTGCGCTTGAGCTGCACCGGCGCGGCGATCGTCGCGGCCAGCGTGTCCGAATCGGTGCCCAGCACTTTCCTGATCTCGTCCAGGTCGGAGCTGCGCAGCGCGTCATCGAGTTTGGTGGTGAACTCGGTGAGCTTGGTTCCGGTCGCGGCGAGCTTGGACGCGGTCTTGTCGAGCGATTCCCTCACATCGGCCAGCGTGCTTTGCGCCTTCGCGGTGGTTTCGTCCACGCTGCCCACTGCGTTCTGCAGGGTGGTCTTGCCGGTGGTCAGTGCGCTGGTGGCGCTGGTGATCGACTGCGAGATGGTGTTCAGCTGGGGTTTGATGGTCGTGGCGAAGTCGGTGGAGATGCCGCTGACGGCCTGTTGCGCCTGTGCGGCCAGGGACTTGATCTGCTTGCCGTTGGCGCTGGCGGTGTTCTTCTTCGCGGTTACGTCGGCGGCGGCCTGGTTCAGGCTTGTGACGAGATTGTTCTGCATGGTGATCGCCGAGTCGAGCTGGCCGAGCATCGCGTCGAATGCCGGCTTGCTGGAGGCCGGGATCTGCGGCTCCAGTTCGGCGAGGGTGTTGCGGATGCTCCGGTATTGTGCCGCCTGCTCGCTCACGTGTTTGGCTTCGGTGGTGAGCAGTTGCGCGGTGTCGTCCATCTGCTTGCCCGCGTCGGTCGCCAGTTTGCTTGCCGAATCCGCCACGGCGCCGTAGCTTGCGGCGCTGCTGGTCAGCGCGTTCGCCAGCGCGGTGGTGCCGGCGCTGAGCGAGCCGGCCAGGTCGGTCGCGCCCTGTTTGGCGGATTGCAGCTGCTTGCCCGCGTCGCTGCCGGTTTTCGAGATGTTCTTCAGCAGTGCGGAGGAGCTGGTCAGCAGTGTGGAGGCGGATGTGGTGAGTGCGCCGAAGTCGCTGATGGTGTTGGAGGAGTCCTTCAGCGTGGTGGCCAGGTCGCCGACGTTTGCGGTGAAGTTGTTCAGCGCGGTGGTCGCTTTCGGCGACGACAGTTCGTCGGACAGCTGCGAGGCGATCGACAGCGCCGTGCTGGTCAGCGTGGTGACGAACATCTGGTTGACCTGCGTGCTCACCTGGCTGGCGCCCTGGTTGGTGAGGTTCGGGGTCAGCGCGTTCGTTTTCTCGTTGGTGTAGTAGCGGATCTTGACGTTGTCCACGTCGGAGGAGAAGAACGTCATCATGGTTTTGCTGAAGTTCTTCGGGATCACGATGGCCGCATAGTATTTGCCCGATTTGGTGCCTTCGATGGCGTCGTGCTCGTTCGTGAAGGTCCAGTCGAGTTCGGTGTTGGCGCGCAGGGCGTTCACGACCTGATCGCCCACGGTGATCTTCATGGGGATGAGGTCGGAACGGTAGCCTTTGTCGGTGCTGGCGACGGCGAATTTCAGGTTCTTCATGTTGGAGAACGGGTCCCAGCTCGCCGCGATGTTGAACCAGGTGAACAGTCCGGGGATCGCCGTCAGGCCGATCACGATGATGATGGAGACGATGTTGCTGGTCAGGCGGCGTACGTCGCCTGCGAACAGTTTGAGGATCGTTCTCATTGGGCGTGCCTCCTGTTGTGTGCCTCGCTGTGTGCCGCGAGCGCGTCGCGGATCGCGATGTCGTCGAGATTGCCGAGTTCACGCTGTCTGCGCAGGTTGTCGCGCATGAATTCGATGGTCAGCAGGAATCCGATGATGAGCAGGAGCCAGATGACCCAGGCGAGCAGCGCCTCGAGTTTCGTGTTGGTCGTCAGCGAGAAGGTGACCGCCAGTATGATCGGCACGACCAGTCCGACGATGAGCGCGCCGCGTTTGAGCTTGGGATAGAGCGCTTCGAAGCGCGCGGCCCGGCGTTCGATGGATGCCTTGTAGCCGCTGTGGTTCGTCAGTGCCTGCAATACGTTGGAGATGCGGTATTCGGTTCCGGGCAGGTGCACGTCCTCGCCCACGATCATGTCGCTTTCGCGGATCTGCCGGGCGAACATGCGGTTGGTGTTGGCCATGAGCGGTCGGACGACGAGTCCGATGACGAATCCGATGATGGTGAACAGCAGCAGGTAGACGATGTTGTGCGCCCAGTGGCCGTCGTAGAAGCCGCCGATGGTTTCGCGGAACGCCTTGATCGAGTAGTTGAACGGGAAGAACGGGTAGAGCGTGCGGAAGAAGTCCGGCATCATCTCGATGGGGTAGAGGCCGGAGGCGCCGGGGATCTGCAGCATGATGAGCGCGACGCAGATGCCTTTGCCCACGTGCAGGAACGCGGTGGACAGCGAGAAGATGAGGGACAGGTCCACCAGCGAGGTCAGTACGCCGGTCAGTATGAACATCGGGGCGTTGACGGTCTGCACGCCGAACAGCAGGTCGCCGATGGTGGCGGCCAGGCCCTGCAGCGTGGCGAATACGGCGAGGAACAGGAACCGGCCCATGTAGCCTTGCGTGGCGGTCATGCCCGTGATGCCTTCGCCGTCGGTTTCGGTTTTGAAGATCACCACGAGCGCGAACGCGCCCACCCACAGCGCCATGTTGGTGAACAGCGGCGCCATGCCCGAGCCGTAGGAGTTCACGGGGTAGAGCACGGTGGTGTCGAGCACGGTGGGGGAGAGCATGAACGAGGCGATGCGCTTGGTGTCGAGCTTGCCGTCGGAGCCGAGCATGGAGCTCAATGCGGACGAGATGCTCAGGGCGTTGATGTCCGTGGAGATGGTGCCGAGTTTGCCGCTGAGCTTGGCCAGGGCCTTGTCGGTGGTGTGCAGGGCGGCCGCGGTGTCGGTGCTGGCTTTGTCGAGCTGGTCGAGCACCACGTCGGTCTGGCTGGCCAGCGAGGTCTGGTTGCTCAGCCCGCCGCCGAGCGTTCCCGCGGCGCCGGCCAGGGATCCGAGTCCGCTGTTGAGCTGCGGCAACGCGCCCGAGGTGATTGCCGAGCGGGCGTTGCTGGTGGCGGTCAACGATTGCTGTGCGGCGTTGTTGACGCTTGTCGCCAGGTCGGAGACCGCGGTGACGCTGTTGCCGGTGCTGGTGTTCAGGGCTTGGATGCCGCGCAGGGTTTCGGCGGAGTTCTCGTTGCTGGCCTTGAGTTGTGCGATGGCGGCCTTCAGTTCGGGCGTGCTTACGGGCAGGTTGTTCAGCATGTCCAGTACGGCGGCGGTGTTGGCGTTCGCGTTCTGCAGGGTGGTGACCGCGTTGCCGGCGGTGGTGTTCGCTTTGGACAGGCCGGTGGTGACGGTGTTGATGGTGCCGGTGGTCTCCTGCATGGTTCTGGTGAGCAGGGCGGTGCCCTGATCGAGTCCGCTGGAGGTGGTGGCGGCGAAGTCGTTCAGCCCGTTCTGGGCCGTGGTGATGAGCGTGCTGGTGGCGGTCAGGCTGTTGCCGGCGTCGACGGCGGCCTGCTGCAGGCTGGCCAGCGATTGGCGTGCGGCCTTCGTCTTGGCGGGCGTCTCGTCCATGGTGCCGATGATCGTGGCGAGTTTGCCGCGTGCCGACGAGATGGTGCTTTGCGCCTCGTCCAGCGAGCGCACGGTGTTCGACTGCATGGTGCCGGCGGTGGTGTTGATGGTGCCGTTGATGGTGTTCAGCGCCTTGGAGAGCACTTCGCTCACGGTGGAGACGAAGGTGCTGTTCACCTGGGTGTCGACGGTGCCTGCGCCGGTGTCGGTGATCTTCGGCGCGATGGCGCTGACCTTTTCGTTGACGTAGTACTTGAGTTCGGGGCGGTTTCCGGTGCCGGTGATGGTGTCGACCAGGTCCTTGGAGAAGGTCTTGGGGATGACGATGGTGGCGTACGACTCGCCGGAGCGGACGCGGCTCATGCCTTCCTGCTCGTCGGCGAAGTTCCAGCCGAGCTGGTCGTTGGCCTTCAGCTGTCTGACGATCTGGCTGCCGAGGTTGGCGGTTCCGATGAGCTCGTTGGTGGTGCCCTGGTCGTTGTTCACCACCGTCACTTCCACGCCTTTGGTGTTGTGGTAGGGGTTCCAGAACCCGCGGATGTTGAACCATGCGTACATGGGCGGGATGAGCACGAGGCCTATCGCCACCACCCATGCGGACGGCACCTTCAGCAAGCGTTTGAAATCGCGTGCGAGTATCGCGAGTACGTTGCCCATCGGTCTCCTTGAAGTGTGTGGATCGCTGCCTGATTATGCGCTACGCAACACGTAGCGCTACGCATCAAGTAGCGTACAACATCCTATCCCCAGAACCCACGGATAATACGAAGTCGGCGCACCGCCGTTGGCTGTGACGGTGCGCCGACGCGCATGATGGACGAGAGGTTCGTGGGAGGAAGACGGAATCGGGGCGAAGCCGTTATGCCCGGATCGGCGGATCAGGCGATGTCCGTGCCGCTGTCGGTTCCCTGGGAGCTCCAGGAGCTGCCGGAGGAGCTGGAGCTGCTCGAATCGCCCGAGTCGCTGGAGCTGCCGGAGCCGTTGGAGTCGGACGAACCGTTCGAACCGTTCGAACCGCTTTGGCCGTTCTGGCCGCCCTGCCCGCCGCTCGGCGGTTCGCCCGGCATGCCGTTGGAGCTGCCTGAACCGCTCTGGCCGCTCTGCCCCTGCTGCCCGCCGGGAACCTGCATGCCCCGCTGCTGGCTGGAGGAGGAGCCGGACTTGCCGATCATGCCGTAGGCCACGCCGCCGCCGAAGCCGCCGAGCACGCCGAAGGCGAGGCTCACGCCCACCAGCACGGCGATCATCTTGCCGCTGAACCGTCCCGCGGTCGCGCTCGCCGTCTTGGCGGCCGCCCCGGCTGGCTTCGCGTTCGCGGCGTACTGCGCGTTGCCCGGCCGTTGCCCGCCGTTTGCGGCGAAGGCGTTGGCGTACTGCGTATTCTGCCTCGCCTGTGCGGACTGCATGGACTGCGCGCTCTGCGCGGACTGCATGGACTGCGCGTACTGCGCGGTTCGCGCGTCCTGTGCCGCCTGTTCCTGCCGGCGGTACATCTCGTGCTGCGGCGTGATGAGGGTTTCCGGTTCGCCGCGGTGAGTGCCGTTGCCGGATTCGTCGGCGGCATCCGTGTTCTGGAGGAACGGGTTGGTGCTGGTCATGATGTGTCCTTTCCTAAGGTCTGTCGAGAGGTTGTGGGTTGAGGTTGTGTGGGATGTGGGTTGAGAAGTTGGTGAAGTTGATGTCCGTGACACGGTCGGGGGCGGTGAAGCGGCCAGGGTGTGCGTGCGAGGCCGCCTCGCCGCTCAGCTCATGCTCCACGAGCTGGAGGTGTCGAAGGTGCTGTCGTAGTCGCTGCGGTCGATGAGATCGTCCGTCAGCGTGGTGCCGTCGGCATCGCCGTCGACGCTGGTGCCGTAGTCGCCGGTCACGGTCACGGTCACCGAACCGGTGCCCTTCGCCACGGTCTTGCCGTTCGCCACGATCGTCGCCGTGTTGCCGTTCGCATCCACCACCTTGCCGCCCTCGGCGACGTTCAACGCCGAGACCGTGGTGTTTCCGGTCACCGTCCAGGTGGACGAGCCGTCCACGTTCACGCTGATCGGCTGCGCGCTCGTCGAACCGGAGACGGCCGAAGCGTTGTCGGTGATGCTCGCGGTTCCGGTCCACGTGCTGCCGTCGAGCAGGTTGAGCGTGACCGACGAGATCGTATCGGCGCTCACCGTGCCCTTGAGCGTCTGGTTGCGCCCGGTGAAGACGACCGTCGCGCCGTTCGACCCGGCGCTGCCCCAATTGTTCGAATCGTTGCCCGCTGCGGTGATGAGCGCCGCGGCGTCGGAATCGAAGTCCAGCGTCGTGTTGCTCAGCACCACGTTCGCCTTGGTGTTGGTGAAGTAGAACATCGATCCGGATTCGATCGCGGACTTGAGCGTGGAATCCTTGGCCTGGAAGGTCGCCGCGCTGCCGGTGGTCGATTCCGCGTCGCCGGAGGCGGACTGGTAGATGATCACGCCGTTGGCCACCGGGTCGGACGCGGTGGCGTCCGTCACGTCGCTTTCCAACGTGGAATCGTTGATCAGTATGGTGTTGAGGCCCTCCATGCCGGCGATCTGCGATCCGCTGGCGGTGCCGGTCACGCCGTTCACCTCGATGTCGCCGGTGGAGTAGAGCAGCGGCGAACCCGATCCGGCCGTGCTCAGCGTGCCGCCGTTCACGGAAATGGTGCCGCCGCCACGGTCGGTGGCGAGGGTGGCGCTGTGGTCGCCCTTGGTGGTGGCCTTCACGTCGCCGGCCAGGATCGTGCCGCCGTAGGTGGCGTCGAGGCCGCGCGAATTCGCCGCGGTGGTGGAGATGGTCGGCTTGCGCGCCAGCACGGTTCCCGAATCGGTGGCGAAGATGGCGTTCGAGCCGGAGCTGGTGGCTTTCAGCGTGGTGTTGTCGAGTATGCTGGTCGATTTTTCGCCCACGGTGAGCGAGATGGAGTTCGTGCCGTAGAAGTTGTTGCTGTCGGCGTTGTCGGAATCGCCCGACTTGACCAGCGTGCCGTTCGTCACGGTCAGCGTGCCGCCGTTTTGCGCCAATGCGGCGTTCTGATCGGATTTCGTCGCCGTGGTGGTGGCGGACGAGGAGACGGACTTGCCGTCGGCGGTCAGCGCGCCGGAATACGTGCCGGTGTAGTCGTAGCTCATGGTGTCGGCACCGCCGCCGCTCGAGGGCTTTGCGCCGAGCGAGGATTGCTGCCGGCCCTGGTTCAGGGTCTGCGCGAAGGCGCATCCGGCCATGCCGTAGCCGAATCCTGTGATCAGCGAGATGGCGGCGACTGCGGCGATGGCCGTGCCGCCTGGGTTCGCGGTGCCTTTGCCGTGCGGTGCGGAACCGGATTTCCTGTTCATGATGCGGTCTTTCCTTCAATGGCTGGTGTTCCTGCCTGTGCCATGCGGACTTGCCGTTGCCGGCTTCCGTGTGGCTGTTGATTGTCAGTACACACCCCGTTCCTCACGTGGCGCTTGGCGCTCTCGACGCGTTGTCTGGAACTTTTCCGAATGGTCGCTGAATGCCGTTGCCGGCCGTTGGCACGATGGTCGATAAGGGTCGGCGGGGCGTCTGCGGGGTGCCTGCAGGGCGCATGCGGGCGGCCCGGTTCGGCTCCGGGCGGAATCGGATGCAGACCCCGCAAAGCCATGCGGCAGGCGCGGTTCCGGTCTTGCGGGGCCGTGGGTTCGTCATGGGGCGCAGCGGTGAAGTATGGCCGATTTGTTAGCGTTGACCATGTATTGGGAAGGTAAGGGGATAGCATGCCGGGCACTGTACAACACACCGATCGCGTCGTCTCGAAGCCGAAGTCCAAGCGCGACCACGCCTACGACGCCGAACGCAACATGCCGCTTATCGTCACCATTTTCGGCGATCTGGTATTGCTTGACGGTCTCGTATCATTGCCGCTGCTGCTGCGTGAGATCGTCAGGGCGGTGGGCGCGGTGGTCCTCGGCTACCAGCAGGTCAATCCGCTCAACCTCACGGTGATCATGTCCGTGGTCGGCACCGCGCTGTTCCTGGTGAACTCCGTGCTGATGATCGTCTTCGGCGTGCTGCTGATCCTACGCAAGGAACGCCATCGCGCGGCCCCCTGGACGTACGTGCTCATGCCGCTCTCCTTCATCGAGATCATGTTCGCCCTATGCCTGCACGGCATCGGCTGGGATCTGCTGGTGGCCGTCGTGCGTTTCCTGCTGCTGGCGGCATTGTCGGTCACGGTCGATCCCGGGCTGCGCGAGGAACGCCGCCTGCAACGCACGCTGCGGCGCATGAACGAGCGCGACGCGTTCTTCGAGGCCGAGCGGGACGGCATGCTCGGCCGCGACCGCACCGGCAAAGGCTACATGGAGCTTAACTTCTTCAACGTGTTCTGGCTGTTCGCCGTGGGCTGCGTGTTCGGCTGCGCCGTCGAGACGGTGTACCACGCCGTGGTGTTCGGCGGCTATCAGAACCGCGCGAGCTTCCTGTACGGCCCGTTCTCCGCGATCTACGGGTTCGGCGTGATCCTGGTCTCCGTCTGCCTCAACCGCATGTACCGGTCGAACATCGTCACGATCTTCCTGTCCTCGGCCGTTCTGGGCGGCGCGTTCGAATGGGTGAGCAGCTGGTTCATGGAAGTGACCGTCGGCATGAAGGCCTGGGACTACACCGGCAAATGGCTGTCGATCGGCGGGCGCACCTGCGGGCAGTTCATGTTCTTCTGGGGTGTGCTGGGCGTGGTGTGGATGCGCCTGATCCTGCCGGCATTGCTCAACTGCATCAACCGCATCCCCTGGCAGATCCGCTACTCGCTGACCGTGGTCTGCTTCGTCCTGCTGCTGGTCGACGCGCTGTTCACGCTTATGGCCATCGACTGCTGGTACATGCGTCTGGCCGGCATCCATTCGGATTCGCCGGTCGTGCAGTGGATCGACCTGCATTTCCCCAACGAGGTGATGGAGCAGCGTCTGCCCACCATGCATATCGACCCGAGCGTGGCCGGGCGTCCGTAACGTCGTAAGCGCAAGGTCTTCGATTTTCCAATCGTGCCTTCGTGCGTTGCGCGCGCATACACGCATACGACGAGCGGGCGGGATGGAAGAACCCATCCCGCCCGCTGGCGTTTCATACGGTTTAGTCCGGCACGGTTCCGCCGCGCCGATCGGCCGGTGCACCGTCACTTGCCGTACTGTTCGTGCGCGAAGCGTTCCAGCGCGCCGATCGAACGCTTCACCTTCTCCGTGTCGATGCAGTACGCCATACGGAAGTAGCCCGGCACGCCGAAGCTTTCGGACGGCACCAGGATCAGGTCGTAGTCCTTCGCCTTCATGCAGAACGCGGTGGCGTCCTCCTCCAGCGCCTTCGGGAAGATGTAGAACGTGCCGCCGGGGCGCACCACGTCGAAGCCGAGCGAGGTGAGCGCGTCGTACAGCAGGTTCATGTTCGTCTCGTAGACGCTCAGGTCGCTGGTCTCATCGATGACCTTCGCCACGCCCAGCTGGATCGAGCTCGGCGGGCAGTTGTGGCCGGTGCCGCGGCTGATCTGGCCCATCATCGGCACCAACAGGTCGGCGTCGGTGGCCTTCGGATTCACGGCCACATAGCCGATGCGCTCGCCCGGCAGCGAGAGCGACTTGGAGAAGGAATAGCAGGTGAGCGTGTTGGCGTAGAAGCGTGCCGGGTAGGGCTGCGTGTTGCCGTCGAACACGATCTCGCGGTAGGGCTCGTCGCTGATGAGGAAGATGTCGTGGCCGTATTCGTGCTGCTTGGCGCCGAGGATCGAAGCCAGACGGGTCAGCGTCTCGGCGGAGTACACCGCGCCCGAAGGATTGTTCGGGGTGTTGATGAGCACGGCCTGCACGTTCGGGTTCAGCGCCGCCTCGAACGCCTCGAAGTTGATCTGGAAGTTGGCGGTATCGGCGGGGATGACGGTCAGGTGCGCGCCGGTGCCGTTCACATACGGCTGGTATTCGGGGAAGTACGGGGCGAAGGTGATGATCTCGTCGCCCGGCTTGGTCACGGCGCGCATGGCGTGCGACAACGCGCCGGCCGCGCCCGTGGTCGGGAAGATGTGGCGGCCTTCGTAGTCCATGCCGAAGCGGCGGTTCAGGGAGTCCGCGATGGTGGCGCATACCGAGGGGATGCCCAGCGAGGGGGAGTAGCCGTGGATGGCGACCGGGTCGCCGTGCTCGTACAGGTCCACCATGGCGTCGGTGAAGTCCTGCGGCGCCGGCACGGAGGGGTTGCCCAGGGAGAAATCGAAGACGTTCTCGTAGCCGATCTCCGCGCCGCGCTTGGTGGCGTACTCGCTCAGCTCGCGGATGACGGACTTGCCGCCCAGCATCGCCTTGTATTGCTCGTTGATCATCGGCTTCCTCCCGTGTTCGTTCACTTCGCCGTATTCGCGTCTCAGTATATCCCCGCCCGTTTGCTTTTCCCGCCCCGATGTTCGCAAGGCAATGCGATCCCATCCGTCCCGGTTGTTTGGCTGTGTCGCCGGGTGCGCGAGGCTGTTGCTTAGCCATGGAATATTGTCCATTCGTATGAGGGAGCATGGCCCGCACGTGCCGTCGGCCGCATTACCGTATGGCTTATCCGACAAACCTCGGTGTTGCTATGCAAGGAGCGATCATGAGCGTAAAGAATCTCAAATCCGCGCTTGTACAGGGGTCGATGACGACGCGAATCCTGGCTGGGGCGCGTGGTTTTCTGCAACGGCGCTGGCCGTATTGCGTGGCCGCATGGGTGTGCGCGGGTTGGCTGTATGCCGATTATGCGTTCAGATCCGGTGTGCGTATCCCGGTAGGCTGGCCGGTGGTTGCGCTTGTCGCGTTGCTGGTCGTTCTGCCTTGCGCGCCGGTGGTGTTTTCCGTTGCCGTCATCGCATGCTGCGTGGTTTGCACGGTGGTGCCGTTCGCCGGTGCTGATGTGAACTGGTTGAATGCCGTTCCCATGTGGCTGGCATTGGCCGTGCTTGGCTATCGATGTGGATCGCTGAAGGCATTGATAGGGGTGCTCGCTGCCGGTGCTGTGCCGAGCTGCTTCGCCATCGTTGCAGGTGACGAACTGGCCGCTTCCATTGCGCCAACAGTGCAGACCTGCGTGATATGGTGGTGCATCGGTTCCATGGTGGCCGTACTCGGTCGCGCCGAACGTGACAAGGCTGCGGCAAAGGAGCGGTCCGAACAGTACGAGCATCGTCTGCGAATCCTGCACATACTGCATGATTCCCTGGCGAACGATCTGGTGTATACGCTGCTTCAATGCCGGTCGATTGCCTCTCATGACGTTGATGGTGCCGATGACACTGGTGGGAAGGCCGATGCCGATGAGACGTATGCGAGTATCGGCGAGATCGAGCGAACTTTGGATCGTTGTCTGACGCGGCTGCGCCAGGATGTGATCGTCCCGGAACGTGCGGCACTCGATGAGGCCGGGATCGTCGCAGTGAGTGCTCCCGGTTCGGCTCCGGTATCCGGTGACGAGAGGGTGTCTCTTCATGCGGCGCTGGCGCCGGTTCTCGCCGAAACGACACGACAGCTGAAATCCCAAGGCTGGAACGGCACGGCTCATCTGAACGGCGAATGCCCGGATGCGGACGGGGAAACCGTGCGATTGATTGAAGCGTGCGTCCGTGAATTGGGCTCGAATATCGCCAAATACGGCGATCCCGGCACCTACGCTTTGGAAGTGGAAGCCTGCGACGACCATATCAACATCTACTCTTCCAATCCGGTTTCCGGCACCGGTGCAGCGTCACCCGCGTTCACATCGAACTGCGGTCTGTCGCTATTGCAGAACCGGATCGAGCATGTGGGCGGGTCGATGGAATACGCCCGGGAAGACGGGGAATGGACCATTTGCATCGCCATTCCGTGTAATGGTCGTGCATGAAGCGCAGTGAAGGTGGGAACGGTAGGTCATGAACGGTGAGCAAGACGCCATTGCCGTGGGCATCGTCGACAACGACCCGCTGGTGGCGAGCGCCCTGTATCAGATGTTCGAGGATGCGCCGACCCCGATACATGCATTATGGAATGTGTGCGATGGCGGGGAGGCCTTGGCACTGTGCCAAACGCCCGATATGGCTCCCGAAGTGCTGCTGACGGATCTGTCGATGCCGGGTATGGACGGTTTTGAACTGTGCCACCGGGTGCGCGAGGCGTGCCCCGGCATACATGTTGTGGGTCTTACGGCATTTCGGATCGATGATGCCGAACGGCGCAACATCGAGTCGGGCATGGCGCTCATTCTGCACAAGGAGGCGTCGCTGCAGGATTACGTGCGGCATCTCGCACACGTAGTTGGGCGCGGTGATCTGGAACAGTGGCGGGAGCATTCGTGGGCGTTCGTGCGCATGATGCTGACCGATACCGAGATCGCCGTCTTGCGGGAGTACCTGCGTGGGCGCACGACGGCGGCGACCGCGCATCTGCTGCATATGTCGGAGGGAACGGTGAAGACGCATATGAGCAATGCCTATAGGAAAATAGGTGTGCACAGCCGTGCCGAAGCCATCCGCATCTGTGTGCGGGAGCATCTGCCGTAGCGCTTGCGGCAGGCAAGTGTCTTCGCAACAAAAAAGACCAGCCGAAGCCCCTGCGCATGCCGATATGAGGCAGAGAGATTGCGTGCAATTAGAATGGCCATATAACCCATGCCTGATGAATCGGGGTTCCATGACTGTCAGCCGCATCCTCATGTGCAGGAATCATCCTGTACTTGAGTTCGAATATTTCCCCTATGCGGGTTATGCCCTCGGATGCCGTGAAATATACGACAAGAGACGTGTGCCGCTCGGGATGTACGTCGACGGGAAGCCCGAGCCCAGCGGCGAATCCATAACGCGGTGGTGGAGAGGGCGGGGAATCCCCATTACCCGTGACGGGCTGTCCGCAGTGCTTGGGGCCTCGGGAATGCCCTCCACGACGGAGATGCTGGACCGTTCCCTGGGGCTGAGTCTTTCCGACCAGTACTGGGTAAGACCGGCAGAGATGGATGATCTGCAATGGGACACCATCAATTTTTTCCACAATGACTTTGACGAACGTCTGGGCAGCGCCCTCTTTTTTGGTAACTCATCCAAGATTGTCGATGTCAATACGCCGGACGTGACCAGTGCCGGGGACCTTCCCAAGAGGTGGGTCATCGGGGCGGACGGAACCCGTAAGCTCATCAAGGCGGGAAGAACCGGGCAGGAGCCGGATAACGAAAGGATCGCTTTTCTCACGGCTGGATTGTTCGGCATCAGCCACTTGGAATACAAGATCGGGCACACGCGCGGCGTGAGGGTTTCGGTGTGTGACGAAATGCTCTCAGACCGAGAGGAACTGGTGCCCGGTGGGCAGATAATGAACATCTTTCGGCAGGGTGGGCCGAAGGAGCGGAAGGACATTTGGATTGAGGCCTGCACGCGGCTCGGTGCCGGGAAGGAGGAAATAACCCGTGCGACGGATGATTCTCTGTTCTTGGATTTCCTGCTGCGAAACACGGACCGTCATTACAGCAATTTCGGACTCATCCGTGATGTCGAAACCTTTGAGATTCGTCCAGCGCCGCTGTTCGACAGTGGCGCGAGCCTGTGGAATGGCATGGATCCGGATTGCATCGACAATAGCGACTATCCTTCGAAGCCTTTCTGGATTGATGATTACGGTGACGCGAACTGTGCGTACTGGCAGTTATCCCTCATATCGGAATGGGACAGGTTCGATTTATCCCTGCTCGATCAGGTACCTGACATGGTGAAGGACCAGTTGAGCGGCAACCGTAGGATTCCGGCGGATGTCGTCGATAGCATAGCGACGACCCTGAAAGAGCGGGGAAGCATAATCAGAAAGGCTCGCGAAAAGACGGCTGGTGGATTATCTGCTGGAATCGGCGCAATGCCGTTGCGTCAAGCGGCGACGGCGAAATCCTGCCTGCATACGGAATCCCAGAGCAATGGCGGCGAAGTCGTTCTGGAAGATCCCGACCCGGCACAGATAACGATGTCGTTGAAGTCGATCAGCACGGGGCCGAGCCTAAGCTAGGCCGAAAAACGGGCTTAAGGCACCATAAAATTCCTATAGGCCATCCGCATCTGCGTGCGGGAGCATCTGCTGTAGCGCTTGCGGCGGGCAGGCACCACAGCAACAAAAAAGACCAGCCGAAGCTGGTCTGCGCGAATCGGTGCCCCCCGTGGGATTCGAACCCACAACCCACGACTTAAAAGGACGCTGCT
>ERZ808246.938-NODE-938-length-22539-cov-8.059198_pt1 | contig 22539 bp, 23 predicted proteins | sample MGYA00521083_ERZ808246 | MGnify/ENA primary metagenome ERZ808246 (study PRJEB31516, sample SAMN03275577) | gut metagenome | biome: mammalia-associated habitat; material: feces | host: Papio cynocephalus | place: Kenya | collected 2012-07-07 ... | reverse complement strand
CCGCGTCCGCGTTTTCCGTGTTAAGAGAGAAATAGGGAAGAGAATGGCAAAATCAGGGGGTATGCCGTCACAGCATCGTGCACAGCAGGCACAGCTCGGAAGCCAGCCACACCGGCATCAGCATGGCGGTGACGCGGCACACGGGGTTGATGTTCCCCGTCAGCAGGCACACCAGCGTGAACGCCAGAATGACCGCGATCACAACAGCGGCGACGGCCTTTGCCGGGGAAGTCTTAGTTTTCGTGTTTGTCATAGGGAACAACTCCTTTCTGTATTGTGGCCAAATCATACCACAAAGGTTGGTGCTTGTAAAATTGATTATTCTGCGGTACAATATAGATACAAACTATAATTCGGAGGGCCGCCCATGACCAACCAGGACATCGAGACCTTTTTCGCCGTGCTGGACCACGGCACCATGACCGCCGCTGCCGAGGCGCTGTTCATCACCCAGCCCTCCCTGTCCGCCCGGCTGAAGTCGCTGGAGGACCAGGTGGGCGCGCCCCTGTTCCACCGGGGCAAGGGCCAGCGCCGCATCACCCTGACGGACGCGGGCCAGCACTTCCTGCCCCTGGCCCGCCGGTGGCAGAACCTGCTCTCGGAGACGCAGACCTTCGCCGCCGCGGAAAAGCGGGAGTTCCTCCACGTCATCGCCGCCTACACCGCCAACCAGTACATCCTGCCCCCGGTGTACCAGCGCTTTCTGGAGCGCGAGCTTCCGGTGAACCTGTGGGTGGAGTCCATGCGGACGGACCAGGCGGTGTCCGCCGTAGCCAGGGGCGACGCGGACATGGCCATTGTGGACGGCGGACTGCACTACGATCTGCAAATCGAGGCCAAGCCCCTGTTCCGCGAGGGCTTCTTCCTGGCCGTCCCGGATAACATGACCCTGCCGGAGCCGGTGGACGCCACCGCCCTGCGCCCGCAGGACGAGATACTGGTCTACGGCCAGCCGGAGATACTGCAATGGCACGACTACTGGTACGGCGTGGATGCCCGCCCCCTGCTGTACACCGACACGCCGCAGATCGCCGAGCGCCTGCCCTTCTGCGGCAAGCGCTGGAGCATCATCCCCGCCGCCGCGGCGGAGTACAGCCTCCAGGTCTACAACGTCCACATCTACCATCTGGCCCACCCGCCGGCGGAGCGCACCTTCTACCTGGTCACGCCCAAGGGCCGCGCCCTCTCCGCCGCCGCGGAGACGCTGCTGGAGGACCTGCGGGTGCAGGTGCGGGACATGGAGGGCATCACCTGGTATTAAGCAGCAAAAGAGACACGCCCCTCGGTGTGTCTCTTTCTGTCGTTTCGTGTCGAATTCTGTCATATTACGTCGCATTCCGACCATTCACGTCGTTTTATGACCATTCAAGTCTCTTTCTGACCATTCGCGTCGTTTTTCGTCGTTTCACGTCGCATGATGCCCTTTTGCGTCGTTTTGCGTCGTTTGCCGTCGACCTGCGTCGTTCTTCGTCGCACACAGACGTATCCCGTCGTTTCCTGTCGACCCCTGTCGAACACAGACGTATTCCGTCGCTTCCTGTCGCAATATGTCGAATACCGTCCCTATCCCCGCCGCAGCTGGCCCCGGATCAGCCGCGTCACCGCGTCTGCCAGCCACCCGATGGCCGGCAGGCGCTCCATGGCCTGTCCGTAGATACGCCGGGCGTCCGGCGCCTCCCGGTCGCTTCCGGTGAACAGACACACCGGCAGCACGCCCCGCAGCCGCAGGGCCGCGGCCTCCGCCGCCGTGTCGTCCACGCCGCGCTTCCCGGTGTAGGCCCATCCGCCCAGGCCGTTGGGTATCCGCTGGTCGTCGTTTGGGCTGGCGTCCGAGAGCACCAGCAGCAGCGACTGCTCGCTGCGCCGCTGCCGCAGCAGCCACCCCATGGCCCGCAGGGCCAGCCCGTCCCGGTTCCACCCCGCGGCCACATAGTCGAACACCCCCTCGTTCTGCTCCGGATGGTCATAGTCCCGCAGCACCCGCAGCACCGTGCAGCCGCTGACGGAGCAGAACGCCGTCACCCGCACGGGGATGCGGCACCGGCTCAGGCTCTCCGCGATAAGATACGCCTGGGTGGCCAGCTTCTCCTGCTGCCGGTTCTGTGAGGCCGATCCGTCCAGCAGCAGGTCCACGGACAGCTCTCCCGGCTCCTGCGGCGAACGGCGGGAGAACACTCGCTCGTCCCCCAGCGCCCCGGCGCGCCAGGCCAGATCCGGCCGCAGCTGTCCCGCGCGGTCCGTACCGCCCTCGTCCTCCGCCCGCAGCAGCAGCGTGTTCTGCAGCTTCTGCGTCAGCTGTGCGATGGCCAGCTTGTTTTCCACCAGATGCTCCTGATAATACGCCCGGTTCTTCTCCCGCTGCTGCCGGAAGTGCGCCGCGTCCCAGGCCGCCTCCGGCGCGGGCGCGCGGCCCACCGGTTCGCCGCGGGTAAAGTGCAGCCGGCAGTTCTTGTGCACGCCGGTGCACAGGGTGCGCTCCGCCTCACTGAGCTGCCCCGGCGTCAGCATGGACGCGCCGAAGCAGTCCTCCACATACCGCCGCAGGATCGGCTCCGGCGTCCGGCCCTGCAAAAAGCTGAACAGCGTCTGCTTCTGCAAGCCGCCGCTGCCGCCGGGCGCGTCGTGTGACAGCGCCCGCAGGGCGTTGGGCCGCACAAAGTGTACGCCGCCGCTTTTGTCCCGCCTCCGGCCTACCCACGCCGCCCACTGGCGGTCGTCGGCGGCCCGGCGCGCGCGGCGGAACCAGGTGTACAGCACCTTCTCCGTCCGCTGGATCAGCTGCGCCTCCGTGCTGTCCCCCGGCGCGGCCATGTCGTCCAGCAGCGGCGACAGGGCCGGGTCCTCCGGCTGTCCCAGCACGCGGCAGGCCCAGGCCCGGCGCACGGCGTCCCCGTTCATGCCCTCGGCCGCCGGCGTCTGGGCCAGCAGCCGGCGGGCATAGTCCTGCCGCAGCGCCGGCAGCAGCGGCCGTTCCGCCGCGCCGCGGGCGAACACCGCCCCCTCCAGCACCAGGAAGAATATGTCCGTGTACAGCGCCTCCTGCACCGACCGGTGAAACTCGTTCAGCAGGGGCCGGAAGCGGTCAAAGTCGTAATACCGGCAGGCCAGGCCCAGCACCGTGTTGCCGTACAGCTCGGCGTCCCCCGCCCGGTCGAAGGTCAGCAGCTCCGGCCTGCGGGCATAGCTCCCCCAGCCGTTCCACACCTGATTTTCCGCCCGGCGCGTCTCTCTGTCCTGTCTGTCCATATCAGTCGAACAGCTTGTCCCGGGTGGCGTCCCTGGGCAGGCGCGCCCACACCGCGTCTGCCACCAGCTGGCGCTCGAAGGGCTCAAAGGCCTTGTTGATGATGCCCAGGGCCAGCGCCTGCCCGGAGGGTATCCCCTTCTCGATCAGGTGCAGTGCCGCCAGCAGTCCCCGCAGGTCCAGCGCCTTGGTGGATATCTCGCCGCTGTCGCACTTGGTCCGCAGGTCCCGGAACAGCGCCGTCAGCTGCTCGGCCCACTCCCGCTTCAGGGTGGGGAAGCTGCGGCGCAGCAGCTTCTGTAAATTCTCGTCGGAGATCACCGGCATATCCACCACCACGAAGCGGCTCACCAGCGCCTCGTTCAGCTCGCGGGTGCCGGCGTAGCCGTAGTTCATGGTGCCGATGAACCGCGCCGCGTCGTCCAGCTGTATGCGCTCATACCCCGGCACGTCGATGACGCGCCGGTGGTCCAGCGTGGCGTGCAGCACGGCCAGCGCCTCGTTCTTGGCCATGTTCACCTCGTCCAGCACGCCGAAGCCGCCCAGCCGCGCGCAGGCGCACACCGGTCCCTCCCGGAACACCACCTGCCCGTCCTTCAGCGTGTCCGCGCCGATCAGGGCCGCCGCGTCCACGTTCACATACATGGACACGTCCCACACCGGCCGTCCGAACAGCGCCGCCAGGTCCTCCGCCAGCACGTTCTTGCCGGTGGCCTTCGGCCCCGCCAGCAGCAGGTGCTCGCCGCACAGCAGTGCCGCCGCCGCGCTCTCCCATACCTCCCTGCCGTAGTAGAGATACTTCGGCACGGGCACGCGCTCCTGCGCCTCCGGCGTCAGGGGGTGGGCCTCACGGAAGCGGCGCACCTCGTCCAGCAGGCCGCTGTCCACGCCCTCGTCCCGCAATTCCTTCCAAATATCCATAGACTCGCCTCATTTCATCTCCGGATGATGCCAAATTATACTCCCGCCGCCCGCTAAGTGCTCGTTAAGGATACGCGTTCCGCCCCCTTTGTCATATCCGCCCGCGCGCCGCCATATAGATAGAGCACAACGGCATGGGAGTGTTGCGTTATGCGAGACGATCTGGAGCAGCGGGCCAGGGAGCTGGCCCTGTACATGATAGAGAACCGGACCACCGTCCGCGCCGCCGCCAGGAAGTTCGGCGTCAGCAAATCCACCGTACACAAGGACCTGTCCGAGCGTCTGGCCCTGTGCGACCGGGCGCTGTACACGCAGGTAAAGGCCATACTGGACGAAAACCGTTCCCAGCGGCACATCCGCGGCGGAATGGCCACCCGGCGCAAGTATAAGGGGATATGAAAAAAGGGACGGCGGCGCCGTCCCTTTTCCCGTGCAAACCAAAACGGACACCCTTGCGGATGTCCGTTGCGTTTGGTCATTAGCCAATGTTGTTCAGCTTCAGCGTCAGCGCGCTCTTCTTGTGGGCCGCGTTGTTCTTGTGCAGCAGGCCCTTTGCAGCAGCCTTGTCGATCGCCTTGACCGCCACCTTGTAAGTGCCCTCGGCCTCGGTGCGATTGCCTTCAACGGCAGCAGCCTCGAACTTCTTGATAGCAGTCTTCAGTGCGGACTTATTGGCTTTGTTGCGAGCATTTCTCGTCTCTGCCACCAGAACACGCTTCTTAGCAGACTTGATATTCGGCAAACCAAACACCTCCCCGACTTGAATTTTTTGTGCAGCGAAAATATACACTTCCACGCAGGATGATATTTTAGCATCTTTGCCTGAAAAATGCAAGACTTTTTTGCAATTTCCGCGACAGTTTTTGTATAAAAGCCATTTCACCGGCCATGCTACCCAAAAGCCACAATATTTTGTGTTCAGAAGGGAGCGTTGACCACTACTATGAACCTTTCCCGCACCGATCTGGCCGTGGAAACGGCGGAGGAGCTGTCCGCCGCCCAAGATATTTTCGCCCCCGGTACCGGCGTCGTCAGGTCCGAATGTCTCCTGTGCGGCTGCCCCGTCACCCGCATTCACGTCCGCACCCCGGCGGGCGCCCGGGCCATCGGCAAGCCCGAGGGCCGCTACGTCACCATCGACCTGCGCCCCGCCCTGGACCGTCACGAGTCCCTGACCGGCCGGGCCGCCCTCTGCCTGTGCCGCGAGCTCCGCGCCCTGCTGCCGCCGCCATCGGACGGCCCCGCCCTGGTGGTGGGTCTGGGCAACGACGCCATGACCCCCGACGCCGTGGGCGCGGCGGCGCTGAAGCACCTGCTGGTCACGCGGCACATGGTCCGTTCCATGCCCCGGCAGTTCGGCGCGCTGACGCCGGTGGCGGCCCTGGCCACCGGCGTGCTGGCCCGCACGGGGGTGGAGACGCTGGAGCTGATCCGCGGCGCGGCGGACCGCCTGCGCCCCTCGGTGGTCGTCGCCATCGACGCGCTGGCCGCCCGCAGCCGCCACCGGCTGTGCGCCACCGTGCAGCTGGGGGACACGGGCCTGATCCCCGGCAGCGGCGTGGGCAACCACCGCAAGGCCGTCAACGCCCGGACGCTTGGCGTGCCGGTCATCGCCCTGGGCGTCCCCACGGTCATCGACGGCGCGGCCCTCTGCGGCGGCGAGGACGCCCCGCCCACCGGGCTGTTCGTCACGCCCCAGGACATCGACCGCCGCGTCCGTGAGCTGGGCCGGCTCATCGGCTGCGGCGTCACCCTGGCGCTCCAGCCCGGCCTGACGCCGGAGGATGTAGCGGCCCTGCTGGGATAGCCCTTGCAAAATCCTCCCCGACGCGGTACAATAGAACATCAAAACTTCGGAACGGGAGGTATCGCACATGGAATTCAACCCCCAGATACAGCTGGCCGGCCTGCTGGAATGGATGGCCGAGCAGATGCACGCCTGTCATGGCAAAACCGCCGTCATCGGCATCTCCGGCGGCAAGGACAGCTCCACCGTGGCCGCCCTGGCCGTGGCCGCCTACGGCCGCGAGAACGTCCTCGGCGTCCTCATGCCCAACGGCGTCCAGCCGGACATCGACTACTCCCAGGCGCTGGTGGCGCACCTGGACCTGCCCCACACCACCATCAACATCCACGACGCTGTCCAGGGCGTGCTGAACGAGATGGAGAAGGCGGGCCTGACCCCCAGCCGCCAGACGAAGGTCAATCTGCCCAGCCGCGTCCGCATGGCCACCCTGTACGCCGTGGCCCAGTCCGTCGAGGGCGGCATCGTCATCAACACCAGCAACCTCAGCGAGGACTGGGTAGGCTACTGCACCATCTACGGCGACAGCGCCGGCGCCTTCTCCCCCCTCGGGATGTACACCACCGAGGAGGTCGTCGCTCTGGGCCGTCAGCTGGGCCTGCCGGAGAAGTTCCTCATCAAGCCGCCGTCCGACGGCCTCACCGGCCTGACCGACGAGGACAATCTGGGCTTCCCCTACCGCGCGGTGAACGAGTACGTCCGCCGCGGCGTGGTGGACCCGGCCATCAAGGAGCGCATCGACGCCCTGCACCGTGCCAGCCGCTTCAAATTCCAGACCCTGCCGGTCTACCACAACGGCCTGCCCATGGCGCTGACCGACGAGACGGATTATTATAACTGAGCGCCGTCTCCTTTTGTGCGCCTTTTCCCTCTCCGCCCTTCGAGAATACAAGGCTCCGGAGCCCTCCGGAACACAAAGGCAAACCGTGACTGACGCAAACGTATACAAAAGAGCGCATAAGCAGCACACGCAAGGGACGATCCGGTAAACGCTGCGGAAACCAAAAAGCAAGCAAACAGACGCTACAAAAAAGCAGAAACACCCCGGCCGTATGGCCGGGGTGTTTCCGTGTGTTTGTGTTAGGAGAGAGAGAAAATCACATCAGGAAGTGTTGTTCCTTTGGATGATGCTATATTACCCTGTAATTTTGGCCGAATCTTGAAATACCAATGAACAATTTGTGAATTCTGCCTGTTGCGCCGTGTTTTTTTCCACAGCAGGCGGCGCGCTTCACTGAAATTTTCTGCTCTCGGCCACGGCCATCTGGTCGCAACGGTTGTTTTTTTCGTTCTCCGCGTGGCCCTTCACCCAGTGGCAGCGCACCTCGTGGATATCCGTCAGCGCCAGCAGCTGCTCCCACAGGTCCGGGTTCAGCGCCGGCTTTTTGTCACTTTTCACCCAGCCCCGCCGCTGCCAGCCTCTGGCCCAGCCCTTTTCCAGCGCGTCGATGACGTACTTGCTGTCGCTGTACAGCTCCACCACGCACGGCTCCTTCAAAAGCCGCAGCGCCTCAATGACGGCGGTCAGCTCCATGCGGTTGTTTGTGGTCCGGGCCGCGCCGCCAGAGAGCTCCTTCTCCGTGCCCTTGTAGCTGAGGATGGCCCCCCAACCGCCCGGACCCGGGTTGCCGCTACAGGCCCCGTCGGTGTAGATCGTAACGGTTCTCATATATCCTTCCTTCATTCCACCCCAACGACTTGTACGGTCCCGTCCCGCACGGTAAAGCGCACGTTCCTTCCCGCGTAGGTCATGCCGTACACGCGGTCGGGATCGTCCTGATACCGGGGCCTGGGGTCGGCGGCCAGGGCGCTCAGCAGTCCGTGGCGCTGGCCGCTGTCAAACTGCGCCAGCAGCTCCGGCGGAAAATCCACCGTCAGCGCCGCGCCGGCGTCTCCGCCGGTAAAGCCGCCCGCGGCGTCGGGATAGCTGTCCGCGTAGGCCAGATAGGGCTTGATGTCCACAATGGGCGTGCCGCTGACCATGTCCGCGCCCCGGACGTACAGCACCGGGGCCCCCGGCTCGTCCAGCGCCACGCGCTCCAGCTCCACAGCGGAGAGTCCCAGCCCGTTGGGCCGGAAGGGCGAACGTGTGGCGAACACGCCCACGCGCTCGTTGCCGCCCAGCCGGGGCGGCCGCACCGTGGGCAACCAGCCCTGCCGCTGCGCCCGGTCAAACTGCCAGATCAGCCAGATGTGGGAAAAGCCCTCCAGGCCCCGCACCGCGTCCACATCCCGGAAGGGCTTTTCGAACACAATGCGCCCAGGGCAGTCGGCAATACCGCTTTGCCGCGGCACGCCGAACTTCTCCGCAAAGGGCGTCTCTATCCGCGCGATGATGTCCAGCCCGGAGCCGTTCACAGCGTGGCCTCCTCCGTCTCGGACTGCTTTTCCTCCGGGTCGGCCAGAGCCAGGGAGATGACCCGGTCGCCCTCCTCTTTGAAGCGCATGACGATAACGCCCTGGGTGGCGCGGCCCGCTACGCGGATGTTTTCCACAGGTGTGCGGATCAGGATGCCCGCTGCCGTCACCAGCAGCAGGTCCTCGGTGCCGTCCACCACCTTCATGCCCACCACCGGGCCGGTCTTATCCGTGACCATATAGTTGCGGATACCCATGCCGCCGCGGTTGGTAATGCGGTACTCCCCGATAGGCGTCCGCTTGCCGTAGCCGTTCTCGGTGATGGACAGCACGGTCTTGTCCTCGTCAGCGCGGGCAGCACCGATGACATAATCGCCCTCCCGCAGGCGGATGCCCCGGACGCCCACGGCCGTGCGGCCCATGGCGCGCACGTCGTCCTCGTCGAAGCAGACCGCCTGACCGTCGTGGGTGGCGATGAGCACACGGTCATGGCCCCGGGTCTCTACCACGGAGATCAGCTCATCTCCCTCGTCCAGCGTCAGGGCACGGATACCGTTGTTCCGCAGGTTCTTCAGGGCACTGACCTCCAGCCGCTTCACCGTGCCGTTCCGGGTGGTCATGAACAGGTACAGCTGCTCGTCGCCCGTCTCGCGGAAGTGGAGCATGGCCTGTACGCGCTCGCCCGTCTCCACCTGAATGATGTTGACGATGTTCACGCCCTTGGCTGCCTTGCCGCTTTCCGGGATCTGATAGCCCTTCTTGCGGTAGACCTTGCCGGTGTCGGTGAAGAAGAGGATATAGTCGTGGGTAGAGGCGGTGAACACATCCACCACCGTGTCCTCCTCACGGGTGGTGATGCCCTTCTTGCCCATGCCGCCCTTGCTCTGGGCGGCGTACTCGGACACAGGCGTGCGCTTGATATAGCCGTTCTCCGTCAGAGTGAAGACGCACTGCTCCTCCTCGATCAGGTCCTCGATGTCCAGCTCGTCCTCCACGTCCTGTATTTCGGTCTGCCGGTCGTCGCCGTACTTGTCGGCGATGGCCGTCAGCTCCTCCTTCAGGATGGACTTCACCAGTCCCTCGTCACTGAGGATACGCAGGAAGTAGGCGATCTTTTCCTCCAGTTCCTTATACTCCGCCTGTAGCTTCTCTCGGTCCAGACCCTGCAGTGCCTTCAGGCGCATATCCAGTATGGCCTGGGCCTGCACGTCGTCCAGCCCGAAGCGCTGCATCAGGTTCTCCTTGGCGTTGTCGTAGCTGCTGCGGATAATGCGGATGACCTCGTCGATGTTGTCCTGGGCGATCAACAGACCCTCCAGCAGGTGGGCGCGCTCCTGGGCCTTCTTCAGGTCGAAGCGGGTCCGTCGGATGATGATCTCCTCCTGGAACTTCAGGTACTCGTCGATGATGTGCCGCAGGGACAGTATCTTGGGCTGCCGCTGGTTTTCCACAAGTGCCAGCATATTGATGGCAAAGGTGGTCTGCAGCTGGGTCTGGGCGAACAGGCGGTTCAGCACCACCTGCGCGTTGGCGTCCCGCTTCAGCTCGATGACCATCCGCATACCGTTGCGGTCGGACTCGTCCCGGATGTCGGAGATGCCCTCCAGCCGCTTGTCCTCCACCTGGTCGGCGATGGCCTTGATGAGCATCCGCTTGTTCACCTGATAGGGCAGCTCCGTAATGATGATACGGGTGCGGCCGTTGTTGAACTCCTCAAACTCATGCCGTGCCCGGACCATGAGCCTGCCCCGGCCCGTGGCATAGGCGGCGCGGCTGCCGCTGCGGCCCATGATAATGCCCTTTGTGGGGAAGTCCGGGCCCTTTACGTGCTCCATCAGGTCGGAAAGCGTCGCGTCCGGGTTATCCAGCACGCAGATGCACGCGCCGATGACCTCCCGCAGGTTGTGGGGCGGGATGTTGGTGGCCATACCCACGGCAATGCCGCTGGAGCCGTTTACCAGCAGATTGGGGAACCGGCAGGGGAGCACGCGAGGCTCCCTGCGGCTCTCGTCAAAGTTGGGGTCCCAGTCCACCGTGTCCTTCTCGATATCCCGCAGCATCTCGTTGGAGATCTTGGAAAGCCGGGCTTCGGTGTATCGGTAGGCGGCGGGGGGATCGCCATCCACAGAGCCGAAGTTGCCGTGGCCGTCCACCAGCATATAGCGCATGGAGAAATCCTGCGCCAGGCGCACCAGCGCGTCATACACGGAGGCGTCACCGTGGGGGTGATAGCGGCCCAGCACGTCGCCCACGCAGGTGGCGGACTTCTTGAAGGGCTTGTCGCTGGTCAGGTTATCCTCGTACATGGCGTAGAGGATGCGCCGGTGCACGGGCTTCAGGCCATCCCGCACATCGGGCAGGGCGCGGCCCACGATAACGGACATGGCATACTCGATATAGGAGTTCTCCATCTCCGGCACCAGCGGGGACTCTACGATATGCTGGTTGGGAAAACGTATCTCTTCCGGGTCGTATTGGGGCTTTTTGCTCATACTGACACGACCTCCTTAATAATCCAAATTCACGGCGTACTTGGCACGCTGCTCGATGAACTCCTTGCGGGGCTCCACCTTCTCGCCCATCAGGACGGTGAACGTAGCGTCGGCCTTTACGGCATCGTCCAGCGTGATGCGGCGCAGCGTGCGCTTCTCCGGGTCCATGGTCGTCTCCCACAGCTCGTGGGGGTTCATTTCGCCCAGGCCCTTGAAGCGGCTGATATCCACCTTCACATTGGGGTTTCCGCCCCGCAGCTCGGCGGAGATGGCGTCCCTCTCCTCCTCGCTGAAGGCAAGGCGCGTGGTCTTGCCCCGGGTCAGCTTGAACAGCGGCGGCACGGCGGAGTAGACGTACCCCTGCTCGATCAGCGGCCGCATAAAGCGGAAGAAGAACGTCAGCAGCAGCGTGCGGATATGGGCGCCGTCCACATCGGCATCGGCCATGATGATGATCTTGTGATAGCGCAGCTTGTTCTCATCAAACTCCTCGCCGATGCCCGCGCCCAGGGCGATGATGACCGGCTGGAGCTTGTCGTTTCCGTATACCTTGTCCACCCGGGCCTTCTCCACGTTCAGCATCTTGCCCCACAGGGGAAGGATCGCCTGGAACCGGCTGTCGCGCCCCTGGGTGGCGGAGCCGCCTGCGGAGTCGCCCTCCACGATGTACAGCTCGGTCAGCTCGGGGTTGTTCTCGTTGCAGTCCCGCAGCTTGTCCGGCATGGCCGCGCCGCCCAGCACCGTCTTGCGGCGGATGGACTCACGCGCCTTCCGCGCCGCCTCGCGGGCGCGGTTGGCGGTCATGGCCTTGTCCAGAATGGTGCGGGCCACCACGGGGTGCTCCTCCAGATACACCGCCAGCTGGTCGCTGACGATGCTGTCCACCAGCGTGCGGATGTGGGCGTTGCCCAGCTTGGCCTTGGTCTGGCCCTCGAACTGGGCTTCCGTCAGCTTCACGGAGATCACGGCGGTGATTCCCTCCCGCACATCCTCGCCGGAGACCTTGTCGCCGTCCTTGATCATGCCGTATTTCAGGCCGTAGGCGTTCAGTACACGGGTCAGAGCCGCTTTGAAGCCCGTCTCGTGCATACCTCCCTCCGGCGTATGGATATCATTGGCGAAGGACACCAGCGTCTCATTGTAGCCGTCGTTGTACTGCAGGGCGATCTCCGCCGTGCTGTCGCCCTTGGCGCCGGAGAGATAGATGACCTCCTCGTGCAGGGGGGTCTTGTTGCGGTTGATATAGGTGACGAACTCCCGGATGCCGCCCTCGTAGCACATGGCCTCGGACTGCTCCTTACCGGGTCGGGCGTCGCTGATGGTGATCCGCAGACCGGCATTCAGGAACGCCTGCTCCCGCATACGGGTGTGCAGCGTCTCGTAGTCGTATTCCAGCGTGTCGAACATCTCCGGGTCCGGCTTAAAGGTCACGGTGGTGCCGGTATGGTCCGTCTCGCCGATGACCTTCATCTCCTGGGTGATATTGCCCCGGGAGAACTTCATCTCATAGATCTTGCCGTCCTTGTGCACCTGCACCGTCAGCCACTCGCTCAGGGCGTTCACCACGGACGCGCCCACGCCGTGCAGGCCGCCGGAGACCTTGTAGCCCCCGCCGCCGAACTTGCCGCCGGCGTGCAGCACGGTGAACACCACCTCCAGGGCGGGCCGGCCCGTCTGGGCCTGGATATCCACGGGGATACCGCGGCCGTTGTCGGTGACGGTGATGGTGTCGCCCTCGTTGATGGTCACGGTGATGTCCGTGCAGTAGCCGGCCAGCGCCTCGTCGATGGCGTTGTCCACGATCTCATATACCAGGTGGTGCAGACCGCTAACGCTGGTGGAGCCGATATACATACCCGGCCGCTTCCGCACAGCCTCCAGCCCCTCCAGCACCTGTATTTCCGATGCGTTATATTCCGTATCCACCACGGTCTTTTCCAGTTCTGCCATGTGTTACTCTCCTTTTCCTTGGACCCGCTTGCCCAGCGTCCGGGAATTGATCTGCGACAGATACACGATCTGCCGGTGATAGGGATGGTCACACACCACGAAGGACCGCGGTATGTCCTCGCAGGCGCTCTGTACCACGCCCTCCTGCTCGGCTCCCTGTAAAAACGCTCTCGTTTTTTTCGAGGTAGAGGTGTTATCCAGGTCAAAGATCCCGATGACCCGCCGGTCCTCTACCATCACGTTCATACCGATGTGCAGATACGCCATCACAGCACCTCCCCGCCCCGCACATGGAACACCCTGCCGCTGAGCAGCGTGTCCAGCCGGTCGTTTTCGCAGCAGGTGATGAATACCTGCCCGCCGCTGATACGGTTCAGCACGTATTCCTGCCGCCGTGGGTCCAGCTCGCTGAGCACATCGTCCAGCAGCATTACCGGATATTCCCCCATGGCGTTTTTGTGTATCTCGCGCTCCGCCAGCTTCAGGCTCAGCGCCGCCGTGCGTACCTGCCCCTGTGAACAGAACTGCCGTGCGCTGCGTCCGTTGACTAGCACCTCGATATCGTCCTTATGGGCGCCGGACAGGCACAGCCTTGATGCGCGTTCCGCCGCCTGATGGCTCTCCATATGTGCAGCCAGTGCCGCGTAAATGTCCGCCTGACTGCCCAGCGGGTCGGCCACGGTCCTGACGGTCTGGTATGTCAGGGTCAGCTCCTCCCTCTCGCCGCTGCACTCATAGTGCGCCTGCCGGGCATATTCCGCCAGCGCCGCGCAGAACCGCGCCCGATAGCCGATCAGCACCGCGCCGCTGCGGCACAGGCCCTCGTTGAACTCCGGCAGCAGCTCCAAAAGCTCCGGCTTGTCCTCGCTGTCCCGCAGGATGCGGGTCTTGTGCTCATACAGCCGGCTGTACTGGCTCAGCGCCTCTGCGTACCGCGGCCGCAGCTGGCACAGCGACAGGTCCATGAACCGCCGCCGTTCCGCCGCACCGGCCCGGATCAAAAACAGATCCTCCGGCGCAAAAAATACGGTATGCAGCACGTCGGACAGGGCGGCGCTGTTTTTGGCCGGCACACCGTTAACGGTCATTTTCCGCCGCTTTCCGCGGGAAAGCCGTATGTCCGTTACAAACTCCCGCTGCCGGGAAAAGATATTTCCCAACAGCGCGGCCTCCTGCATATCGAAGCCGATCAGCTCCTTGTCCCCATGGGCACGGGGACTTTTTCCACAGCCAAGATACACGATAGCCTCCAGCAGATTTGTCTTACCCTGGGCGTTTTCGCCGTAAATGACGTTGCAGCTGGGATCGAACGTCAGCGCCTGCGTGCCGTAGTTCCGCCAGCCCTGCAGGTGCAGGGCGTCAACTCTCATACGCCACCGTCAGCGTCCGCCCGTTGAAGGACACCACATCGCCGGGACGGATCTTTTTGCCCCGCATGGTGCACACCTCGCCATTGACCGTCACGTCACCCTCCTGGATGACGAGCTTGGCCTCGCCGCCGGTCTCTACCGCCGCGGCGAACTTCAGCAGATCCTGTAATTTGATGTATTCGGTTGTGATGATGATCGTTTCCATAAAATGGACCTCGTTCATGGGTAGAATGTCGTGTGTTGCAGCACCCGCCGCTTTTTTCGTCAAGACGAGGCGCACAGGCGCAGGCGTACTTTGTGTACGTCAAGCCTGCGCAACGATGTATTGACGGAAAAGGCGGTGCATTATTGTACTTTCAGACGAACCGGCAGCACCATATAAAGGAAGTTGTCACTGTCATCCACCGGCGTGATGATGCAGGGCGAAATACCGGTATTCAGCTGCATTTTCACCGTATCCGCCGGAGCGTAGCGCAGGGCGTCCATGAGATAGCGGTTGTTGAAGCCGATCTCCAGCTCCTGCCCGTCGCCGCGGACGGGGCAGATATCCCGGGCCTCGCCGTTGCCGGTGCGGGCGGACATATACACACGGTCCTGGCTGAACAGGCAGCGTACCGGGCTTTTCAGCTTCTCGCTGATGACCACGCTGACGCGGTCCAGGCTTTCGATCATCGTCTTGTTGTCCACTTCGATGCAGATGGGGTTGGTGGTGGGTATGGCATTCTTGTAATCAAGGAATTCACCCTCCAGCCGGCGGCAGATCAGCTGGGTAGCCCCGGCCTCGAACATCAGATGGCGCTTGCCCTGGGTCACCGTCACCATGTCGTCGGTGTCGGCGCATATTTTCTCTACCTCATTCAGGGCGGCGCCGGGGGCCACGAACTTAAAGGCCCCTCCGTCGATGTGCTCCAGCGGCTCACGGCGCAGTGCCAGACGGAAGCCATCCACCGCCACCATGGTCAGCCCCTTGTCATTGATCTCAAACAGGGCGCCGGTGTGGATGGGCCGGGCTTCGTTGACGGACACAGCAAAGCTGGTCTGGTTGATCATGGCCTTCAGCGTCCGCTGCTCCAGTGTGACGGAGAACTGATCGTCTACCTCCGGCAGCTCCGGGTAGTCGTCGGCACTGAGGCCGGGGAGCTCAAAGCTGGCGTCACCGCAGTTCAGCTTCACGTTGAACTTGTCGTCTGCCTCAAAGGTCACCATATCGTCCGGCAGACGGCGGATCATCTCGCCGAACAATCTGGCGTTCAGCACGATACGCCCCGCCTCGGTCACCGCGGCCTCCACCGTGGTTCGTATGCCGGTCTGCATATTATAGCCGGAAAGCCGCAGTCCCGCGCCGCACTCCAGCAGGATACCCTCCAGCGCCGGGATGGAACTCTTGGCTGCCACCGCCCGGGACACCGCGGCCACCGCCTGCTGTACCAGCGCCTTTTCACAGGAAAATCTCACCATATCCGTCGTTCCTCTCTTTCCGAAAGTCATTACCGCCCGCGCCGTCTGAAGGATCAGCTCTGCAAAAAAAGCGGTTCTGTTTTTCATGATCAAATCATAAACTAATCTTTTATTTCAGTAGTCTTATTAGTAGGGAAATTTTATGTGGATATCCACGTCTATCCCGCGCCACTGCAAGTTTTTTTATAGACATACAGTTCTTGAAAACCTGTATGGTTTCCCACAGCTGCACGTGTACTGCGGACAATGCACAGACTTTCCACGTGGATTACACAGGAAATGGGGAAAACCCTCCCCTTTCGCTCTGTATCGCCAGCACCCGCGTTATATCACTTTTTGCTGTTGATGTTGGTGGTGATCTCCTTCACCTTTTCAGCAAAGGCGGGGTCGGAGCGCATCATGCTCTCCACCTTGTCCAAAGAGTGCAGGATGGTGGAGTGGTCCCTGTCGCCGAATTCTTTGCCGATGTCGTTCAGACTCATGGAGGTCATACGGCGGATGAGGTACATGGCGATCTGCCGTGCAGCCACCACATCGCGGCTGCGGCTCTGTCCCCGCAGCGTCTCCTCGTCCACATGGAAGTAGCTGCATATGTAGCCAACGATGATGCTGGGGGTGGGGGCGAAGTCATTGCTCTTCTTCAGCATATCCCGGATGGCCCGGCTGACAGTTTCCTCGTTGACCTGGTCGTCCAGCAGGTCCCGGTAGGCCAGGATCTTATTCAGCGTGCCCTCGATCTGCCGTACGTTGGAGGTGATGTTCTCCGCGATGTAGTCCGTCACCTCGTTGGGCAGTTTCACGCCCAGCATGGCGGCCTTATTCTGCACGATGGCGAACCGTGTTTCAAAGTCCGGCGGCGCCACATCCACCATCAGGCCCCACTCAAACCGGGTCCGCAGGCGGTCCTCCAGCTGGGTGATCTCCTTGGGCGGCCGGTCCGATGTCAGCACGATCTGCCGGCCGGACTCATACAGGGTGTTGAAGGTGTGAAAGAACTCCTCCTGGGTCTGTATCTTGCCGGCGATGAACTGGATATCGTCCATCAGCAGGATATCCGTCTGTCGGTATTTTTCCCGGAACTCCGCGTTGCGGTTTTCCCGGATGGAGGCGATCAGCTCATTGGTGAAGTCGTCGCCCTTCACGTAGACGATCCGCGCCTCCGGCCGCTTTTTCCGCAGGGCGTTGGCGATGGCGTACAGCAGGTGCGTTTTGCCCAGTCCGCTGTCGCCGTAGATAAACAGCGGGTTGTAGTTCTCGCCGGGCTTTTCCGTCACCGCCTTGGCGGCGGCAAAGGCCAGCTTGTTCTGAGGTCCCACCACATACGTCTCAAAGGTGAAGGCCTCCGACTCCGACAGATCGCCCGGCCTGTCCGGCGCCACGCCGTGATAGGCCGCCAGCTGCTGATCGTCCAGGATCTTTACCTCCAGGTCCGTGGAGAACAGGTCCCGCAGCGCCGCCTTGATATGGGGCAGGAACCTGGCCTCGATGGTGCTTTTCTTAAAGGTATTGCTGCAATGGAGCACGAAGGCCGAGTCCTCCATCGTCACCACCGTCACCTCGTCGAACCAGGTGTTGATGGTGGTTTCGGACAGCTCATGGCTCAGCCGCTTGAGCACGCTGTCCCACAGGTCTTTCATGGAATTCAAGCAAAAGCTCCCCTTTCGGCGGAGGCTGTCTGTTTTCCTCCGCGGTAAAATGGCGGGGGGTGTACCGCCGCAAAATATCCCACCACATTATAGCAGAAAACACGCCGGAAGTCTACACCTATTCTAAATATAAACTGCCGGCTTTTTCCCTGTTTTTCCCGCAAAAACGGGCGCTTGTGGGTAAATTTTTGTTGACAGTGCCCCCCTGTATCTGTATAATATACTCCGCGTGGTTGCACGCAGATGTGCAACAGGCGTGGAAATGTTTACTGCGGCGGTGAATATCTCATCGCTGTCGAGTAAGCGCGGGGCCTTGTCGTCCCGCCGGATAATCTTAAAAATGGAGGTGTCATGCAATGTTCCGTACCTATCAGCCCAAGAAGCGTCAGCGCTCCAAGGAGCACGGCTTCCGCAAGAGAATGGCCACCCGCAACGGCCGCAAGGTTCTGGCCCGTCGTCGTGCCAAGGGTCGTGCCCGTCTGACCCATTGAGGTCACGGAAGGTGCATCGCACATACAGATAAGCCCTGAGGGACGGAGGATCGAGATCCCCGTCCCTATCGGTGTATCTGGCGAGGCAAAACCAGTATAGCGAGGGAAATATGGACGCAAGAGTAACGGTGAAGCAGAACAGCGACTTCCGCCGCATTTACCGCAGGGGCCGGTCCGCCGTCTCCGGCGGCGTGGTGGTCTACTGCCTGAAGAACAGACAGGGCATGAGCCGCCTGGGCGTCACCGTCTCCACCAAGCTGGGCCACGCCGTGGTCCGCAACCGTGTCCGCCGCCGGTTCCGCGAGCTCTATCGCCTGCATAAAGCCGATATGCTCCCCGGCTGGGATATTATCATGGTGGGCCGTGTCCGTGCCGCCGAGCTGCCCTATCACAAGCTGGAAAAGCAATACCTCCGCTGCCTTGCAGAGCTGGGATTGCTGCGGGAGGATGTATGAAAAGACTTCTTCTCTCCGCCATCCGCTTTTATCGCCGGGCCGTCTCGCCCCTGTTCCCGCCCCGCTGCCGCTACATTCCCACCTGCTCGCAGTACGCCCTGGAGGCGATCGAGAAATACGGTGCGGCCAAGGGCGGCTGGCTGGCCTTCAAGCGTCTTATGCGGTGCCATCCCTTCCACCATCACAAGGGCGGCTGGTATGATCCGGTGCCCTGAACCCACCCCCTCAAAAAACTACGGAGGAATAAAAGCCTATGTTCGCACAACTCGGCTACTACATTTGTGTGCCGTTCGCGTGGCTCACCCGCCTGTTCTATACCTGGACGGGCTCTTACGGCGTCGCTCTGATCCTCTTCACCCTGATCGTCAAGCTGGTGCTGCTGCCCTTCCAGCTCAAGAGCAAGAAGAGTATGCTCCGCATGGGCCGTATGAACAGCAAGGTACAGGAGATCCAGAAGAAATACGCCAATAACAAGGAGAGGCAGCAGCAGGAGATCGCGGACCTCTATGCCCGCGAGGGTGTCAACCCCATGTCCGGGTGCCTGTGGTCCTTCCTGCCCTTCCCCATCCTGATCGCTCTGTACTACATCATCCGCACGCCTCTGCGCTACTTCATGTCTCTGTCCAACGAGGTCATCGCCAAGATCACCGAGCTGGCGGTGTCCCTGGGGTATGTCTCCGGCGCCAGCGGTCAGGCCTCTGCCTATGACCAGATCTATCTGGCCAAGTTCATCCACGATAACTGGTCCAGCTTCGAGGGCAAGTTCGACGGCCTCATCGACCTGAACTACACCTTCCTCAGCATGGACCTGTCCGCTGTGCCCAAGGATCTGTTCAGCCAGTTCCCCTCCGGAGGCTGGCCCGTCATCGGCATCATGCTCATGCCGCTGATCTCCGCCGCGCTGCAGTTCCTGATGACCCGCATCTCCATGAAGGCCAACGGCAACAGCAACATGAACGGCTCCTCCAAGGCGATGCTCTACATGATGCCCCTGATGACGGTGTGGATGGGCTACATCCTCCCCGCCGCCCTGTGCGTCTACTGGATCGCCAACGCCGCGTTCTCCTGCATCCAGGAGCAGGTGCTGAACAAGCACTTCTCCAAGATCCTGGACCGCGAGGAGACCGACAAGGAGCGCCAGAAGCGCGAGGCCCGCTACGCCAAGATGCAGGCCGCCCGCGAGAACTACAACCGTCAGCTGGAGCAGCAGGCCCAGTCCAAGGGCGGCAAGAAGCCCCAGCCCCAGCCGAAAAAGAAAAAGACCGGCGAGAGCACCACGGAAGCCGGCAAGGTGGGCAACCGTCCCTACGCACGGGGCCGCGCCTACCGTGAGGAACACTACGACGAATAAGGAGTTTTGTCTATGAGTTATATCGACGTAACGGGCAAGACTGAGGACGAGGCGCTGCGTAAAGGCCTTGAGCAGCTGGGCATGGACCGCGATGACGTGTCCGTCTCCATTCTGGAGCGTGCCAAGACCGGCTTCCTGGGCATCGGCGCCACCCCCGCCCGTATCCGTATCACCTATGGCCCCGAGGAGGCAGACGTTGCCACCCCCGCCGAGGTGAAGATCATCCCCGAGACCCCTGCAGCCCCCAAGGCGGAGCCCAAGCCCGCCGCCCCCGCTAAGCCGGCGGCGCCCAAGGCTGACAAGCCCCGTCAGGACCGTCCTGAGCGCCAGGACCGCCAGAGCCGTCCCGACCGCGGCGACCGTCCCCGCCCCGAGAAGAAGGAGCGTCCCGCCCCTGTGGCCCCGGCCATCGATCTGCCCGAGTGTGACGACGATAACGCCAAGCGTATCATCGCCTTCGTCTCCGGCCTGCTCCAGCACATGGACAGCGCCGCCGAGGTCAAGGTCTACGAGGTGGAGAAGGGCCGCTACAAGGTCATTCTGGTGGGTGAGCGTCTGGGTCAGCTGATCGGCCATCGCGGCGAGACGCTGGACGCCATCCAGCAGCTGACCAACTATGCCATCAACACCGGCAGCGACAGCAAGCGTGTCCGCGTCCAGATGGATGCCGAGAACTACCGTGCTCGCCGTGAGCAGAGTCTGGAGAGCCTGGCCCGCAAGGTGGCATCCAAGGTGCAGAAGTACCGCCGCAGCGTGACCCTGGAGCCCATGAACGCCTACGAGCGCCATGTGATCCACGCCGCCCTGCAGGATGTTCCCGGTGTCACCACTTACTCCGTGGGCACCGAGCCCAACCGCCGTGTGGTGGTCTCCTATGACCGTGCCCAGGCCCGATAACAGCGAAAAAAGAAAGCCCGAAAGGGCTTTCTTTTTTTGCGCTTATACACCTGTTCCGTCAAAGACCGGCGTGTATGCCTCCTCGGCGGAGGTCCGTTCCTGCACAAAGCCGTCCTCAATGCCGCAGTTCCGCATATAGGTCACAGCGGCCCGGTATTCCGCTGCCGTTACCCGCCGTGCCAGCCGGCCCGTCATGCCAGCCGGCGGCGTGTACTGGCTCATCAGCGACACCGCCACGTCACCGGGCGTAAAGGTCTCCGCGATCCAGTCCAGCACTTGCCGGGTGTTATCCAGATATCCCGGCAGTACCAGATGCCGCAGGATCACACCCCGCTTCATCAACCCGTTCTCGTCGTACACCGGAGGTCCCACCTGGCGGAACATCTCCCGTATGGCTCCGCAGGCCGCGGGAAAGTAGTCCTCCGCCCCGGAGAGCGCCTTAGCCAGCACACTGTCGGCATATTTCAGGTCCGGCAGATATATGTCTACCTTTCCCTCCAGCTGCCGCAGCGTATCGACCTTTTCATAGCCGCCGCAGTTGTACACCACCGGTACAGGAAGCTTCGGCTCCAGGGCCGGCAGTATCCACGGCAGAAAGTGTGTGGGCGTCACCAGCTCAATGTTGTGGGCACCCCGGGCGATCAGCTCGCCGAAAATCTCCCGCAGCCGCGCTGTGGAGATGTCCTTTCCCTGTCCCCCGGCGGAAATGCTGCCGTTCTGGCAGTAGCAGCACCGCAGGGTGCAGCCGGAAAAAAACACCGTTCCCGCGCCATTTGTGCCGGAGATGGGCGGTTCCTCCCACCGGTGCAGCATGGCCCGCGCCACCCGCAGCCCAGCGGGCATACCGCAGAAGCCGCTGCCGTGCTCCGAAGTGCGTTCCGCCCCGCAGTTACGGGGACATAAGGTGCAGATCATACCTTGTGAATGTCAAAATCCGGGCCCAGGTCGCCGGCCATCCAGTGGCGGCGGCACAGGCCGATATACTTGTCGTTGGCGCCCAGTACCACCTGCGCGCCCTCCTTCACCACATGGCCGTTTTCGTCGAAACGGGCGTTAAAGGCCGCTTTTTTGCCGCACCAGCAGATGGTTTTGACCTCCTCCAGCTTGTCCGCCAGCACCAGCAGATGGTAGCTGCCGGGGAACAGATCGCCCTTGAAGTCGGCGCGGAGGCCGTAGCAGATGACGGGGATGCTGCAGTCATCGACGAGGTGGACGAGATAATAGACCTCGTCTTTTGTCAGGAACTGGGCCTCGTCGATGATAATGCAGGCATAGGTCTGTAGTTCGGTTTCCGACATTTCGCGCATCTCATCGAAGTAGATACAGGGGTGCTTCAGGCCGATGCGGGAATAGACCATGTGGTCGCCGTCGCGGGTGTCCAGACGGGGCTTTACCAGCAGCGTCTCCTGCCCGCGCTCCTCGTAGTTGAACCGCGCCATCAGCGCGTTGGCCGTTTTGCTGGAGCCCATGGCGCCAAACTTAAAATACAACTGTGCCATCCCTGTTTCTCCTTTATTTGCATACGATTTTATTTGTTTTCTAACTTTTTGAAGGCGGTGGGCATGGGGTAAAGGTCCCGGTCCTCAGACGCCCAGACCCAGTCCGGAGGGCCGTCGCCGGCGACTGTTAAGCGAAATACCGTCATATTCCAGCGGAGATGGGTAAAGATATGCCTGTCCGAAAAGCGCTTTTCCCAGGCAAGAGGCGTAAGTCCCCATTCCCGAAGCTGTTGTGCCGCAAGGGTTTCCGTCAGCGCGCCCTCGGTGTTGGGGTACTCCCACAGGCCGGAGAGCAGACCCGTTTCCGGGCGGCGGCGCAGGGCCGTGCGGCCATCGGGGGTGGTCAGCAGAAAGACCGTCAGGTCCTTTTCCGGCTTGGCGGTATTTTTTGCCCGCACCGGCAGCTGTGACTGAAGCCCCGCGGCCCTTGCGGCACAAAGGCTTGCGGCGGGACAGCTTTCGCAGTTGGGATTTTTTGGCAGACAGACCGCGGCGCCCAGGTCCATCATGGCCTGGTTGAAATCGCCGGGGCGGTCGGCGGGCATAACGGCCGCCAGCGCGTCGCGGACGTGTTGGCGTGTCCGCGTGTCGAGGACATTATCG
>ERZ808246.936-NODE-936-length-22546-cov-9.445912_pt1 | contig 22546 bp, 23 predicted proteins | sample MGYA00521083_ERZ808246 | MGnify/ENA primary metagenome ERZ808246 (study PRJEB31516, sample SAMN03275577) | gut metagenome | biome: mammalia-associated habitat; material: feces | host: Papio cynocephalus | place: Kenya | collected 2012-07-07 ... | reverse complement strand
GATCATGACGTCCCAGTCCTGGATGAGATGGCCCACCTGGTTCACGGGCACGTCCCGTGCGCGCAGCACGCCCACCACACCGGGCAGAGCCTCGGCCTTGGAGGTGTCGATGGAGAGAACGCGGGCGCGCGGGTACTGGGAGCGCACGGCGCTCGCGTAAGTCAGGCCCGGCTGGTCGAGCTCGTCGATATCGTCGGGATACTTGCCCTCGCCGAGTACCTTGCGGCGCACGTCGATACGGAAGGCGCGCTTGCCCACGCCGTAATCGTCACCGCGCTCCAGGTCCTCGTCGATCTGCTTCTCGCCGCGGAGCACCGCCGCCGCGAGCGCGATACCCTCGATGATCTTCTTGTAACCGGTACAACGACAGATGTTGCCGCGGATGGCGTACTTGATCTGCTCCTCGGTGGGCTCCGGGTCCTCGGCGATGAGCGCCGCACCCGCCATGACCATACCCGGAATGCAGAAGCCGCACTGGACAGCGCCCACGGCACCGAAGGCATAGACGAAGGCCTCGCGCACGTTCTCGGGCAGGCCCTCGACGGTCACGATGTCGCGTCCGGCGGCAAGCGCCGTGGTGAGTACGCAGGCCTTGACGGCGACACCGTCCACATGGATGGTGCAGGTGCCGCATGCGCCCTCGGAGCAGCCGTCTTTGGCGGAGTGGATGTGCAGGTCGTCGCGGAGATAGCGCAGCAGCGGCTTATTCTCGGTCGTGGTGCGCGTGACGCCGTTGACGGTGAAGGTGTATTCCTGTGCCATGTTAAACGCCTCTCCCTATACGCCCGCGCGCAAGCCGCGGCGGTCATGGATGGCGCCATGCGGGCAGGCGACGGCGCACATGCCGCACGAGATGCAGGTCTCGCCGTCGATGTGCGCGCAGTTGTCCTCGACCTCGATGGCGCCGGCCGGGCACTTTTTGGCGCACATGCCGCAACCGATGCAGCTCGTGGCGCAAAGCTTGCGTGCGACAGCGCCCTTATCGGTGTTGTTGCAACGTACCAAGATGTCCTGATAGCTGGGCACAAAGGCGATGACGCGTTGCGGGCAGGCCATGGCGCACATGCCGCAGCCGGTGCACTTGGCGCGGTCGACCCGGGCGACGCCGTCGACAAGCTCGATCGCCCCGTGCGGGCAGGCCGCGACGCAGGCGCCGCAGCCGATGCAGCCCTCGCTGCAATGGGCCTGCGTGCCCGCGGCGGCGCAACCGCTGCCGCAGGCGACGTATGCCACATGATGTTCGATTCTGTGGGACATAACTCGTTCCCTACCTTTGAAGCAGATACGGATAGCTGTCGCGCACCGCCTGGATGGTGCGGCGGACGGCCTCGGGGATACCGGTGTTCACAGCATCTACGGAGACGACGTGCTCGGTGCCGGCGACGCGAACCCTGAAATCTCCGTCGGGAAGTGCAAGGAAACCCTCGTTCTCTGAGTTATCCATATCTTCGGCGCTCCAGAACAGGGTGAGCTTGTCCTTATAGGGACGGCCCTCCTGATAGGGGCAGAACACGGCGCAGTTACCGCACTCGTTGCACATGCCGTCGACATGCACCACCTGATGCTTGTCCATGCCGGGCACAGCGATGGCGACGTTCGCACGGTTGGGGCACACGTCGCAGCACACCTCGCAGACCGAGCCGCAGCCCAGACAGCGCGTCTTGTCGCAGTGAGCCTTGTCGCGGCAGAGGTTGCCCTTGCGGCTGTAGCAGGTCTCCTCGCGGCCGGGCTTGGCGTTCTCGGCGGCGTACTTGTTGAAATTGACGCCGGCGATGGCGCGGGCGACCTCGGCGGCGTCGGCGATGGCCTCGACCACGGTCGCGGGACCACGGCGGCAGTCGCCAGCAGCCCAGACGCCCTTGACGCCCGTCGAAGTGGCGGCAAGACGGCCGCGACGGTCGTGCTCGACGCCGGCGGCATCATAGATAGAGGCATCGATGCCCTCGCCCACGGCGCAGATCACCGTGGTGGCCGGGATCTCGACGGTCTCGCCCGTGGCAACGGGGCGCTGGCGGCCGGACTGGTCGGCGGCACCGAGCTGCATCACGTCGCAGACAAGCGTCGTGCCGTTCAGGGCCTCAGGCGCGAGCAGCTCGCAGAACTCCACGCCCTCGGCGAGCGCCAGATCAAGCTCTTCTTCGTCGGCGGGCATCTGCTTCTTGGTGCGGCGGTAGACTAGGCGCACGTTCTTCACGCCGTGCAGGCGCTTGGCCACGCGAGCGGCGTCCATGGCGGTATTGCCGGCGCCGATGACCACGACATCGCTGCCGAGTTCGAGCTCGTCGGCATTCTTCTTGGCGGCCTCGAGGAACTCGAGCACATCGAGCTCGGCATCGGCACCGAGACCGGTCGAGCCGGGCATCCAGGCGCCGGTGGCCACAACCACATCGGTAAAGCCCCGCGCCTTGAGCTCGTCGACGGACCGAACACGGCAGTTGAGCTCGACCTTGGCACCAAAGACCTGGCAGAGCTGGGCATCGCGGTCGATATCCTCGGTAGAGATACGGAACTCCGGAATCACATGGCGCACGATACCGCCCAGCGCCTCGCGAGCCTCGAAGATCGTGACGGGCACGCCGGCACGGGTGAGGAAGAACGCCGTGGCGAGGCCGGCCGGGCCGCCGCCGATGACGGCAACGTTGCGGTCACCGGTATTGGCGATCGCCTGGGCGCGCAGCTTGGGAAGCACCGTGGTGATGGCCTCATGGGCGGCCTTGAGCTTGGAGGCGCGAATCTGGGCACCCTCGGGCTCGTAGAACGCGCGCTCGCAGGCACGACCGCAAGGATGCGGGCAGATGGTGCCGGTGATATGCGGAAGGGCATTGCGCTCGATGATGATGTTGAGCGCATCCTCGTAGCGCCCCTCGTCCACGGCGGCCAGATAGGCCGGGATATCCTGGTAGATAGGGCAGCTCGTGCGGCAGGGCGTGGTGAAGCAGTCGCTAAGCGGGCTCTTGCCGGGAACCTTGCGATCGGGCAGCGGACGCAGCGGTTTCTTGTAGAGCGGATTCTCGAGCGAGTCGGCCTGGATCGCGGTCACGGCATCGAGCGACACACCGGCGAACGGCTTGCCGTCAAGGTTGCCAAACTCCCCCGCCATCTGGCTGAAGCGCTCGTAGCCACCGGGCTTGAGTACGTCGGTGGCCAACGTGACCGGCCAGATACCCGCATCGTAGAGCGCGCGGATGTTATAGACGGTGGCACCACCCGAATAGGAGATGCGGAGCTTCCCGTCAAACTGCTCGGTGATACGGCGGGCGGCCTCGATGGTGAGCGAGAACAGAGAGCGGCCCGACATGTACATCTCGGTGGAGGGCAGCTCGTCGCGCGTCACGTCGACCGGGAAGGTGTTGGTCAGCTTGACGCCAAACTCCAGGCCGCGCTCGGCGGTAAGGGCGATCAGGCGCTCGAACATGGGCACGGCGTCAACCCACTGCAGATCCTCGCGGAAGTGCGTGTCGTCGAAGACGATATAGTCGAAGCCCAGATCATCCAGACGCTTACGTGCAAACTCGTAGCCCAAAAGCGTCGGGTTGCACTTGATGTAGGTGTTGAGCCCCTTTTCGGTGATCAGATAGGTGGCGATACGCTCAATCTCGTCAGGCGGGCAACCATGCAGCGTGGACTCGGTGATGGAGTTCGACACGCGCGCCGGGATCGATTCCACAAAGGCGGCATCGATGTGCTCGAAGCGATCGAGGTTGGCCAGCGCCCACTCGCGGCACTCGGTCCACACGGCAGAGCCACTTGCATCCTTCATGCCCTCGATGTACGCATCGACTTTAGGGCTCTTGATGCCCTCGAGGTCGTAGCCTACGCTCATATTGAACACGAAGCCGTCCGGAGCCCCCAGGCCGTACTCACGCGCGATCAGATGACAGGCGAACCAAGCCTTGACGTACTCGGCATAGGCCTGCGGCACCTCGAGCTCGGTCGACCACTCGCAGTTGTAGCACTCGTCCTCGGCTACGATGCAGGGCTTGTTGACGCACTTCGAGAGCTCCTCGCCGTCCATGACCTGGACGGTCTTGAGCTCGAAGAAGCGGGCGCCCGCCACATAGGAGGCGACGATGTTCTGAGCGAGCTGGGTGTTAGGGCCGGCGGCGGGACCGAAGGGGGTCTCGATGCGCTCGTCGAAGATGGGGAGCGCGCCCTTCTGGTTGGCGGTCACGGCGTGACGCACGCCGAAGATCGCCCCCTGGGACTCATGCTCCTCGAGGATCCAGTTCATCAGCTGGGAAAACGGGATCGGTCTCATGATGTCGCTCATGATGAGCTCCTCTCTTGGAGCGCCCGTCGAGACCGCGCGACGGACGCGAAAACGGTGTAGCGCAAAGCTTGCGCCGGCGACCCCGCGGAGGCCGCCAAAGCCCGACCCCGTCGCGGCGATACGACAGGCCCGGCAAAGAAACCAAATGGGGACTTAGTAGACGCGATCGTTGAGCGTGCCCCAGAGCCTCTTCGACTCCTCCAGGGTCCACGCGTTGATCTTGTCCTCGTCAATACCGACGAACTCGCGATCTTTGTAGAGAACGCGCCCGTTGATGATCGTGGTGCGGCAGTTCTTGCCCATCATGCCAAAGAGCATGTGGCCGTCGATGTTCTCGCCGCTGATCGGCGTGAATGGCTTGTAGTCCATGACGATCACGTCGGCGGCGGCACCGGGCTCGAGCACGCCAAGCTTGCGGTCGAAGTACCTGCTCGCCATAGCGGCATTGTTCTTGAAGAGCATGGTCATAGCCTCGTTCCAGCCCACGTTGGGCATGGCGGCGTTATGACGCTGGATGATCAGGAAGACCTTGAGGCTCTCGAGCATGTCGTGCGTGTAGGCGTCGGTACCCATGCAAACCGGGATACCGCGGCGGAAAAACTCGAGCACAGGGGCGCAGCCCACGGCGTTGCCCATGTTGGACTCGGGATTGTTGACGAGCCAGGTACCCGATTCCTTGATGATGTCCATCTCGGCCGGGGTCACGTGGATGCAGTGGCCGAGCATGGTATCGGGCCCCAGCAGGTCATGCTGCAGCAGACGCTCGATGGGGCTGATACCGCCGCGGTTCAGGCGCGAATCCCACACGTCGTTCATGCCCTCGCACACATGGATATGGAAGCCGGTCAAACCGTTGTTGGCCTCAGCCATCTTATCCATGGTCTCGTCGGAGAGCGTGAAGGTGGCATGCCCGCCGAACATGGCGGCGATCATATGGTTGTCATTGGTTTTGCGCTCGCGTGCGGCCCATTGGGCAAACTCGGCGTTCTCGGCGATCGACTGGTCGCATTTCTCCTGACCACGGCGATCGGAGACCTCATAGCACAGGCAGGAGCGCATACCGAGCTCCTGGGCGACGTCCTTGATGGCAAAGAGGCTGCCGGGGATCTCGCAGAAGCTCGCGTGATGGTCAAAGATCGTGGTCACACCGTCACGGATGGAATCGAGGATCGTAGCGTAGGCGCTTGCGCGGGTGCCGTCGAGCGTGAGATTGTCGTCGATCTTCCACCACTGCTGCTCGAGGTTCTCCAGGAAGTTCGTGGGGTTGCAGCCCTTGATGGCGAGGCCGCGCGCCAGACCCGAGTAGATGTGCGTGTGGCAGTTGATGAGGCCGGGCATGATGAGATTGCCCCGGGCGTCCACATACTCCGCATCCGCGTATTTGGCCCTGAGTTCATGCTCGGGACCCACCGCGACGATCGTGTCCCCGTCTATGGCGACCGCACCGTTATCGATGTAGTCGTTGTTCGCGTTGCGCGTGACGACGGAACCGTTACCAACCAGAAGCATAAGCGCTCCTCTGTCTCCGTCGGAGGCGGGGTTTGACACCTCGGACTATGGAATTGTGGGATGCCGGCCAAACTGCCGGGGACGGGCCCTCTCCCGTCAACATCCCTGATGGAGGCGAGCCTCCGGGCACGGCCATGCGGCCGCGGATATCCGGCGGGCGGCAGAAGGCCGCACCGCCGGCAATAGCACGGGTATTACTTCTTGCTCTCGGGGAGCACCAGGTCGACCGCGGCGTCCTTGGCGGCATCGACGTGCTGCGCCGCCGGCGGCGTCTGCGGGAGGATCAGGTTGAGCGCGATGGCCATGATGGCGGTGGGGGTCACGGCGTTGGAACCGATAACGGTGGAGACCCAACCGGGCATGCCGGCGCCGGCAAGACAGCCGCTGGCCATCCAGATGCCCAGGCCAAAGACCACAGAGGTACCGACGATGGTGGTAGTGCGCTGCGTGAGGCCCTCGCGGGTGAACATGCGCACGCCGTTCATGGTGATGGTGCCGAAGACACCGACCGTCGCGCCGCCGATAACCGGTTGCGGGATGGCGGAGAGCACGGCAGAGAGCTGCGGAAAGAGACCCGCGATGGCGAACACGGCCGCGATGATCACGAAGACCCACTTGTTGACGACCTTGTTGGAGCAGATGATGCCCACGTTCTGGCCGAGGGCGCTCGTGGGGAGGCCGCCGATAAAGCCGCCGATCATCGAGGTGAGGCCCTGCGACACGATGGCGCCGGAGAGCTCGCGCTCGGTGGGCATGCGGTCGATGGAGCCCAGGCAAGCAGCTGAAACGTCACCGATGACCTGGATGGAGACCATGGGAAAGACCACGGCGAGCGTGATGCAGACCTCAGGGTCGAACTCGAGCGCATAGGGCAGGAACTTGGGAAGAGCGAAAACCTGCGCGGTGGCGACGCTCGAGAAGTCGATCATGCCGAAGGGAATCGAGACGATCATGCCAACGATCATGCCAAAGAACACGGAGCCCAGCTTGAGCGTGCCCTTGCCAAAGTTTGCGAGTGCGAAGACCACGGCGAAGGTGATGAGCGCCACGCACCAGGCCTGCGGGGTGCCCCACAGGGGCGTGCCCATGCCGCCGGCCATGTACTTGACGGCCGTCGGGTAGAGCGACACGCCGATGGCGAAGATCACCGTACCGGTGACGACGGGCGGGAACAGCCACTTGATCTTGCTGTAGAGCAGGCCGAAGATCACCGCAACGGCGCCGCCGACGATCTCGCCGCCCAAAAGCGCACCGAAGGAGAAGCCCGAGGCGCCCATGGCCTGAAGGGCCGGCAAAAAGGCGAAGCTCACGCCCATGACAATGGGCAGGCCGCCACCCACGCGACGGAAGGGAGCGAACGCCTGGAGCGCTGTGTCGATGGCCGAAAGGATGAGCGCGACCTGGATGATATCGGTGCTCTCCTGGCTGCCGAACCCGTACACGCCGGCCATGATGACCGCCGGGGTGATGATGCCGGCAAACGAAGCCAAAACGTGCTGAAGCGCACAGGGGATCATTTCCTTGACAGGGGGTTTTCCCTCACGGGTAAACAGGGCATCCGCCCCGGTTGCCGTCGTTTCCTGGGCCATGTGACCACCATTCCTCGAAGTGATTCGTTCTTCTTGCGGAGAAGCAGCTTTTTTCGCAACTCTTCTGCAATTTTCCAACTGAGGTTGTGCCTTCGCCAAGTATCGTATTAAAGAATTTTCTCATTCTCAATAATAAATTTTTGTTACCTTAAGACATCAAGCTTGACGTTCACTGTTTTAGCAGGTCAGAAAAGTGCTACGAGACTGTAGCATCTTATTTTCTTTTTGGTCGACCGTTCACCGCCCCATTCCTACCGTTCATCCAAACTACCATATCTACCTGCGAAAACATTAATTTATCGTTCGCCGTGCTATATTGATAAAAGTTTGTTACGCGCAGCGTCGCGATAACGCCTTATCGCTCAGCCCATTTTGTCATCACGAGGGAGATGTCCTATGAACGAGACCGTACGCGGTTTTTTGCCGATGGTCGACTTTCTAGAGCAAGTGCTCGGCAAGAACAGCGAGATCGTCTTGCACGATTTCTCTGACCCCGACCACGCCATCGTCGATATCCGCAACGGCATGGTGAGCGGTCGCGCCGTCGGCGGACCGGCAACCGACCTTGCTCTCAAGATCATGAACGATGGCAAGTATCGCGATCTCCCCTTCATCACCGGCTACGAGGGACGCGGAGCCGGCGGCAAAACCCTTGAATCCGCCACGTACTTCATACGCGAGGGCGACGAGATCGTCGGCATGCTCTGCATCAACACCGATCTTTCGGCTATTCGGGGCATCAACGCCTTGGCGCAACAGCTTATGGCGTGCTTCGACGCCACACCGGTGCGCTCCGAACCCGCCCATCTTGAGGTCGAGAGCCTCTCCGAGTCCACCCAAGAGCTCATCGACCGCAGCATCGCCGAGCTGCTCAGCCGCCGCGGCCTCGATGTAGACACGCTCAATCAAAACGATCGTGTGGATATCATCCGCCAACTCAACCAAAACGGCGTCTTTATGCTCAAGGGCGCCGTGGCAAGTGCCGCCTCCGCGCTGGGCATCAGCGAGCCCAGCGTCTACCGCTATCTCCAAAAGGTACGCAAAGAGGGCTGATCCCCCTATGACCACTGGTCCGTTTTCCCCGGGTGCAAAGGGACCACTGGTCCGTTTGCACCCGGGGAAAACGGACCATTTTTTGCCGCGTATGAAAACGGGCCTGCAGCTCAACTTGGAGCTACAGGCCCGTTGCATGTCATGTTGTTGTGTGTGCCGGTACGCCTTAGAGGGCAGCGACGACCTCGATCTCGACGAGACCGCCCGCGGGAAGCGCCGCGACCTGGAAAGCGGAGCGCGCGGGGAACGGAGCCTCGAACTTGGAGGCGTAGATCTCGTTCACGGCAGCGAAGTCCGCGATATCGGCCAGGTAGACCGTGGTCTTGACGACATCGGCAAACGTGGCGCCGGCAGCGGTGAGCAGGGCCTCAACGTTGGCAAGGGACTGCTTGGCCTGGGCCTCGACGCCCTCGGGCATCTTACCGGTAGCGGGGTCGATGCCCAGCTGACCGGACAGGAAGACCATGTTGCCGGTCTTGATTCCCGGAGAATACGGGCCGATGGCTGCGGGTGCGTTATCGGAAGTCACGACGCTCTTGCTCATATTGTTCTCCTTTAGCTTGAGAGACAGATGGCGATGTGGAGCGCGGCGTTCGCACCGGGAGGCACAATCGGTCTGAACGCCGCGCTGCACGGCTGATGCTATCCGAGCGCCCACTTGTTTGCAAGATAATTATCAGTTAGCGAGAAATAATTATCTTTCAACGGTCGTTTCTGAGCCGCGGACGGTCTTAGACGCAATGCCACGTATACTTTTGAGTATCTGAGTAACTTGAAAGGCATCACATGACCTCTTCATCACGTCAAGCGAGTCGAACGACCGTGCGCACCCCCGAGCTCTTGGCCCCCGCGGGTGGGCCGGAGCCCTTTGCGGCCGCGCTCGCCGCCGGCGCCGACGCCATCTATTGCGGCATGGGCTCGTTCAACGCGCGCCGTAAAGCCACGAATTTCACCGATGATGCTTTCCGCGACGCTTGCCGTGCAGCCCATCTTGCCGGCGCCCGCGTCTACGTCACGGTCAACATCGTGATCAAGAATAACGAGATGGCCGACGCCCTCGATCTGGTCTGGCGCTGCTCCACGCTGGGAGCCGACGCCTTCATCATTCAGGACTGGGGGCTCTTCTTCGAGATCCGCCGTACCATGCCGACCATCGAGACGCACATCTCCACGCAGGCCAACATCCATGATGATCGCGGATGCGCATGGTGTGCCGAGCAGGGCGCCGACCGCGTGACCCTCTCGCGCGAGCTTTCGGTCACCGAGATCGCCAAGATCCATCGGGCCGTTCCCTCCGTCGACCTCGAGGTATTCAGCCATGGCGCCATCTGCTTTTGCTATTCGGGCCTTTGCCTGCTCTCAAGCTTTGCCATGGCCGGGCGCTCGGCAAACCGCGGCATGTGCGCGCAGCCTTGTCGTCTGCCCTATGAACTCGTGGACGAGCAGGGACATTCCCTCTCCCCCGCCGGTCGCGAACGCGCGCTCTGTCCGCGAGACACCAACACCTCTCAGATGGTCAAGGCGCTCGGTGATGCCGGCGCCGCCTCGCTCAAGCTCGAAGGTCGTATGAAGGCACCCGATTACGTCTACTCCATCGTCGACGCCTATCGCGGATATATCGACGACTATCTGGAGGGGCGCACGACCCCCCGGCAACAAGACGGTATCCGCCAACGCCAGCTCAAGCGCTGCTTTAACCGCGACTTTACCCATGCCTATCAAGATGGCACATCGGGTGACGAGATGATGAGCTATGAGCGCTCCAACAACCGCGGGCAGATCGTGGGCACCGTGCTCGGCAGCCGGCCCGCCAATCGCGACGTCCGTGGCCTCAAGCCAGACGATCGCCGTCGCCGCGCCGCCATCGCCACCATCGAGCTCCACGAACCCGTGGGCAAGGGAGACCTGCTAGAGCTTCGCCACGATGACGAGTTCGATCAATTTCTCACAGCGATTGCCCCGGCGGATGCCGCTGCCGAGAACATAATCGAGGTCCGCGTGCCGCGTGCCATGCCCCCGGGCTGTCGCGTGCGCGTGATTCGCAGCCAGGCCGCAATCGACGCCGCCGGCGCCGCACTCAAGCGCGATGTGCTCCGTCGCCGCAAGGTCGATGTCGCCGTGCGCGCTCGTCGGGGCGAACCGTTTGCCGTGACCATCACCTGCGCGGACGACCCGTCACTCACGGCAACCGCAACGGGCTTCACGGTCGAAGCAGCCCGCACGCGCCCCGTCTCAGCCACCGATCTTGCCGAACACGTCGGCCGCATGGGATCATCGCCCTTCGAGGCCGCAAGTTTCGATATCGATCTTGACGAGAATTGCGGCATGGGCTTCTCGGCCGTGCACAAGGTGCGTGCCGCTGCGTGCAAAGCGCTCGAAGAAACGATTCTTACCCCCTACACGCAGCGCGCCGACACGCTTGAAAAGCCGCGGGTCATCACCGAAAGCGCACTTCCTGCGAAAACCCGCCGCGACAAGCCTCAAATCTGCGCCACCGTCACCACGCTCGATGCCGCCGAGGCGGCCCGTTCCGAGGGTGCCGAGGTCATCTATATGACAACCGATGCACTTGACGCCGCCGAGCTCTCACCCGCCGCTGCACGTGAGCGGGGCATCGTTCCTGTCCTCGATGAGGTCTGCCGCGAGGTCGACCACGTACGCGTCGACCCCTGGATCGCCGCCGGATCGCCCGTTGCCATCGGCAACATCTCTGAGCTCGCTGCAGCCGTTAAGGCCGGTGCCCCAGCCGAGATACGCTCATGCCTGCCCGTACACAACGTGCCGTGCATGACCGCGCTCGCCAAACGCGGCGCCGCGGCCTTCTGGCTCTCCCCCGAAATCACCCTTGACGAGGTCTGCCAGCTTGGAGCAACCGCGCCGGTACCGCTGGGCATCACCGCCTTCGGCCGGCCCCGCGTCATGACGAGCGAGCACTGCATCCTCCAGGTAGCCGACGCCTGCATCCACGATTGCGCCCGCTGCCGTTTGCGCACCCGCAAACTCGCGCTCAAGAATATCGATGGTAAGGTCATGCCGGTTCGCACCGATATCCACGGTCGCTCGCGTCTCTATGACGCCTATCCCGTCGATCTCACGCCGCAGATTCCGCAGCTCCTCGACGCCGGTATCACAAACTTCATGGTCGACGGAACGCTCCTCGACGCCCAAGAGACCGCTCGTGCCGTCGCTCGCGTCCGTCGCGCCCTTGAAGCCGCACAGGCTGGTCGCAAACCGGCCGCACGCTTGCGCGGGGCAACCTCCGGTTGCTTGTTCGTCGGCATCTCCTAGAAAGGCATTTCATGACTCACGCTGCAGAGCCCCAGGTCCTCTATTGCGACGCATGGCTCCTTGCCATCGACAAGCCAGCGGGCATGCTCGTCCATGGTGATGGAACCGGCGAACGCACGCTCGCCGACTGGGCGAGCGACCTCATGCTCGCGATGGGAGACGGCTTCATGGCAACCGAGCTACAACCGCTCAACCGCCTTGACCGCGAGACAACAGGCATCGTGCTCTTCTCGCTCGATAAGCAGACGCAACCCGCCTTCGACGCACTCGTGGCGGGACACGATACGCACAAGCGCTACCGAGCTCTCGCCGAAGGACGCATTGACTGGAGCGAAAAGCTCATCGACCGCCCCATCGGACGTGACCGGCACAACGCCGCCAAAATGATTGTGAGCCGCACCGGAAAGCCTTCACAAACCCATGTACGCGTTCTCAAACGTCTCAAGAGCCGTCGAGGGCTACCCGCACGCTCGCTGCTGGATATCGAGCTGCTCTCGGGTCGCAAGCACCAGATTCGCGTGCACCTGGCCCACGAGGGCCATCCGATCGTGGGCGATGCGCTTTATGGGACCCCGCGCGACTGCCCACTCATGCTCCACGCCTACCAGGTTGACTTCGACCATCCCGTCACCGGAGAACATGTGACGATCGAGTCGCCCCTCCCCTGGCAGCCCTAACGCTCCATTCCTCCCACATCCCTTATTGAAGTGCGAGTTTCCAATCAGGAAACGCGAAAACCCGGTTGGTAAAACGTATTACCAACCGGGTTTTCATTGGAAAGTCGAACCTGAACGGTTGCGGTGCACGTGCCGTTTTAAACCGAAATCACATTTGCCATGCGAGCATATTCTTCGGGCACACCCCCTGCAGTGACAATCGTGGCGTCGCTGATATCTGCAAACGTAACAGGTGCCACCATACCGAACTTGCTGGCATCCGAGATAACGAAGCGCTTAGCGGCATGTCGCATCGAGACACGTTTCACCTCGGCCTCCTCGATATCGGGCGTCGAGAAACCCTGCTCGCACGTAATGCCGTTCGAGCCCCAAAAACCACACGCAAAGTTATAACGATCGAGCGTTGCAAGTGCGTCCGGGCCCACGAGCGCCTCCGTCTCGGGTTTAAGTTCACCGCCGAGCACCAAGGTTTTGAATCCACGCATCATGAGACGCTGAGCATGAGCGAGCGAATCGGTCACATACGTCACGCCTTTACGTGACGGCAAATGCTCGATGAGCCGAAGCGTGGTCGAGCCGGAATCGATGTAGACGTACGAATCAGGATCGACAAACGATGCAGCTTTGGCGCAGATGCGGGCCTTCTCATCGTTGTGCAGGTCGCTCCGCTCACTCAACGTGAGGTCACGGATAACATGTGCACGTTCGAGGCTCGTGGCACCGCCGTGTACCTTCGCTATGCGATGCGCCCGATCAAGCGTCTGAAGATCTCTGCGAATCGTCGAGGGAGTAACACCGAGGGCCTCGGCGAGCTCGGGCACCGTCGCCGACCCCGCCTTCTGCACCATGGCGACGATCTTGCTCAGCCGGTCCTCAGCGAGCATGCCCTACTCCTCCTCGGGGTAGACAACGCCCCAATCGGCACGGAGCCTGGTCATAAGTTCCATGACGTCCGCGGCATAGTCGAGGAGTTCGCACTTAGATTCATCGCCGGCGACGGCCTTCTCGAGGTCGGCCATCTCATAGCAGAGCGCATAAGCCTCGGTCCCCGCATGAACTTCTTCGCGATGACCGTCCGCCGTCCAGGTAATAGTTGCGTGGTCGGCACGAGAATAGGCCATGACCTCGATATAGGCGTCATCAAAGCAAAGTGTTGCACGTTTGGGTTGTTTGGCATGGAGGGTCAGGGAAAACACCCCGAGCTGGCCTTCAGCATTGCGCGTCACGAATCCGCTCTCCTCATCGATCCCCGTCGTGGAGTTATTTTCGAGCGAAACCATCTCATGAGGCTGGCTCGCCATAAAGATGCGAGCAATCGAAAGCGCATAGACACCGATATCGAGCATCGCGCCTCCGGCGAGGCTGCGATTCCAAAAACGGTTGGTAAGGTCATCGTAAGAGTGATAGCTGCCAAAGTTGACCTGGGCAAGACGGAGCTTACCAAAATCGCCTGCATCTGCTCGTTGTTTGAGCTCCGTATAGAGCGGCATATGGAGCACCGTCGTCGCATCCATGAGCACGACGTTGTGCTCATGGGCGATGGTGCGGGCCTCATCGAGCTCGGCCGAATTCAAGGTGATCGCCTTTTCACAGAGCACGTGCTTTCCAGCAGCCAGGGCCGCACGCAGATACGTGATATGCGTGTTATGCGGTGTAGTGATATAAATGGCATCGATATCAGGATCAGCATAGAGATCGTCAACGGAGTCGTACACTTTCTCGACCCCATACGTCTCGGCAAATGCGACCGCTTTGGCATGCGTACGGTTTGCAACACCGGCAAGTTTTCGTCCGGCGAGTGCAAGCGATTGAGCCATCTGGTTGGCGATCACGCCGCAACCGATAACGGCCCAACGAAGCTCGGGAGCGGTGAATATATCTTCAGGGAACGGTTTGCCTTCAACAGCCGCAAATGCTGCCTTAGCAGCCGCGGCAGCATCGAGCGGAGCGTTTTGAGAATCAGCCATAATCTCCTCCAAACTCAAGAGTAATCACTAGAGCCGAATTATTGCACACTTCTGCGTACTTGTGCGTGATTTTGCTCAATTGATCCCAAAGTGCCAGGGGCAGAGGGACCAGTGGTCCCTTTGCCCCTGGCACTTTGGGATCAATTAAAAAAGCCCGGATGCCATGATGACATCCGGGCTTAGCAAACAGTCTAGACAGACAGCTTAGAACTTGTGGCCGCACTTCTTGCAGACGCGCAGCTTGTTCTTTCCGTCCTTCTCGTGACCGACGCGAGTAACCTTACCGCACTCGGGGCACACGAGATTGACGTTGGAGGCGTCGATGGCGGCCTCCTGCGACACAATGCCGCCCTGCTGGTTGGCAGCGTTGGGCTTAACGGCCTTCTTGACGACCGAAACGCCCTCGACAACGACCTTGTTCTCGGAAGGAAGAGCACGCAGGACAACACCCTGCTTGCCACGATCCTTACCAGAGAGAACCTGGACCTTATCGCCCTTCTTGATATACATATATCTCCCCTAACTACAGGGTCTCGGGAGCGAGCGAGACGATCTTCATGTACTTCTTGTCACGAAGCTCGCGAGCGACAGGCCCGAAGATACGGGTGCCGACCGGCGAACCATCGTTGTTGATGACGACGCAGGCGTTGTCATCGAAACGGATATAGGAGCCGTCCTTGCGGCGGATCTCCTTGACGGTGCGAACGACGACGCAACGGACAACGTCCTTCTTCTTGACGTTGGCGCCAGGAGTAGCCTCCTGGACAGCACCGATGAACACATCGCCGATGCCTGCATAACGACGCTTGGAACCGCCAAGCACCTTGATGCAGCGAATCTTGCGAGCGCCGGAGTTGTCGGCGACGTTCAGCATGGTTTGCATCTGAATCATGGTTGATGTTCCTCCGAACTAAGAACCGAAGAGAGGTGCGCAGCCTTTATAAGGCAAGTGGTGTACAAGCCGGGCATACGCACATCTCCGGAAACGTACAAGTCGTAAGAGCGACTGCTTATTTAGCGCGCTCGACGACCTCGATGAGGCGCCAACGCTTCATCTTGGACATAGGACGGGTCTCCATGACGCGAACGGTGTCGCCCACGCCAGCCGTGCACTCCTCGTCATGAGCGTGCAGCTTCTTGGAGCTGGTCATCATCTTGCCGTACTTGGGGTGACGCTTGCGCTCGGTGATGGTGACAACAATGGTCTTGGCACCGGAGACAGAGGTAACGACACCCGTACGGACCTTACGCGAGTTACGCGAATCAGTCATGTTCTCTCCTTAGGTCCTACTCGGCGACAGCGGACTTCTCCGCTGCGATCTCGCGGGCGCGCTGCTCCGTGAGGACGCGAGCGATGTCCTTCTTCACGGTCTTGACGCGAGCGGTGTTGTCCAGCTGGCTCGTGGCCATCTGGAAACGAAGGTTAAAGAGCTCGGCGCGCATTTCCTTCAGCTTCTCAACGAGCTGAGCATCCGAGAGCTCACGAATCTCTGCGGGCTTCATTAGTTCTCCTCCTTGGCAGCGGCGGCGTCCTCAGCAGCCCACTTGGCCTCGAGAGCGGCCTCCTCGGCCATCTCTTTCTCGATACGCTCCTCGGCGTTCTTGGCCTCGACGATCTTGGTCTTGATGGGGAGCTTGTGCTGGGCAAGACGCAGGGCCTCGCGGGCAACGTCCTCAGGAACACCCTTGATCTCGAACATGATGCGGCCGGGCTTGACGACGGCCACCCACTCCTCGGGGTTACCCTTACCGGAACCCATGCGAGTCTCGGCGGGCTTCTTGGTGATGGGCTTATCAGGGAAGATCGTGATGTAGACACGACCGCCACGCTTCATGTAACGGGTCATGGCAACACGAGCGGCCTCGATCTGGCGGTTGGTGATCCAGTGGGCCTCAAGAGCCTTGATACCAAACTCGCCAAAATGCAGCTCGGTATTACCCTTAGCCTGACCCTTCATGGAGCCACGCTGCACCTTACGGTGAAGAATACGCTTAGGGGCAAGCACTACTGACCCCTCCTCTCGGAGTTACGACGACGAGGACGCGAAGAGCCCTCGAGTGCAGGGTTGGGAACGGGCTGGCCCGGGAGCTTCTCGCCCAGGTAGATCCAGACCTTCACGCCGCAAGCGCCCATGGTGGTGCTGGCGACAGCCGTGCCGTAATCGATCTTGGCACGCAGGGTGTGCAGAGGCACGCGACCCTCGCGGTACCACTCGCGACGGCCCATCTCGGCACCGCCAAGACGACCGGAGCACTGGATACGGATACCCTTGGCGCCAGCCTTGCGGGCGGACTGAACGGCCTTGCGCATGGCGCGACGGAAGGCAACGCGGCCCTCGAGCTGCTCAGCGATGGACTGAGCGACGAGCGTGGCGTCAAGCTCGGGACGCTTGATCTCGACGACGTCGACGGAGAGCTGACCCTTGGAGACGCCAGCGACCTTCTCGAGCTCGTTGCGGAGGGTGTCGATCTCGGCACCCTTCTTGCCGATCACAACGCCCGGACGAGCGGTGAGGATGATGATCTTCACCTTGTCGCCGGCACGCTCGATCTCAACGCGGGAGACGGCTGCGCGGGAAAGACGCTTCTCGAGGTACTTGCGGATCTCGAGATCGTTACCGAGCGTCTTAGCGTAATCCTTCTCTGCGAACCAGCGGGAGCGCCAGTTCTCGGTGATGCCAAGACGGAAGCCGGTGGGGTAGACTTTCTGACCCATACAGCTTTACGCCTCCTTTCGAGGAGCAACGACGACGGTGATGTGAGAGGTGCGCTTCAGAATGCGAGAAGCGGAACCCTTGGCGCGGGGACGGATGCGCTTAAGCGTCGGACCCTCGTCAACATAGGCAGCGGCGACGACCAGGTTGTCGGCACGCATACCGTTATTGTTCTCGGCGTTCGCAACAGCGGAACGGAGAACCTTCTCGACATCCACGGCGACGGCGCGGTCGCAGAAGTGAAGGATGTCGAAGGCCTGAGCGACAGGCTTGCGGCGGATCAGATCGACCACCAGGCGGGCCTTGCTGGGGGAAACACGCACGTACTTAGCGACGGCGCGAACCTCGGTGGCCTCAGTTTCAATAGACTTAGTTGCCATTTACGGTTAACCCCCTATTTGGCCTTGTGGCCACGGAACGTACGAGTCGGCGCGAACTCGCCGAGCTTGTGTCCGACCATGGACTCGGTAACATACACGGGCACATGCTTGCGGCCGTCGTGGACGGCGATGGTGTGACCGACCATCTCGGGGAAGATCGTGGACGCGCGGGACCAGGTCTTCACGACGTCCTTCTTGCCAGCCTCGTTCATCGCGGTGATACGCGAGAGAAGGCGAGTCTCCACGAACGGGCCCTTTTTGAGACTTCTGCTCATAAGTGCTTTCTCCTAAAACTCGGTATCCGAAACTACTTCTTACGGCGACGAATGATGTACTGGTTCGAGACCTTCTTCTTCTTGCGCGTACGAAGGCCCTTCGTCGGCTTGCCCCAGGGGGTAACGGAGGGACGACCAGAGGTGTGGTTCTTGCCCTCGCCACCGCCGTGCGGGTGGTCGACAGGGTTCATGACGGTACCGCGGACGGTCGGGCGCACGTTCATGTGGCGCTTGCGGCCAGCCTTGCCGATAACGATGTTGGCGTGATCGGCGTTGCCGACCTCACCGACGGTGGCACGGCAGGTCACGAGGATGCGGCGCATCTCGGAGGAAGGCATACGGACGATAGCGTACTTGCCCTCCTTGCCCATGAGCTGGCAGGAGTTGCCGGCAGAACGGGCGATAGCGGCGCCCTTGCCCGGCTGGAACTCGACGGCATGGATCAGCGTACCGACGGGGATATCAGCCAGCGGAAGAGCGTTGCCGGGCTTGATGTCGGCATCGGAGCCGGACATGACGATCTGGCCAACCTCAAGGCCCTTGGGGGCCAGGATGTAGCGCTTCTCACCGTCGGCGTAGTGCAGCAGAGCGATGCGAGCAGAACGGTTAGGATCGTACTCGATCGTGGCAACCTTGGCGGGCACGCCATCCTTGTTGCGCTTGAAGTCGATGACACGGTAACGACGCTTCACGCCGCCGCCCTGGTGGCGGGTGGTGATGCGGCCGTTATTGTTACGACCGGCCTTCTTGGGCAGGGGCTCGAGAAGAGACTTCTCGGGCTTGGTGCAGGTGATCTCGGAGAAATCGGAGATCGTCTGCCAACGCCTACCAGCGGAGGTCGGCTTAAGGTGCTTTACAGCCATTACAATCCCTTTCAAAAATCAATCCGCTAGCCATCACAGACAGGGATACGAGGCTCTTGCCTCGGGTGTGATGACACCGGATATATACACGGTTCCGGGCGTGTCCATAGTTTGAGCCCAAAACCTTTAAGTCCGCCTCCCTTTCGGGAGGCTAGAGACTTAACGACAAACGACGCGAGACTTAGGCCTGGTTGCCAAAGACCTCGATGGTGTCGCCCTCGGCCAGCGTGACGATGGCCTTCTTCCAAGAACGAGTCTTGCCGGCGACATAGCGCACGCGCTTGGTCTTGGGCTTGACGGTGAGGGTGTTCACGCGAACAACCTTGACACCGAAGATCTCCTCGACAGCGTCCTTGATCTGATACTTGTTAGCATCCTTAGCGACCTCGAACGTGTACTTGTTCATCTCCATGCCGGAGAAAGAACGCTCGGACACGATCGGGCGAATGATGATCTCGTGGGCGGTCATTTAAGCAAGCACCTCCCCAAAGTGAGCGGCGATGTCGGCGGGCATCAGCACGGCGTTGTTGTTGACGAGGTCGTAGCAGTTGGCCTCATCAGCAGTGATGATGAACGTCCTGGGGATGTTACGGAACGACAGGTAGGCGTTGACGTCCTCATCGCGAACGATGATGGTCAGACGCTTGCCCTCAAGGCCGAGAGCCTTGAGCATGGCAACGGCAGCCTTGGTGGAAGGCTTCTCGAAGCCGTAGTCGTCGACGAGCACGAGCTCGCCATCGGCCAGCTTGGCGGACAGCGCGGAGCGCATAGCCAGCTTGACCTCCTTGTTGTTCATACGCTTAGCGTAAGAACGGGGCTTGGGGGCGAAGACGACGCCACCGTGACGCCACTGGGCAGCACGGATGGAGCCCTGACGGGCACGGCCGGTGCCCTTCTGACGCCAAGGCTTCTTGCCGCCACCGGAAACCTCAGAGCGGCCCTTAGCAGACTGGGTGCCCTGACGCCAAGAGGCCATCTGGCACTTGACGATGTGGTGCATGACGTGGATGTTCGGCTCGATGCCGTACACCTCAGCGGCGAGCTCGGCCTCGGCGACCTTCTTGCCCTCGCTGTTCTTTACTTCAAACTTTGCCATTTAAGTGTTCTCCTTGGTATGACGCTGGGCTAAATGGGCTGGGCCCTTAGGCCATACGGATGGCGACGAGACCGTTCTTGGCACCCGGGACAGCGCCCTTGACCAAGATGAGGTTCTGCTCGGCATCGATGCGGACAACGGAAAGGTTCTTCACGGTAACGCGCTCGTTACCCATGTGACCGGCCATCTTAACGCCCTTGAGGACGCGCGCAGGGTAGGCGCACTGACCGATAGAACCGGGGTGACGCTGGAAGTGGGAACCATGCGTCATAGGACCGCGGCGCTGACCCCAGCGCTTGATGCGACCCTGGAAGCCCTTACCCTTGGAGGTACCGATGACGTCGACCTTCTCGATATCAGCGAAATCAGCGACGGTGACGACCTCGCCGACCTTGTGCTCCTCGCCGTTCTCGACGCGGACCTCACGAAGGAAGCGGACAGGCTCGACGCCGGCCTTGGCAAAGTGACCAGCCATGGGCTTGTTCACATTCTTGGCCTTGATGTCGCCGAAACCGATCTGGACGGCATCATAGCCGTCGGTTGCCTGAGTTTTAACCTGCGAGACAGCGCAGGGGCCAGCCTGGATGACCGTGACGGGGACGACGTTGTCGTTCTCGTCCCAAACCTGGGTCATGCCGATCTTGCGGCCGAGAATCATGCTGATCAAGATATGATCCCAACTCTCGCGTGGTCTTGGGACAATGCACACGCCACCGAGCGTGCGCCCCTAGAGGACCACTACTTACACGACGTGCGAACGAGGCCTTGTATAGCCGTCTTAACTACCTGACAACCCTCTTAAGCAGGCATTTTGTTAAGCCAGAATACTCCCCTGGTTACACACAGCTGTTTAGTATACACGGGCACGGGCGTATCCATCGAGATTCATATTTCACTCACATTGTTTACGCAGGTAAAGTGCGTAACGGTTCCGTGCGGGGCAGAGGGGCGAGGGGTAATAGCAAGGTTGCTGCTCGGACAGTCCTGCTCACGACGGAGAGCACATTAAGTGCTCTCCTGTTCGTGCGGAACTCGCGACAACCTTGCTATTACCCCTCGCCCCTCTGCCCCGCAAGGCAATTGCCAGCCCCTTTACCTGCTCAACATTGCTCGTTCCGGTTAAAGATTTTGTTGCGGATCTATGATTTGTTGCAGGATGAACTTTTGTCGGAGATCCTCTTCTTCTGCTCCAGGGGTTGAATCGTCGAAATCGAAGATCATGATGGCGCAGTTGGGCAGCTTTGTTGGTAACACAAAGTTGTCCGGTGCGGTCGCTTTGATAAATTGACGGCTGGCACTGCCGTGGCTTACTGCTAGAAGCGTGCGCAAACCATCGGTTTCCATAAACGTGCCAAGTGTTCGGACCATACGGCTTTGCAACGCGCGGCTTCCCTCTCCCCCAAAGGGAACCAAATCCTCGCCCGGATCCCAAACATCGGTGGGAAGACTGTCATGAGGACCTTCTTCAAACGTTCCATAACAGCGCTCGATAATTCCTTCGCAGGGTTCGACTGAAACGCCTTGACCAAGAAGTTCGTTCGCTACAAGAGTTGCCGTACCCATGGCTCGTCCCAAAGGCGAAGAGATCACCTTGTCGGGAACGACGTTATGAGTCTTAAGCCAAGCGGCGGCCATCCCCGCTTGCTGACGGCCCAGATCGGTAAGCGGAGAATCGCAGCGTCCTTGAACAAGCTTATTTACGTTGAATTCCGTCTGACCATGACGGAGCAAATAAAGACGTTTCATCATTCTGTCCCATCGATTGCATTATCGATTCGAATAGAGCTACAAACAAAAAGACCTCGCCACCTAACATGGCGAGGTCTTTGATGCTATCGACCGATCAGCTTAGAGCTTGATGTCGATATCAACGCCTGCGGGAAGGTCGAGACGCATAAGCGAATCAACGGTGCCGCTGGTGGGATCGAGAATGTCGATGAGACGCTTGTGGGTGCGCATCTCGAACTGCTCACGGGAGTCCTTGTTCACGTGCGGCGAGCGGATGACCGTGTACAGGTTGCGCTCGGTGGGCAGAGGGATGGGACCGGAAACGCGAGCACCAGTCTTCTGAGCGGTGTCAACGATAAGCTTCGCGGACTGATCGACGACCTCGTGATCATAGCCCTTGAGGCGGATGCGGATCTTCTGGCTAGACAACTTAAACCTCCATGAGAGAGCGAGCAAGCTCGCAAAAAGTTACGGAATAGGGCAAAAACTAGGCGTTCTTGCTCATGACCTCGTCCACGATGGACTTGGGCGCGGGCTCGTAAGAGTCGAACTGCATCGTGTAGGATGCACGGCCCTGGGTCTGGGAGCGAAGGTCGGTAGCGTAACCGAACATCTCGCCCAGCGGCACCTTGGCGCGGATGAGCTTGGTGTTCTTACGATCCTCCATGCCCTCGATCTTGCCGCGGCGACCGGAGAGGTTACCCATAACGTCGCCCATGTACTGCTCGGGAGTCTCGACCTCAACAGCCATGATCGGCTCGAGCAGCTGCGGGTCGGACTTCTTGAGAGCGTCCTTGATAGCCATGGAACCGGCGATCTTGAAGGCGGCCTCGGAGGAGTCGACCTCATGGTAAGAACCGTCGAACAGGGTGACCTTGACGTCGAGGACCGGGAAGCCAGCGATGACACCGGTGTTCAGGGCCTCCTGGATGCCCTTATCGATGGACGGGATGTACTCCTTGGGCACGACGCCGCCGACGATAGCGTTGACGAACTCGTAACCGAAGCCCTCCTCCATCTTCTCGAGCTTGATGACGGCGTGACCGTACTGACCGCGACCACCGGACTGACGGACGAACTTTCCCTCAGCCTTCTCGACGTCGTGACCAGCGGTCTCACGGTAGGCGACCTGGGGCT
>ERZ808246.930-NODE-930-length-22664-cov-27.831483_pt1 | contig 22664 bp, 21 predicted proteins | sample MGYA00521083_ERZ808246 | MGnify/ENA primary metagenome ERZ808246 (study PRJEB31516, sample SAMN03275577) | gut metagenome | biome: mammalia-associated habitat; material: feces | host: Papio cynocephalus | place: Kenya | collected 2012-07-07 ... | reverse complement strand
CCGCGCCCCCTAGGGGCGGGAGGTGTACAGGTTCCGTCCGCGCGTTTCGCGGACGGACGCGGCGCAACAGACCGCCGGCAGGACGAGGAGCAGGTAGACGCCGAGCAGGATGCGGTAGCCGAGAGGCGAAACCGCCAAGACGCCGGGTGCGGTGGCATAGCGGTCGAAGAGCCAGCCGGCGAACTGCATGAGGAGAATGAGCATGCCGTTCGCGCAGAAGTTCGCCAGCCCGATCACGCTCGCGGCGAACGCGGACGGCACGTTCTCCCGCAGGGCGGCGATGCCGACCCCGGTAAAGCCGTAGCCTGCGCCCAGCGCAATGAAACCGCACGCGGCCATGCGCCGCGCCGCGGCGGGCGCCAGCCACGTCCCGGCGAATAGCGCCGCGCACCCGGCGGCGAGGGTGCAGGCGCCCGCGACCTGGAAGACCTTGCGCCGGTTGCCGAGTCCGAAACTCACGAGTCCGCCCAGCGTCATTTCCGCGATGACGATGCGGTTCATGAGGCCCATGGCGTCGGACGGCAGTCCGCACACGTCGGCGAGGTACTTCTTGGCGACCACGGCGAGGATGGACCAGTAGACGAAGATACCGCACGCCGTGAGGTAGAAGGCGCACCGGGCGGAGCGGAAGGTGAAGGCGCGCCCGAGGTCGCGCCACGTCGCGGCGGGCGTCCGGGACGGTTCCGCGGCGGGGGGTGCGCTTTCGGGTGCGGGATTGCGCCGGCGCTGCGCCCAGAGGAAAAGCGCGAGGACGGCGCCGCAGAGCAGGGTGAAGAGGTTCAGGTTCTCCATGAGCGTGCGCCAGCCGAAGTGCGCCAGGCCCCATTCGCAGAACCGCGAGGTCCCCAGGTAGGTTCCACCGTAACTGAAGACATAGAAGACGCCGAGGAGCGGGGCGAAATAGCGGCGATCGAACTCGACGTCCAGCAGCTTGAGGAGCGTCAGGTAGCCCACGGTGCGGCCGCCGCCGTTGAGGAAGGAGCCGAGACAGACGAGGGACAGGTCCGCCTGGGAATAGAGGAGCCATTCGCCGAATACCTGCAGGACGACGCCCGGCAGGATCAGCCGCCGCCAGCCGAACCGGTCCACGAGGAAGCCGGTGCTGCCGACGAAGACGAGGCATCCAAACACGCCGGAGGAGGCGATCGCGGCGACTTGCGCGGCGCTCGCGCCGAAGTCCGCGCGCAGGGCGTCGAAGGCCATGCCGGGGATCGCGGCGCGCGTGGCCGCACCCACGAGGTACACGAGGGCGGCGGGCAGAAAAAACGCCGCGCAGGAGACGAGGGAGAATTTCGTTTTCACGCCATGCGGGCGGCGAAGCTGCGGCCGACCCATCCTTTCGTGTGCCAGCGGCGCATGAGGATGACGCCGCGCAGGTTTTCGTCGATCGCGAAGGCCACCCACGCGCCCACGAGGCCCCATTCGAGCGGGATGGCGAAGAGCCAGCCCAGCCCCACGGCGATCCCCCACTGCGAGGCGAGCCCCACGACGAGCGGGTAGATCGCGTCGCCCGCCGAACGCAGCGTCCCGCAGGCGAAGATGTTCCGCACGCGCCCCACCTCCAGTGCGCAGTCGATCCAGAGGATGATCGTCCCCAGGCGCACGACTTCGGGGTTCGAGGAGAGCGCGGCGAACAGCCACGGCCCGCCTGCGGCGAGGAGGACACTGCAGGCCAGGGTGATGACCATGCTGCGCCCGAGGAAGTAATTGCCCATCAGATAGGCGGGCGTGTAGCGTTCGCGTCCGACGAGGTGGCCGACGAGGATGTCGCCGCCCTGGGTGATGCTCAGGCAGAAGAGGTAGACGAACATGATGCAGTTCACCGCGTAGGTGCGCACGATGAGCGCGTCCGTGCTGATCTTGTTCACGAAATACGTGATGGTCACCTGCGAAAGGCAGTAGGACAGCTCCTCGCCCATGGCGGGCAGGCCGATCTTGAAGACGTTGCGCACCTCGCCCCAGGGGAACGGACGGAACCAGGCCAGCGGGAACTTGGGGATGTGGGTGCGGTAGTGGATGAAGGCGATGCACGCGAACGCCACGATGCGGCTGGCGGCCGTCGCCCACGCCGCGCCGGCCACGCCCATCGCGGGGAAGCCCCAATGGCCGAAGATGAACGCGTAGTCGCCAAGCGCGTTGACGACGTTCGCCAGCGCCGTCACCAGCATGGGCGCCTTGACCCGCCCGACGCTGCGCAGGGACGCCGTGAAGGCGAACGTGAGCGACTGGAAGAAGGAAAGCGAGCCGGTGATCTTCAGGTAGGTCGCGCCCTCGGGGACCAGCGCCGGACGCAGCCCCATGAGCCGCACGATGTCCTCCGCGTGGAAATAGAGGAGGGCGCTCGCGAAGAGGCCCACGGCCGCGTTGATCAAAAGCGCGATGCCCACGACCTGCACGAAGCGCCGCCGCAACCCCGCCCCGTGGTACTGGGCGCAGACGATTCCCGCCCCCGTCGACACGAACTGGTAGACGAGGAAGACGAGCATGATGATCTGGTTGTCGAGCCCCACCGCGGCCACGGCGTTGTCGCTGTAGCGCGACAGCATGAGCGTGTCGACGAAGCCCACGAGCATCACGAGGGCGACCTCCATGAAGATGGGGGCGGCGAGCTGGCGCAACTGTTTCTTGAGCGTGCCCATGGGATGTCCCGCCGCGCTCAGTCCGCCGGATAGGCCAGATTGGCGTCCGTCGCCCGCGCGAGCGCGTCGGCGAAGCGGCGGGCTTCCGCCTTCGCGCCGGCCAGGTCGTGGAGCCGCCAGTTCCCGCAGTCGCGCGGCGCCGCGCCGGGAACGGGACCCTCGAAGCCGGCAATGAACCGGAAGGTCCGCTCCGTCAGCCCGAGAATGTCGCGACTCTCCAGATCGCCGCGCACGAGGAAGTAGCAGCCCGTCAGGCAGCCCATCGGACCCCAGTAGAGGACGCGGTCCTTCCACTCGGGATCGTTGCGCAGATATGTGGCCGCCAGATGCTCGATCGTGTGCAGGGCGCCCGCCGAAAGGGGCTCCTCGCGGTTCGGCTCCTTCATGCGGATGTCAAACGTCGTCACCGTCTCGCCGCCCACCTTGTCCTTGCGGCTGACGTAAACGCCGCGCAGCAGGCGGTCGTGGTCGATCGTGAAACTCGGGATCTTCTTCATTTCGCCTCTCTCTTCTCTACATAGAACACCTTGTCGCCCACGCGGCACCGGGGCGCGGCGAAGGTCACCCACGTGCCCTTCGCCGCCACGGCGGGACGTTCCGCGTCCCGGCGCAGTTCCCCCAGCGTCAGTTCCACGACCCCCGTCGTGGCGCCGTGGATCTGGATCTCGTCGCCCGGGCGCAGCTCGTGGTCCTGTATGAAGACCTGCGCCACGCCCGCCTTCATGAAATAGTCCCGCACGATCCCCGCATGGCGCTTCACCGTCGTCGCGCACGAATTCTCGACGGAGGTGAACTGGTCCGCGCCGGGACGTCCGTAGAAAAGTCCGTCGGAGAATTCGCGATGGAAGACGCGGGATACGTCGCGCGTCAATTCCGCCGCGAGCGCGGGGGTATAGGTTCCGTCCGCCACGGCGTCCACCGCGCGCCGGTAGGCACGGGTGCAGGTCGCGACATAGTCCGCGTTGCGCGCGCGGCCCTCGATCTTGAAGCTCGCGATGCCCGCCGCCATGAGCTTGTCGACGAAGCCCAGCGAACAGAGGTCCTTCGTGGAAAGCACGGTGTGCGGCTCGACCTCGAATTCCGTCGTCGCATCGTGCACGGGGTTGCCCTTCCCGTCGGAATAGAAATCGATCGCCTTGACGACGAAGCGCCGCCGGCAGGGCTGGTGGCATTCGCCGCGGCAGGCGCTTTTGCCGAACGTGACGTGGCTCATGAGGCACCGGCCCGATTCCGCCACGCACTGGGCGCCGTGCACGAACGCCTCGATCTCGACGCCCGTTTCGCGCACAATCCGCGCGACTTCCGTCAGCGTGCACTCCCGCGCCAGGACGACGCGCGTCGCGCCCTGCGCGGCGACGAAGCGGACGGCTTCCGCGTTCGAGACGGACATCTGCGTGGAGACGTGGAAGGGAACCCCCGCTTTCTTGCAGAGCGAAACGACGCCCCAGTCCGCCACGATGACGGCATCCACGTAAGGCTTGGCCGCGGCGATCAGGTCGGCGACCTTGCGTGTCTCGCCTTCGAACATGAGAGCATTGAGCGCCAGGTAGGCTTTCGCGCCGTGCGTCCGGCAGCGCGCGGCGATTTCGGGCAGGTCGTCCGGGCTGAAGTTCACGCCGCTGCGCGCGCGCATGTTCAGCGTCCCGAGACCGAAATAGACGGCGTCGGCGCCGGCGTCCAACGCGGCCTGCAGGCAGATGAAGTCGCCCGCCGGGGAGAGGATCTCAGGCTTTTCCATGTTCCTCCTGCTCCGGACCCGGCCGCGCGGCCAGTGCCGCGGACGCCTTCTCGCGCGCCCGGCGGTAGATTTCCTCGAGCGTGTCGAGGCACTTCGCGGTTCCCCGCCAGAACGGGACGGGCCCGAGCCGCTTCAATATCGGCGTTTCACTCTTCATCCAGCAAATCCTCCATCGTGATGCCGCGCACCTCCAGAAGCGTCCGCGGGCGCCGCAGGGCTTCCTCGCCCAGAATCAGCAGGACGGCGCACGAATGCTTGCAGGGGTTCGCGTAGTCGGGGCAGGTGCAGGCGGTCGTGACGTCGTACTTCCCCGGGCCCAGCTTGCCGCCGGGAAAGAGCGAGAAGCCCTCCGCCTTGAAAATCGCCTCCACTTCCAGCGGAAGATCGTCCGCCAGGATGCGCGCGACGAGCATGGGCTCCCGGCGGATCGCGGCGATAATCCGCGTCCGCGCCGCCTCGTCGGGCACGCGGAAATCGATCGTGACGTGATAAGGCTCGGGACGGCTCCCGAGGACGGTCGCCTCCACGTGCGGGCCGGCTATCGTCATCGCCGTGATCTGGCCGGACGCGGCGTATTGCCGTCCGCGCGCAAAGCGTCCCCCGAGGCGCATGCCCTCCAGGGCGTGCAGCCAGCGCTGGCCCCACCACGCGCGGCCCGCGCCGGACCGCGTTTCCTGCGCGCGGATCCCCGCGGCGAAATGGGGGACCCGCAACGGATAGCGCTTCCGGCTCATAGCCGCACCAACGCCTCCGTCTCTTCGGCGCTCAGGCTCTTGAGGAAGCTCTCCCCGCCCGTCACGAGCGCCCCTGCGACCTGGCGCTTTTCCTCCAGCAGGCGGTCGATGCGCTCCTCGAGCGTGCCTTCTGTGATGAGCGTGTGCACGAAAACCGTCTTCGTCTGGCCGATGCGGTGCGCCCGGTCCGTCGCCTGGTTCTCGACGGCGGGGTTCCACCACCGGTCGAAATGGATGACGTGGGTGGCTTTGACGAGATTGAGGCCGAAGCCGCCCGCCCGAAGCGACAGGACGAACGCGCGGGGGCCGGGCGCCTCGAACGCGGCGATTTCGCGCTGGCGCCGCGCGGCGTCCAGTCCACCGTGCAGAAACGGCACGCGGCCGCCGAAACGGTCCTCGATCGCGGCGACTATCCGCCGCGCGACCTTCACGTACTGGGTGAAGACGAGGGCGCTCTCGCCTTCGGCGAAGATGGTCTCCAGCAGGTCGAGCGTGCGCGCGATTTTGTTCTCGCCGTCGCAGATCAGCTTGAGGGCGGTCAAAAGCGCGAAGATGTCGCCCTTCTCGCGGGCCCCCGAACGGAAGAGTTCAAAGGCGGACTCGTACTCCCGGCGCTGCGCGTCCGACAGCGTGCAATATTCCTTGATTTCGCGCTTGGGTCCGAGCGCGCGCGCGATCGCCGGGTCCGTCTTGAGCCGGCGCAGGACGAACGGCTCGAGCGCACGCCGCAGACGGGCCCCGGCGGACGCGTAGCTGTTGCGCGCGAGCGGCTTGGCGAACTGCTCGTCGAAGGCGCGGCGCGTCCCCAGGAAACCCGGGTTCAGAAAGTCCTCGAGGCTCCAGATATCCAGCGCCGAATTCTCGACCGGCGTGCCCGTCAGCATGACGCGGCGCGCGGCGGAAAGCGCCCGCACGGCGCGCGCGAGCTGCGTAGCCGGATTCTTCACCGTCTGCGCCTCGTCCAGGACAAGCCCGGACCATGTCCGCGCGCGCCACAGCTGCCAGTCTCGCAGGAGCAGCGGATAGCTCGTCAGGACGACATCCGCCATTTCGACGCGCAGGGCGAACTTCTTGCCGCGGGCGCGGGCTTCCCCCAAATGCGTATAGACCGAGACAGTCGGCGCGAACGTGGACCATTCGCGGCGCCAGTTCGCGACGACGGAAAGCGGGGCGACGACCAGGAGCGGCGCCTCCCCGGCGCGGTGCGTGGCCAGATGCCAGCCGATCGCCTGCACCGTCTTGCCCAGGCCCATGTCGTCCGCCAGCAGCGCGCCGAATCCATGGTCCGTCAGGAACTTCATCCACGCGACGCCGCGCGCCTGGTAGTCGGCGAGCGTCCCCGCGAAGCCCGGCGTCTGGGTCGGTTTCAGCCCTTCCCAGCCGTCCCTTCTCAATTCGTTGACGAGGCCGCGCAACCACCCGTGCGCCTGGGCGGTCTCCAGGGAGAGTCCACCCAAGGACCCCACGCCGAATGCGAAGCCCAGCGCCTCGGCCGTCGTCAGCCGGCGCGCGGCGTGCTTTTCCAGCGCCTTGAGCGCCTGGCGCAGAAGGTCCCGGTCCACCTCGATCCACCGGTTGCGGAAGAAGACGAAATTGGACTTCTGGGCGAGAAGAAACCGCACCTCCTCGGCATCCACCCGCTCGCCCGCCACGCGCACGACCAGCGTCGCCTCCACGGGACCCGGCGCACGCTTCCCGTCGGCGGGCGCGGGTTCGGCGGGCGCGTCGGACAGTTCCACCTCGCCCGCCACTGCGCCTTTTTCGGGCAGGCCCGCGACCCGGTACCCGGCCTCCCGCAAATCTTCGGCGCCCGTGCGCGCAAACGCCTCCGCTTCCGGCACGGTGAGTTCCGTCGCCAGGAGTCCGGGATCCGCCGGGGCGCGGCGCAGTCCCTTGAGCGGCGCGAACACGAAGGCGGCCTGCCCGAGGGCGCGCAGGGCCGCGCGCCCTTTCGGCACGGGGATCGACAGCGTGAAAGGCCGGTCTTCGGCGGCGAACAGCGTGAAAACGAGCGCGGCGCGCGCGGCGACATCCACTTGGGCCGCGCCGTTCCACTCCTCCAGTTCGCGCGCGAAAGCCGCCAGTTCCGCCTCGTCCCCCTTCACGAGTCCCGTGCGACTCCGCAACGCGGCGATCCAGGCGTCCGCCAGCGTGTCGAAACGCCGCGTCTCGGCGTCCTGCGTCGAGGGGGTCAGGGCCGCGCGGCGCACAAACGCGTCCAGCGCGGCGTCCCGGGCGCCGTCCGCCGTGCGCCATCGCGCGTGCCACCCGTCCTTCTCGTGCACGAGGCACGGCACGTACGCGCCCTGCACGATGCGCTCCAGCGTCTCACGCGGAATGGGTTCCGGACGCGCCATTCGCGGACTCTCCCGCTTCTTCTGCAATTTCCTCCCGCTCCTCTTCGCGGCCGACTTCGCCCAGCGTTTTCGTGCCCGACAGGAGGGCCACGACCTGCTGCTGGACTTCCGAGAGGTTCTCCAGACGCAGTTGGGGGTCCAGCACGACGAACGTGTCGCCGTTCTTGCGGTCTTCGTAGATGCGCCGCAGGGAGCCGTCGTCCGACGTGCGCGTATCCCGTTCCACGAGAATGCGGCTGCGCTCCAGCATGACCGCCAGGACGTAGATGACGTTCTTGAGCGCGGGGTCGTCGAGCGTCACAAGACGGCGCAGGAGTTCGCCCGCGTCTTCCTTCTTGAGCGGCTCCTTCTTCTCTTCGCGCACCGGCGCAAGATAGACGCCGTCCCAGAACGAAAACGGCTCCCAGTCCCGCGGCGCCGTTTTCCAGCACTCGGGATGGCAGTCGAAACGCTCGTAGCCTCCGGCCGTCTCCTTGAGCGCGCTCACGACGGGCGCGCGATCCACGAGGGGCTTCCCGCAGAAGCTGCAAACATGCCCTCGCGACTTTATGTTCCATTCTTGCGACATGCGGATATTATACCATTTTTCCGCCGCGAATTCAGTCGGATAGTTGCTGGAGTCTCCCCCAAATTTCCATGCGCTGCCCTGTCCAAAAGCAAACGGAGTCTGCGGAGACAGAAACAAAACACTGCGGGGGATTTGGATAAAACTCCGCGGAGATTCCCACCGAGGGACCACACTCCCCCGCGAAGCCACCCGTCCCGGGAGCCTTTACCGTTCGGGGAGTGCCGCCAGAACGCCCTGGCAGCCCCGGCGAACGTCACGGTAGGTTTCGTCGAAATTGCCCGTGTACCAGGGGTCGGCGACATCCCCCGCCTCGCCCGCAAAGGAAAGCAGTTTCCTGATTTTTCTGCGGTCGGCCGGGTAGACGCGTGCCTTGAGATCCGCCTCGTTCGCCGCGTCCATGCCGATCAGCCAATCGTAGCGCGCGGCGTCCGCCGGCGTGAAAAGCCACGCGGCGCGCGGCGTAAAAGGGATGCCCTCCCGCTGCAAAATGCGCCGCGTGCCGCAATGGATGTCGCTCCCGAGTTCGTCCGTGTGAAGCGCCGCGGAATCCACGGCGACATCGTCCCGCCCGGCGCGCCGCAAGAGGTCCTTCATGACGAACTCCGCCATGGGCGAGCGGCAAATGTTGCCGTGGCACAGAAAGAGTATGTTCATCGTTCGGACGTTCCGTCAAGACGCGAACCGTTGCACGACGCCCGTCACGAAGATGACGAGCATGAGCGCCGGGATGGCGTAAAGATAGTAGGGGCGAAGCCAATCCGGGAGCTTCCACCCCGCCCCCGTCGACACTTCGCGGCGGAAGTTCGCCCACCCCCAGCCCCATGTGGCGTTGCTCGCGAAAAGCCCCTGAATGAGCGCCCCGAGCGGCAGCCAGACCTGGCTCACGGCGAAATCCTCCCAGTCCAGGACCCCGTCCCACATCACGCAGGGCATCGCGCACAGAGCCACCCCCACGCCCACGAAAAGGGACGCCTTGCGGCGCGAAAAGCCCTTCAGTTCCATGAGCGCGGCGATGAGGCTTTCGAAAACGGCGATGACCGTCGTGAAGGCGGCGAACGCCAGGAACAGGAAGAACGCGGCGCCCCAGAGGCGGCCGCCCGCCATTTGGGCGAATACCTGGGGAAGCGCGACAAAGATGAGCCCCGGACCTTGCGTGTAGGGGACGCCGTACGTCGAGCAGACGGGGAAGATGACCAGTCCGGCGAGGAACGCAACGAACGTGTCGATCGCGATGATCCAGATGGACTCCTTCACGAGCGTATGTTCCTTGCCGATGTAGCTGCCGCAAATCGCCATGGATCCCGCGCCCAGCGAAAGCGTGAAGAAGGCCTGCCCCATCGCCTCGAACGTCGCCCGCAGGGGGTGTTCCATGAACTTGGCCCAGTCCGGCTTCAGGTAGAAGGCCAGCCCCTCCGCGGCGCCCGGCAGGGTGACGGCGCGCACGACCAGTATGCACAAAAGGACGAGAAGCGAAATCATCATCCACTTCGTCGCGCGCTCCACGCCCTTCACGACCCCCATAAGGCAGACAAGCGTGGAAACGGCGACCGTGCCGATCGTCAGCGCGGCGCAAAACGGACGGTTCGCCGTCAGCGCCTTGAACGCGCCGCCGAAGTCCGCCGTCTGGCGGGTGTTGAAGACGAAATCGCCCGTGTACTTCACGAGCCAGCCGGCGACGTCCGTATAGTAGATCATCAGGACGAAGGGCCCCGTCGCGACAAGGACGCCCAGGACGCGCCAGAAGCGCTTCCACCCCGGCGGCGCCAAAACGGGCAGGGCGGCGGCGAGGCTCCGGTTCGCGCCGCGCCCGATGCCCAGCTCGGCCATCAGAAGCGGCAGCCCCAACAGGAAGAGGAAGGCGAAATAGACGACGACGAACGCCGCGCCCCCGTTGTTGCCGACTATGTAGGGAAATCGCCACACGTTCCCCAGCCCCACGGCGCACCCCGCCGCCAGCATCAGGAAACCCAGACGGTTGCTCAAGCTTTCGCGCATGACTCCTCCTCCCCGTTGTGCGTCAGGACGCGAACTTCTGGTAGATGCCCATCACGAAGATGACCAGGACAAGTATCGGTATGACGATCGTGTAGTGCCACCGGAACCAGTCCGGCAGGCCCCAGCCCGCCCCCGTCGACACTTCGCGGCGGAAGTTCTCCCAGCCCCAGCCCCACTTCGAGTTGACGGCGAAGAGCCCCATCACAAGCGACCCGAGCGGCAGCCAAACCTGGCTCACGGCGAAATCCTCCCAGTCCAGAACCCCGTCCCACAGCACGCACGGCAGGGCGCACAGGGCGATCGCCGGTCCGACGAGCAAGGCTGCCTTCACGCGCGACCAGTTGAAGGAGTCCATCAAGCCAGCTATGAGGCTCTCGATGACCGCGATGATCGTCGTGAGCGCGGCGAACGCGAGGAACAGGAAGAACACGCACCCCCAAATGCGGCCGCCCGCCATGCGCGCGAAGACTTCGGGCAGCGCCATGAAGATGAGCCCCGGTCCCTGCGTGTAGGCGACGCCGTAGGCGGAGCACGCCGGAAAGATCACCAGCCCCGCCATGAAGGCGACGCACGTGTCTATGACGATGATCCAAAGCGACTCCTTCGCGAGCGAATGCTCCTTGCCGATGTAGCTGCCGCAGATCGTCATCGCCCCGACGCCCAGGGAAAGGGTGAAGAACGCCTGCCCCATCGCGTCGAACGCGGCCTGGACGGGATGTTCCATGAACCGGCCCCAATCGGGCTTCAGATAGAAGTCGAGACCTTCCGCCGCGCCGGGCAGGGTGACCGCCCGCACGACGAGGGCGCCCAGAAGGACGAGAAGCGAAATCATCATCCACTTCGTCACGCGCTCGACCCCCCTCACCACGCCGAGAAGGCAGATGACGGTGGAAAACGCCACCACGCCCAGCATGTACTTCGCGCACAGCGCCTTGTTCGCGAGAAGTCCGCCGAACGCCGCGGGAAAATCTTTCGCGGGGGCGGAGTTCGTCGCATAGTCCGCCGTGTATTTCACGAGCCACCCGGCCACGTCCGTATAGTAGATCATCAGCACAAAGCATCCGGCGGCGATCAAAAAGCCCATCTTGTGCCAGAAGCGCTTCGTCTTCTCCGGCGCCAGCAGGGCCAGCGACTCCGTCACGCAACGCTTGGCGGCGCGCCCGTTGGCGAGCTCGGACGTCAACAGGGGAAACCCCAGCAGCAGCAGGAAGGCGAAGTACACCAATACGAAGGCCGCCCCGCCGTTTTTGCCCACGATGTAGGGAAAACGCCACACGTTCCCGAGACCGACGGCACAGCCGGCCGCCATCATCAGGAACCCCAATCGATTGCTTAGTTTCTCTCTCATGCACGTATTATACTCTATCTTTTGGACGCATGCAAGCAAAACCTCATCTGGAGTCTCCCCAAAATTCCAACCTGCCGCGGCTTGCCCCGAGAATGGCGCCAAGATGCGCTTCCCAGGCGCATTTCCGCGACCCTCGCCGTAAAGAATCGATTTCCCCGTATGACCATGACGAATCCCTCCGGGAAAATGCAGGTTCCCGGCTCCCTTTTGCCGGCATATGGTGTATGATGCAGAATATGATAACTCGACAAAAAGAGAAAGAACGCTGCGCGACCTGAAACGCCCATTGCACTTGCGAAATCGATAAACCTAGAAATCGCAGTAGGAAGGCAGGAATCGGGGCTGTGGACTTTGTTTCCGGCGGGAATCGCGCATGCGGCTATCGTCAAACGGCTGAAAACGAAGCCGGCGGAGAGGAACGCCCTTTTCGCGTCCATGAGAAAGACTTCTTGCAGCCACGAGAAGGACGTTTGTCCGGGGCGGGACGGGGTGTCGCGATTGACCGTGTAGGCGAAGACCCCCTTCACCTGTCCGGCTGCGTGGCGTCACGAACAGACGGAATTCTCGTGCCCATGAGAAAAGATTCTCGTGGGCACGAGAACGGATCGCCTGCAGGCGCGAAATGTCCGTTAGTTTGCTTTTTAAACCGAAATCTGTCGTAAAACAGGCAGATATCTCCTGAAAATCGGCGCTCCCCGGTCTATCCGCCCCGTTTCGCCCGCCGGGAACGCTCCAGACGGGGGTCCAAACGCGCCGGAACGGGGTGGCCGTTGCGCCGGAACGGTGATGCCGTTGCGCCGGAACGCCTATGCCGTTGCGCCGGAACGGTGACCCCGTTGCGCCGGAACGCGTGTGCGATCAGGTGTGGACGGCGTTCTTCCCCACCCAACCGCGACGCAGAAGCAAGTCGCGACAGGGACGCGCGGGTCGACGAACGACTCCGTTTTTCACCCGCTTGGTGAAAACGGCAAATCCACTTCTCCCTTGAAGACAAAGGTCGCAGCCCCGATTCCAGCCTTTCAACTGCGATTTTCGAGTTTAGACCGCAGAAGGCACGGAAGCCGCCTTCGGCGGACATGGAAGCCGCTTCGCGGCACACAGGGCAGATCTCGCCCGACTTGCATTTTCTGCCCGGCCAATATTCCTGTCCAATCCTTCAGACAGTCGCGTCTCGTCACGAACAGGCGGAATTCTCATGACCATGAGAAATCATTCTCGTGCCGATGAGAAAAAATTCTCATCGGCACGAGAATGGGGCGCCGGCTGGCGCGAAATCGTCCGTTAGGTTGCGCTTTCTACGGAAATCAGACACAAACTAGGCAAATAGCGCTTAAAAATATAGAATGCTCCGGACCGTCGCCTCGTTTCACACAAAAAACTACGTCCGAAACGGGATCAAACGCCCCGAAACGGGGGCCAAATCCTTGACATGACGACATTCTTCTCCTGAAAATTAACTTCAATGGAGACAAAGGGCTTTCCCTACGGTCCGACCGGTGGCTTCGCGCACCATCCATGCCCCCGCGTCCCGCCTCCGGCGGGATTCCCATCCGTGCAGAAAATGCAGTAGAAGGAGCACCCATCTCCCGGTGGGCAGCCGCCTGCCGCACGCACGGTAAAGGGGCATTTGGACAGCCCCTTCAGAGGACCGTCCGCCTACAACATGGGACGCAAATTGCGCCTAAAAAAAGCGCCCTGCCTTGCGGCAGGGCGCCTGCGGCCCATTCTCTTGGCGGAGAGGGAGGGATTCGAACCCCCGGAGGACTTGCATCCTCAACGGTTTTCAAGACCGCCGCGATCGACCACTCCGCCACCTCTCCGTCTAAAATCGCCTACTTTTTCTTTGCCAGGATGGGATTCACCGGACGCTCCTTGACGAGCGCGACAATCTTCGCGACGACATCCGGATTCGCCTTGAGGTACTCGATTGTCGCCATTTGACCCTGCCCAAGCTGCTCATTGCCGAACGAAAGCCAACTGCCGCGCTTCTCGACCACGCCGCGAACAAGCGCCGCGTCCAGAACGGAGCCTTCCCAGGAGATTCCGCATGTGTACAGAATATCGAATTCGGCCTCGGTGAAGGGCGGCGCGACCTTGTTCTTCAGGACTTTGACGCGCGTACGGCTGCCGATGACCTGCCCGCCGGCGTTCTTGATCGCGCCGATACGCTGGACCTGCAGGCGGCAGGACGCGTAGAACTTCAGCGCCTTCCCGCCCGGCGTCGTCTCGGGGTTGCCGAACATCACGCCGATTTTCTCGCGCACCTGGTTCGTGAAAATGCACAGCGTCTTCGTGTTGGCCAGCACGCTCGTCAGCTTGCGCATCGCCTGGGACATCAAGCGCGCCTGAAGGCCCATGTGGCTATCGCCCATCGCGCCGTCGATTTCCGCCTGAGGAGTGAGTGCGGCCACGGAATCGACGACAATCACGTCGCACGAGCCGGACTTCGCCAACTGCTCGCAAATCGTCAGGGCTTCTTCGCCCGAATTCGGCTGGGCGACGATAAGATTGTCCAGATCCACGCCTATTTTCTGCGCATAGACGGGGTCCAGCGCATGCTCCGCGTCAATGAACGCGGCAACGCCACCCGCCTTTTGGGCGTTGGCGACGACATGCAAGGCGAGCGTCGTCTTGCCAGAGGATTCCTGTCCATAGCACTCGACAATGCGTCCGCGCGGGAGTCCGCCCACACCAAGCGCAAGGTCAAGTGAAAGCGCACCGGTCGAAATGACGGGAACAGACTCCGTCTTCCGTTCGCCCAGGCGCATGATGGCCATGTCGCCGAACTCCTTGCGGATTTGGCTCAATACGGCCTCAAGAGCCGTATTGGAGGGCCTTTTCACTGTTGCTTCCTTTGCCGTTTCTTTTGAAATTTCTTTCGCCATGACTCTCTCGCTTTATGTTGGAAAATATTATACCATATTTCGGCACTCTTAGGCTAGACGAATTTTCGAAAAGTATACCCTGTCGCGAGACACCCGGGACAGGTCGTTCCGATGGGTGGAGTGCGAAGGGCAAAAAGGAGAAGGAACGGTTGAGAAAGCGGGACAACTAGGATAGGTGGGACAAGTGGGACAATTAGGACGCCGCCACCAAATCCTGCCCATCCTGTAAATCCTGTCTAAAACCCCTTCTTTCCGTTCTCCCGATCTCCACGGCCCATTATCGCCCCGCCTGCCTACATCTTCTTTATTCTCTACACGGTTGATTACTTCTCACTCCACATTGTTTTAGACCACTGAAGACACAGAAGCCGCTTCGCGGCGCACAGAACACGCGGAAAAAGCCCCCTTCCGTATCTTCTGTGTGCCGCCGCAGGCGGCTTTCTGTGTGTTCAGTGGTTTTCTCCATTTTCTGCATTTCCTGCACGGTTGAATAGGATAGACCCCCTCTCGGCAAAAGTTGGTGCCGGGCGCGCGAAGCCTTGGGCGGAACGTTAGTGCAGCCTTTCGTCTCCCTCCAGAGTTTAAAAGGAAACGACATGGAACTGAATATTGACTGGCGCGGTCTGCCGAGAGCCGTACTGAAGGTCGTCTGGCCGTTCGTGGCAGTGCCTTGGGTGGGCAGTTCTCGGGCAGCCCGATCGGATTTGGGGCTGTTTCAAGGCAACCCGTCCGTCGTACGCTCCTTGAGAATCGCGGCAATACGATCGACGGCGCACGTATCGCCTTCCAAAAGCCGCACGGCGGAATCCAGCCGAGAAACAGCCGCCTGGCGGGCCGCCGGATCCGACAGCCACATGTTCAGCCACCGTGCGACGGCCACCGGAGTAAAATCCTCCTGCAGAAGTTCCGGCATGGGTTCCGCGCCCTCGCCCCCGGCTTTCTCCCAGATGATATTCGCCAGACCCACATGCTTCACGCCCGTAATGGCATGGCGCAAAAACCACGCCAACAGCGGGTCCACCTTGTAGACCAGCACGGTCGGGCATCGCGCGAGCGCCGCCTCCAACGTGGCCGTCCCCGAGGCGACGACCGCGCATTCCGCACGCTGCAGGACGTCTCGTGCGCCGCCCCGTTGCACCACGACGTCCTTGTCCGCGGCTGGATTCGCCGCGACAATCCGCCGGATGGCCGCCTCCGCACGCCCGTTCGCCGCCGGTACCACAATGCGCCGCGCCCCTTTCACGTTTTTAAGCGCGGCGAGCATAAGCGGCAGATGCCGTTCGATCTCCCCGAGCCGGCTCCCTGGAAGAGCCGCGACAAGCCCGGCTTCCGTCGCCTGGGCCGCGCCAAACGACGCGGCGAGCGGATGCCCTACAAAGGTCGCGAACCCCGGCTTGAACAGGCGCGGCTCGAACGGGAAAAAGCAGCACAACCGGTCCAGCGCGGCCTCGATCTTAGGTATGCGCCCCGCCTTCCACGCCCAGACTTGCGGACACACCACGTGAACCGTGCGAATGCCCCGCTTCTTCGCATAGGCCGCAAGCTTCAGATTCATCCCCGGGTAATCTATCGTGCAAACGGCATCCGGACGCCATTCGTCTATCGCCCGCTCGAGTGTCCGCTTCACCCGCAAGAAGAAGAAAATCCTCTTCAATACGGCCAGGAAGCCGAAAACCGCCAAATCCTCCGTCTTGAAGCCGTACGTGTCGTAGCCCCGGATCTCCGCCCCCCGCAAGCTTGCGGAGGCCTTCAGGGCGTTTGCGTAAACAACGCCGCTTTCCTCGCCGGCCAGCAAAAGAATCTTCATGGCCGCAAAGGCGCGGGGGGAAGCCCCGAATCCACGCCCACAAGCGCGATACCGTGTCTGTTGGCGAACGCGACAACGTCCGCGCGGTCCAGGAGAACGAGACGCCCCGCCTGGAAAACGAGCGCCGAAATCCCCGCGCGGCGCATGACTTTCAGCGTCTTGAGCCCCACGACCGGGATGTCGAAGCGCATGTCATGCCCCTCGCGCGCCGCCTTGAAGACGATGGCGCCCCTGCCGCCCAGCTTTCCGCCGCGGCGAATCGCGGCATTCGTCCCCTCGAACGCCTCGACGGCGAGCACCATCCCGCCCTTGACGACGACCGTCTGCCCCACGTCGTGAAGCCCCATGTCATGCGCCACCCGGGCCGCATGGAAGGCGTCGGACCTTTCCTGTTCCGTCAAACCGCGGTCCGTCAACGCCCCGACGCCCGGCATGTTCCCGTCCAGATACAGGCTCGCCGGCAGGACATGCGCCCCCGCCGCCGTCAGCTTTTCGATGAGCTTGCCGAATATGGAATGCGCGTTCTTGACCGGCATCTCCGCCAGCCATGCCTTCGTCTCCGCGTCGAATCGCCCGCGAAAGAGGGAAACCGGGCTGATCTGGCCCGCGAGAATCGCGCCGTCGTAGCCGCCGGCGCCGATCCACCGGATGCCCTTGGCGACCTGTGCAACCGCCTCCCAGTGCACATGGTCCGCCGCTGCGCATGTCGCGCGCGCCGTGGATCCCTTCACGCCCAGGACGTCGACACAGGGAACGCCGGCGCGCTTCGCACCCTCGACGACAAGCCGTGGATACTCCCCCGCGCCGGCTATGACGATCAGCCGCTCCACCTGTTACTTGTAGAAGTTGCCGTACGCGCGGATCTTCGCATACCGCGCCGCCAAAAGGTCGTCCGCCGAAAGCTTCGCCAGTTCGTCCAGCGCCGCGACGACCGCCTGCTTGACCGCTGCGCACGCCGCCATCGGGTCCTTCTGCGCCCCGCCTTCGGGTTCCGGGATGATGGCGTCGATCGCCCCGAGCTTCTCGAGGTCGTGCGCCGTGATCTTGAGCGCCGCGGCCGCTTCCGGCGCCTTCGCCCCGTCGCGCCACAGGATTCCCGCGCATCCCTCGGGCGAAATGACCGAATAGACCGCGTTCTCCATCATGAGGATCTTGTCCCCGACGGCGATCGCAAGCGCGCCGCCCGAACCGCCCTCGCCCGTGACGACGACGACGATCGGCGTCTTGAGTTCGCTGAAGAACTCCAGGCTCTTGGCGATCGCCTCGGCCTGCCCGCGCGCTTCGGCCGTGTCGCCCGGATACGCGCCGGGCGTGTCCACGAACGTCACGATCGGATTGTGGAACCGCTCGGCGAGTTTCGCCAGGCGCATCGCCTTGCGGTAGCCGTCCGGATTGGCCATGCCGAAGTTGGCCTCCATGTTCTCCTCGACCGTCGCGCCCTTGTGGTGCCCCAAGACGAGGACCTTCCGGTCTCCGAGCGTCGCGAATCCGGCGATGAGCCCCCGGTCGTCGTTCACCAGACGGTCGCCGTGGAGCTCCTCGAAGTCGCTGCACACGTTGGCGATGAAATCGCGGATGTGGGGCCGTTTCGGGTCGCGCGCCAGCTGCACACGTTCCCACGCCGTCTTCCCGGCCGTTTCTGTCTTGTTCGTAGCCATGAAAATATCTCCTTAAAAACCCCAATATTCCAGCATCTTCGCGATAAAACGCTTCATGTCCTTGCGTTCCACGATCTTGTCGATGAACCCGTGCTTCTCCAGGTACTCCGCGCTCTGGAAGTCCGCCGGCAGCTTCTGGTGGATCGTATTCTCGATGACGCGCCGCCCCGCGAAGCCGATCAAGGCGCGCGGCTCGGTGATGTTGATGTCCCCGAGCATCGCATACGAGGCCGAAACGCCTCCCGTCGTCGGATCGGTCAGCACGCTGATGTACGGGAGTCCCGCCGCCTTCAGCCGCGCAATCGCCGCGGACGTCTTGGCCATCTGCAGAAGCGAGAGGATGCCCTCGTGCATCCGCGCCCCGCCCGAGGCGGAAAACAGCACCAGCGGGCGACGTTCCTTTATCGCCTGCTCGCACGCCCGGGCGATGCGCTCGCCCGTTCCCGTCCCGAGCGAACCGCCCATGAACGCGAAATCCATGACGCCCAGCATGACCGGATGCTTCTCGATCGTGCACGTCCCCACGGTGACGGACTCGCCCTCGCCCGTCTTCTCGATCGTCGCCTTGACCTTGTCCGCGTAGGCGCCCGTCGCGTCGTGGAAGTGCAGGTGGTCCGAATAGCCGACTTCGCGGCAGATTTCCTCGAACGAACCCGCGTCCGCGATCTGCGCGATGCGTTCGCGCGCCGACAGCCGCCCGTGGTAGTTGCACTTCGGGCAAATCCCCCCGTGCGCCTTCCACGCCTCTTTCGAAAAGTGGCTCTTGCATTTGGGACAGATCGCCCACAGCGCCTTGGCCGGCGGAATCTTCGGTTTGTCTTTCGTGGCTTCAAACCAACTCATTGCTTGTTCTCCTGATTAAAGTCTCGCCCGCCCCTCAGAGCGGCATGTAGAATATCCGGTAAAGCGACGCAGGGCCGCCGACCGCCTTGAACGTGTGCTTCACGACATTGTTGTAGTAGGCCGTATCCCCCGCGTAAAGCGTGACGGTCTGCTGCCCGTAGACGAGCTCGACCGTCCCCGACAGGCAAATGAGCAACTCCTCGCCCTCGCTCGCCTGCACGGTTTCGCTCGCGCCATCCTCCATGTCGACGCGGTACGGATCCATGTTGCGGTCCGTCTTGCCCAGCGCCAGCGAACGGTACGTCACCCCCGGCAGATCCACGACCGAGTCGTGGATCTTCACCGTCGCATTGTCCGCCGCGCGCGTCACCACGGGATCGGGACGGAACTGGTCGTCCGTGAAGGTGCCGACCCGCATGCCCAGCGCGCGCGCCAGACGGGAGAGCACCCCCAGCGCGGGAATGACCTCTCCCTTCTCCACCGCGTTGATGAACTTCTCGTCAATGCCGCTTTTCTGCGTCAAATCGTACACGCTCATGCCGAGTTTCTCCCGGCACGATCGTACGCGCATTCCTATTTTGTCTTGTATGGACATTCTGAACCTCACAATTGCAACACCCCTATTATACCATAAATCGCCCGCCGCGTGTGAAATATCCGCGCATTCTCTTTGCCGCGGCCTCGATATCCCGACAATCCAATACCCCTTTTCGCAGGAGTTCCGCCTCTTCGTACCTGAACAAAGGAGGCATGCGCCCGCCGGAACCACTTCCCCCGGCGGATGCCCTGCGGGGAAGCGGAACCAAGGCCGCGCAATCAAGCCGGGAAGAATGCCCTGAGCCCCGACCCTCTCGCGTGCCCACGAGACGCGTCTGCCCCACCCGGTCGTCACACGGAAGCAAACGGACAAGCGCGGAACTTTCCGCCTGGAGGTGGCTTCGTACGCACCGTCGCGCCGGCGGGGAAACAGGGACAGTAGACGGGAACATTCCTTGTTTTTAGGCGATATCTCGATGTTTTGCAGTTTATTTCAATCGAAAACGCAAACTATTTTATCCTTTCGCGTCTGCAGACGCTTCCTTCTCGTGCCGTTGATTCTCGTGCCCTTGGGAATTCTTTCTCATGGGCATTTTGGCGGACAGAAAGCGCCATAGTTTTCAACTGCGGTTTTTAGGCTAAAAAGGCACGGGCTTTTATATCGTTTCTCTCGGGCTTTTGGTCGCAAGTCAGTGAGAAAAACGGGGACCATCCCCCTGGAAAACAACTCTCGCGCCCGTGGGAAACCGTTTCCCTTGGGCGCGAGAGAGGGGTGGTTCAATCCGAACCGCCATATGGGAAGCGTCACTTCGCGCAGGCGCCATTCGCATTGCACGTGCACGGATTCTGCCCGCAGCAGCATGCGCACGCCGCACCCGGTGTGCAGGTTTTGGCGCAGCACGCCGACGCGGACGGCTTGCAGGCGCAGCAACCCGAAACGAACGCCACCAGACCCACGGCGACCGCCGCGGCAAACATGTTCTTGACTTGCTTCATCTTTTTGCCCTCCTTTAGGCTTTCCTTTACAAAAAACAGGCAGACGCCCTTCAGCGCGCAGGCTTCATGCCGTCCGGCAAAGGGCGCGTAGCCAGCTCGAGGATCTTGTCCAGCTTCGCCTCGATGCGGTCCAGTTTCTCCTCCACGCCGTCCACACGCGCCTCCACCCGGTCGCCACGAACATCCACTCGCGCCAATATGGCGGCCGTCCCCTTCGTCACCGCGTCGTGGATTTCGGCGTGGGAGACGCCGCCGGCCTGCCGCCAGACGAACCAGGCGACCAGAACCAGCGCGCCCGCGAGCGTGGCGAAAAACAGTCTCTTCTTCATTTCCGCACCGTCCCGTCACCCGTCACGCGGTATTTGTAGGTCGTCAGCTCTTCCAACCCCATGGGGCCGCGCGCGTGCAATTTGTCGGTCGAAATGCCGATTTCCGCGCCCATGCCGAACTCCGCGCCGTCCGTGAAGCGCGTGGACGCGTTGTGGTAGACGCAGGCGGAGTCCACGTCGCGCAGGAACTGCGCGGCATGCGCGGCATTCTGCGTGACGATTGCGTCCGAGTGGTGCGAGCCGTAGGTGTTGATGTGCGCAATCGCCGCCGCGCAGTCGGGGACGACGCCCACATTCAGCTCGAGCGCGAGGAATTCGCGCCCCCAATCGTGGCCGGGCTCTTCGGGCATATGCAGCTTGACGCCGCGTCCTTTCGCCCAGGCCGCCACCATCTTGAGGAACAGAGGCGCCACCTTCTCGTGCACCAGGAGGCACTCCACGGCGTTGCACGCCGAAGGACGCTGCACCTTGGCGTTGTCCAGAATGGAAAGCGCCATCGCCAAATCCGCCTCGTCGTCCACATAGACGTGGCACACCCCCTTGTAGTGCTTGAGGACGGGAATCAGCGCGGCTTCGCACATGGCGCGGATAAGGCGTTCCCCGCCTCGGGGAATCGCCACGTCCACAAGACCGACGGCGCGGACGAGTTCCGCCACGGCCTCGTGGCCGGGAATCGCCACGAACTGGACGGCGTCGCCCAGAATGCGCCGGGCGACCGCCGCGAGCGCGGCGTTGCTCCGGGCGGCTTCCTTTCCGCCGCGCAGGACGACGGCATTGCCCGTCTTCACGCAAAGCGCCGCCGTATCGACGAGGACGTTCGGACGCGACTCGAAGACGACGGCGACGACGCCAAAAGGTTCGCGCGTCTTTTCTATGGTGATGCCGCTCGGGCGCGTCCGCGTCCAGACGACTTCGCCGACCGGGTCGGGCAGCGCGGCCACCGTGCGCACGCCTTCCACCATCGCCGCGAAGCGCGCCGGCGTCAGGGTCAGGCGGTCGACCAGCGCCGGGGAAAGACCGGCTTCCCGCGCCGCGGCGACATCCGCCGCGTTCGCGGCGTCCAGGGCGCCCTTCTCTTTCTCGAGCGCATCCGCCAGCTCCAGCAAACGGGCGTCTTTCTCGGCCGACGTCCGCCGACGCAGATCCGCCGCGGCCGCACGCGCTTTTTTCGCCAGACTGTGGACATATTCCGTTGTCGTCACGTCGATCTCCTTTCCGTCAGAGGGAACTGGCCGGGAAGAACGTGCCGACCGACTTGCCCGCCAAAAGCGGCACCAGCACGCTCTTGCGTCCATTGGCGACATAGGTGTCGATGCCGGCCGAAACGGCGGCCTTCACCGCTTTCAGCTTGGAATCCATCCCGCCCTTTGAAAGCTTTCCCTTCTCGCCCGGATGCACCAGCTTCGCCGCGGCCCGGAAGTTCGCCACGTGGGCGATGCGCTTGCCCGCGGCGTCCAGGAGGCCGTCCACGCTCGTCAGAAGGATCAAGGCGTCCGCATGCACGAGACGCGCGATGAGATAGGACAGCCAATCATTGTCGCCGAACGTAAAGAGCTCTTTCATTTCTTCGTCGGCGACCACGTCGTTCTCGTTGACGACCGGCAGGACGCCCGCCTTGACGAGATGCTCCAGCGACTTCTTCACGTTCTGCGAGCGGTGGCGCGTCTCGAAGTCCGCATGCGTCAGCAAGACCTGCCCGATTTTGACGCCGCGCGCGCCGAAGAGCTTCTCGTACGCGCAGATGAACCGGACCTGCCCCACCGCCGCGCACATCTGGCAATCGTTGACGTCCCTCGGCCGTTCGCGGAATCCGAGCGATTCTATGCCGGCGGCTACCGCACCGGACGAAACAAAGACGATTTCGTGCCCGGCTTCCTTCAAATCGCACAGTTGTGCGACGAGCCGGCGCAACGTCGCGGGATTGGGCCTTCCCGCCTTGTTCGCGATGACGTGCGAACCTACTTTGACGACGATTCTCATGCCGATATTATATCAAATGTGCATTCCGCCGTCACCTCGTATCTGCACTTCTTTCTTGCCGGGAAAAGTTTACCCTGTCGTGAGACACCCGGGACAGGTCGTTCCGAGGGGAGGGGGCAAACCGTCCGGGGAACCTCTTGCCGCCCGTCGGCGCTTGCTCCGCAAGAGACGAGGGGCGGCGTTTCAAGGAAACCGCATCGCCGTTCCGGCGCAACGCCATCGCCGTTCCGGCGCAACGGCATCACCGTTC
>ERZ808246.929-NODE-929-length-22669-cov-3.134032_pt1 | contig 22669 bp, 19 predicted proteins | sample MGYA00521083_ERZ808246 | MGnify/ENA primary metagenome ERZ808246 (study PRJEB31516, sample SAMN03275577) | gut metagenome | biome: mammalia-associated habitat; material: feces | host: Papio cynocephalus | place: Kenya | collected 2012-07-07 ... | reverse complement strand
CAATGTTGACGAAAACGGAAATTATTATCCGCTCGTCGTTGTGCCGGGAATTTCCCATTCGATAACATATGTTGTTGATGAGGATTACGATAGCTCGGCTGCCGAGGATTCGTCACGTCCGCCGATAAAGAAGGATGCATTCGGCAATGATCTTCAGAGCGGAACGGTTATTTTTGATGTTCCCGAAATTCTCAAAAATGTTGCAAAGTATCTTATCACTCCGCTGGTTAAGTCGGTCATTACACAAAAGGATTGCGGTCTTGTTGACGCAATCGGTAAGGTTGCAGATGTTGCTTTTTCTGCGCAGAAAACACTGCCGGACGGAACCTTTGCAAACAATGAAATTGGTTTGCTCGAATTCAACGGCTCGTTTGCCGATTTTGCAACTCCCGATGATGTCGAAACACAGAGCTATATGCAATATCAGTGTGAATATCTTTATAAAATACTTCCGCTTCGTGCCGTTTCGGATATTACCTTTTCACTTTTTGCCGATCCAATGTCCTCGGCTCAGCGGCTTAACGAATACATAGACATGGTGCTTCAAAAGACGGGTGCCAAGAAGGTCAATCTTTTACCGATAAGTCTCGGCGGAACGGTGTTTACTGCGTTCTGCGACCGATTTACCGATACCGATAAGGTTAATACAATAGTTAATGTCGTCCCCGTCCTCAACGGAACGCAGTCGGTTACCGATATGTTTAGTCGTGATTTTGATGTTTCGGCTGAGTTCTGGTACAACGAGGGAATTCCAATGATGATTTCCGAGTTCACGGAGTACGGTGAGCTTATCGGTCACGCCATCAACTTTATACTTCGTGCTCTCCCGGCCGAGGTAAATGCCGCAATGCTGACGAGAATTTATGACACTCTTTTGAATAATCTTTTTGTCAATACGCCGCAGATTTGGGCGATGGTAACAAAGGAGGCTTATCCCGAGCTTGCCGAAAAATATCTCGGCGATGAGGAGCACACTCTTATTAGAGCAAAGACCGACACCTTCTATCGGGCACAGTTCAACCTTGCCGATAATATAAAAACAATGACGGCGAACGGAATAAAGATAAATATAATTTCCGGCTATGGACTTCACACGGGTGACGCACGATATAATTTCTTCCATGTCACTGCGAACGCAGACAAGGTAAACGGCGACGGTGTCATCAATGTTGAATCAACTGCTCTCGGTGCAACAGCGGCTTTGCCCGGCGAAAAGCTCCTCGAAGGCGACAGACTCTCGCCCGACGGTGAGATTGACGCTTCAACAGGCGTTCTACCTGACAATACATGGTATTTCTACAATATGCACCACGAGGATGCGGCAAACAATGCTCCGGTTATCAATCTTGCGGTTGCGCTGATGTATTCGCATGATGTTGAAAATGTAAACTCCAAGCCCGAAAAATATCCACAGTTCAACGGCAATTCCGATAACTGGTTTATCCGCCGCTGGAGATACAGGGATATGAAAAGATTCTATGCCGATTATCAGGCAGGCAAGCTTGATTGGTCACAGGAGACAGTTGACGAATGTAAAGCAATAATGTATGACTGCGAGCGTGTTATGCGAGCCACAATTGCAGATGCTGAATTCTGCAAGGAAACTACAAAACGAGTTAATGAATTCTGTGCAAGGCAGGGTACAATAAGCGAGGAAAACGCAAAGCTTCTCACGCAGAAACAGCTCAACGGGCTGCCCGAATGGGCAAAGGTTTTGACAAAGATAATAGCCTTTGTTGATGATACGCTTTTCAAAGTATACGGCGACAAAGCGTATTCGGAATTTTGGAAAATATTTTAAATAATATAAAAACAGGCTGTACCGAAGTGATTGCTTTGATACAGCCTGTTATATTTATTTTTTATCTTAAATGAATTGTGTCAAAGAACGAGTTTTTGGCTTTGCCGATGAGGGTGGAAATCAAAATACAGATTACGCATACACCGACGTCGGCGAAAACTGCGAGCCAAACGGGAGCGTAGCCTGCCGCACCGAGAATAAGAACTATCATCTTGATAACGATCGCAAATATAAGATTGAAATGAACAATATTGATCGTTCTCTTGAAAAGCTTATGTGCCGGAGCAAGCTTGTCGAGCCTGTCGTTCGTGAGGATAACGTCCGCCGCTTCGCTTGCCGCCTGAGTGCCGAGACCCATTGCAACACCTGCATCCGCAGAGGCAAGAACCGGAGCGTCGTTGATACCGTCGCCGACATAAACAACCTTGCCGTATTCATTCTTGATTTCTTCAAGGTGGCTGAGCTTTTCTTCAGGAAGAAGATTGCAATAGTATTCGTCAAGATTGATTGCTTTTGCGACCTCGTCGGAAGCTGTTTCGTTGTCACCCGTAAGCATTATGATATGCTCAACGCCCTGATCACGAAGGTGCTCAACCATATCCTCGACGCCCTTTCTAAGTGCGCTTCTGAGGGTAATTGTGCCGATAATCTTTCCGTCAAGCACAACGCAAACGTCGCCGTCCGTGTAGTCCGGAGTTTCAATTCCTTCTGTCTCAAGCAAGCGTCTGCCGCCGCAAAGAATCTTTTTGCCGTCGAAAACAACGCTTGTGCCGCCGCCTGCAACCTCACGGAAATCGCTGAGGTACTTTTCATCAATCTGCGGAGCTGCACTGACAATGCTCTTTGCAATCGGGTGGGAGGAATAGTATTCAGCCGCAGCAGCAAGGGTAAGAATCTGTTCTTCGCTGAAATCACTCATTGAACTGATCTTGCTGACTTCAAAGTTGCCTGTTGTCAAAGTACCCGTCTTGTCAAAAACAAAAGTTTTTGCCTTTGCAAAGGCCTCGATAAAGATTGAACCCTTGACGATAATTCCGTCCTTTGCCGCCGCACCGATACCTGTGTAGAAGCCGAGCGGAATTGAAATTACGATTGCGCATGGACATGAAGCAACAAGGAAAACAAGTGCTCTCTTAACCCATGATGCAACATCCTTTGTGGCGATTGAACCGATAACCGCCAATGCAACGGCGATGATAACAACAACCGGAGTGTAATATTTTGCAAATCTTGTAATGAACTTCTGAACGTTACCTTTCTTCTCGGTTGCATCCTCAACCATCTTGACAATTCTCGAAGCCGTTGAATTTCCGAAAAGCTCTGTTGTGACAACCGTAACGCTGTCCTTGCCGTTTACCATGCCGCTCTTAACCTCAACGCCTTTACCGAGAGTTATCGGCAGGCTTTCACCTGTGATAGCGGAAGCGTCGGCGGTTGAGATTCCCGATTCAACAACACCGTCAATCGGGAAACGCTCATAGGGAAGAACGTTTATTTTTGCTCCGACAGGAACATCCTCGGCATCAACCTTCTTGGTTGTTCCGTCATCTAAAACGAGATGTGCATAATCCTGCTGTATTTTTGCAACGGAATCAATGGCTTTGCGGCTGTTTTCAACCGCTCTGTCCTCAATTATTTCACCGATTCGGTAAAGAATCGCAACAAGTGCAGCGTCTCTCAGCTCGCCGATACAGCAAGCAGCAATAACGGAAATGAGCATAAGCTCAATTTCGGTAAACCTGCGACCCTTGATATCGCCGTAAACTTTAAATACAAGCGGATAAGCTGCAAGAACAACGGCGATAATTCCAATGATCATTTGTGCCATCGGAACAGCTTTAAGGAAAAGGCCTACAACGACAAGCACTGCCGAAACACCGAGCAAGGTAAGGGAAAGCTTGGTTTCTTCCTCCTCGTCGTCGTCATCGTGAGCGCAGCCGCCGCATCCGCATGCACAGCCGTGGCTGTGACCGTGTTCATGCCCATGGTCGTGATGATGCTCATGTCCGCAATCGCAATGTCCCTCGTGTTCGCAGCAGTCATGCTCACTTTCGTGCTCATGCTCTTGTTCGAATTCATGTTCATGTTCAGACATCTAACATTCCTCCTTTGTGTAATACATGCGCCAGACCTGCACCGAAGATTTCTTCAACGTGTTCATCGTCCAGCGAATAATAGCTTTCTTTGCCCTCCTTGCGGGGACGTACAAGTCCTGCGCCTCGGAGAATCCTTAACTGATGTGAAATTGCACTTTGACCCATGTTGAGCTTTTCGGAAAGGTGGTAAACGCACATTTCGCCGTCCATGAGGGCGGAGATAATTCTGATTCGTGTGCTGTCGCCGAAAACCTTAAAGACCTCGGCAAGGTCATAGAGAACGTCATCACTGACCTCTGTTTTTGCAACCTTTCGGTTACAGTTGTCATGCGGACATTCGTCACAATTCATTGTTGACTTATTATCTGACATTTGGTTCACCTGCAATTCAAATTAACATATGAATAAATGTTCATTTGTTAGTTTTATTATATGCATCTTTTCTGTGTTTGTCAACGTTTTTCTAAAAAATTTTTTGATTTTTGAGATATTTTTTGCAAATGCCCGATTTGCAATGTGGCCGGCGGACAATAAACCGCAAAAATTGACTTTTTTCCTATCATATGATAATATAAATAAAAAAAGAAAAGGAGCCTTTTATGGCATACGATATTATTAGATGGATAGGCGGAGCCGTGCTTTTTGCGATTCTTGTTACCGTGCTTTGCATAGTTTCAAAGAAGAAAGGTAAAGCGGCAGTTACTGCGGCTTTTGTTGCTATAATTCTGACGGCGGTTTCATTTGTTGTTCCGCTTGAAAATTATATTCACCCGTTTGATTCGGTTGAAAAGCTTTTTGCCTATAGATACCATGAAGAATTGATAACATATTTTGAATGTGACGAGGGCGTCGTATGTATCGCCGAGAGAAACAACGGCAGCAACGTCAATTATTGTTTCAACAAGGACGGTGACAAGCTTTTGCTTCCGTTTTCGCTTATGGACGATACTCAGCATCGTTCCAGCAAGTACGGAGTTTATCTGATTAAAAAATTTGAAAATCAAACGTTGGTTTTCACTCAGGTTGATGATTCGGCATATAACGGCAAGGTGTTCACAGACGGTGGAATGGGCTATTACTATTTTGTTGTAGACGGAAACTTCATTCCGGCACGCTTGACTTGCAACGGAGAAAAGGTTGTATTGGTATAAATAATTCCCGTATTTTTCAAAATATTTGAAGAATACGGGATTTTTCTTTAATAGTAAACAGAAAGGGGAAAACATTGAAAGCGATAGTAATCGGATGTCCCGGGAGCGGAAAAAGCACATTTGCGAAAGAACTGAGCGAAAACACGAACACACCGCTATTTTATCTTGACAGAATGAATTGGAGCAGCGATAAAACCGCTGTCTCGAGGGAGGTTTTTGATAAACAACTTTTGGGGGTTCTGCAAAGAGATGAGTGGATAATCGACGGAAATTATATGAGAACAATGGAAATGCGAATGGCAAAAGCCGATGTGATATATTTATTCGATTTGCCGACGGATATATGTATTGAAGGAGTTTGTGAACGTGTAGGCAAAGCACATGAAGACTTGCCGTGGATTGAGACAGAAGTTGATGATAAATTTATTAATTTTATAAAGGCTTTCAGAAATGAAAGCTTGCCGGAAATTAGTAAATTGAAAGAAAAATTTTCTGACAAAGAATGGGTTATTTTTAAGTCAAGAAAAGATGCAGAAAAATATTTAAAGACAATAAAAGAAAGACCGCAGAAAAATTAATTTCTGCGGTCATTTTTATAATGTTCTTAATCCTTTCGGATAGTGGTTCTTTGCTGTTTTGTTGACGGCTTTTGCTCCGCCTATCGGGCAGCCCTCAACCGTTACGGCGCACCAGCCCTTGCTGAACTCACATTCCACGGTTTCGCCGTGGATATATTTCTTTGCCTGCTCGGTGGTAAGTTCAATTTTTTGCCTAAATGATTTTCCCATCGCCGAGAAAAATTGATGATGCGGTTTAATGTAATTTTTTTGCAAGCTGCCGATCGTGACTCCGCAAGAAAAAGCTCCGTTCGGAACAGGAAAATCCGAATTAAAGTATACAAAATTTTCTTTATATTTTTTGACGGCATTTTTGTTGTAGCTTTTCAATGTTTCATCAAGAAAGTCGAAAATGATTTTTTGCTCATTTTTCGGAATATCCTTGAGTGCACATGGAGGAAATTCTTCAATTCCGAAAACGTCGGTCTTTCTCATCAATGCAATGAACTGACCCTCACCTTTTGCAACGTGCGGATAAAATCTGCGGCAGCGTGAAATATTTTTCTCTTTGCAGACGTCAAACATAATGCCGTCTGCCGTATATTTTTTTACGCTTTCCTTGACGTCAAGCAGTTCAAAGCTATCGTTCTCATTGAGAAACCAATCGACATTTTTTTCGTTCTCTTCAAGCGAAAAAGTGCAGGTCGAATAGAGCAAAAGTCCGCCGGGTTTAACAGTGGTTTTTATCTCATCAAGAATTTCACGCTGACGTTCGGCGCAATGCAAAACATTCTCGACGCTCCATTCATTTCGTGCATTTTCGTCTTTGCGGAACATACCCTCTCCGGAGCAGGGAGCGTCCACAATAACAAGGTCAAAAACATTATTATAAAGTGATGCGATTCTTCTTGCATCGGTGCAGGTCGTGATGACATTTTGAAATCCCATTCTTTCGATGTTGCCTGTCAGAGTTTTACACCTCGACGGGACTATCTCATTGGAAACAAGAACGCCGTCGGGATTTTGAGTCGCTGCCTGGGTTGATTTGCCGCCGGGAGAAGCGCAAAGGTCAAGAATGTTCCAGTTCGGCTGAATATCTACGCTTGCAACAGCCGCCATTGCCGACGGTTCCTGAATGTAAATCATTCCCGCATGATGATAAGGGTGATTACCGATTCCGTCGCAGGAAAAATAAAAACCGTTTTCTGCATACGGAATTTTTTCTCCGCCGAACGGATTTATTTTTTTAAAATCATCTTCACTTATTTTATTTGTATTCACTCTGAAAGAACGTATGGGATTCTCGGAATATGAGGCTTCAAATTTCTCATATTCTTCGCCCAAAATCGCCTTCATTCTGTTTGTAAAATCAATAGGTAACATAAATTTTTATCCTTATAAATTCGCTTCGATGTTAAACATACAAATGGAAAGTGCCGCAATCGCTGCGGTCTCGGTTCTAAGAATTCTTTTTCCGAGTGAAACAATTTCTCCGCCGTGCTCTTTTGCCTTTTCAATTTCCTTTTCCTCATATCCGCCCTCAGGTCCAATGAAAATACCTGCACTCATTTCGGGCCTTAATTCGTCGATTCTCTCTCGAAATTTTTTTAAACTGTCGGCACATTCATAGGGAACAAGGAGCATGTCGAGCGATTCGGCATATTGCAAAGCCTCGGCAAAAGTTATAACATTTTTAACCTCGGGAATTACCGTTCTGCCCGATTGCTTTGCCGCACTTTCGGCAATCGACTGCCAGCGCAAAAGCTTGCTTTTTTTCTTTTTGTCGTCGAGCTTAACCACACAGCGAGCCATTTCAACGGGGACGATTTCCGCCGCTCCAAGTTCAACTGCTTTTTGAATAATCAGTTCCATTTTGTCCGCTTTCGGCAGGCCCTGAAAAAGAACAAGGCGCACAGGAAGCTCATTGCTTTCAAGCTGACCCTTTTCGATATCGGCGATAACGCTATCTCCGATAAATTCACGAATCGAACAGCAATAGCTTGCTCCGTTTCCGTCATTGGCAATGAATTTTTCGCCCGGCTTCATTCGCAGAACATTTTTTATATGGTTAAAGTCGACGCCTGTGATAACAACCTGCGAGCCCGAAATGCTCTCGGCGGGAACAAAGAAATGATACATAACGATCTCTCCAAAAAAGTTTTCGGTTAATTATATCATTTTATAAAGAAAAATGAAAGAATAATATTGACTTTTTTTCTATCTATGCTATAATTATTTATGCGGATCAGGCTGTGTGCCCCGCCTCGGATTGGCTCACCGTGTAAAAATTCAGAGCTTTTTATTTTTGCAGGAGTGGCGGAATCGGCAGACGCGCTAGATTCAGGTTCTAGTGAATGCAAGTTCATGAGGGTTCAAGTCCCTTCTCCTGCACCAAAAAGAAAAGTCGCACGAAGTGTGACTTTTTCTTTTTGTTCTCTTCGTTTTTCACTATGTCTTTTTTCACTATTCTCTAAATTCTGCGACTTTTTCGGAGAATAGTTAAGAGAGAAGAGAGAAAAGTTTCGGTGGCTTTGTATTGCAAATCATTAAAAAGTCAGAAGAAATTTAATTTGATTTAGTAGGGGCGTGCATTGCACGTCCGCCAAAGTAAGTTGAATTTAAAACGGACACAATGGTCGCCCCTACAAAATGAAACAGAGTTTTTATAAAAAATAAAGTTAGATGAAATTCTAAGATAAGAAGAAAATTTGTGGGCACCCCTGTAGGCAATGTCGTTAACTTAAGGGTTTTGTCAAAAAGTCTTGGGTCGATGTGGTCATCGACCCCTACGATAAGTTGAAAAAACACAGCTTATCTGTACCCGTTTTTATTTATAAAGAAAAAGTAAAAGATGAAAGAATAACCAAATTTTCGGAGGGTTTATTATGGCAAGAGAGACCTTGAAATCAAGGCTTGGATTTATCCTGCTTTCCGCCGGCTGTGCAATCGGCGTCGGAAATGTCTGGAAATTTCCGTATGTAGTCGGACAGAGCGGCGGCGGAGCATTTGTATTGATTTACATTTTGTTCCTTGTTATTCTCGGCTTACCTGTTATGACAATGGAGTTTGCAATCGGTCGAGCAAGTCAGAGATGTCCGGTTAAGGCTTATCAGGCACTCGAAAAAAAGGGGCAGAAATGGCATATTCACGGCGGCTTTGCGCTTGCCGGCTGCTATCTTTTAATGATGTTCTATACCACGGTTACAGGTTGGATGCTTCATTATTTTTATCTGAACGCATCGGGTAAGTTTACGGGTCTTGATTCAACCGCCGTCAGCGGCGAATTTGACAAAATGTTGGCTCAGCCGGGTACAATGACGGCATGGATGGCTGTCGTTGTTGTTGCATGTATCGCCGTTTGCATAATCGGACTGCAAAAGGGTCTTGAAAAAGTCACAAAAGTGATGATGATTGCTCTGCTGGCAATTATGCTTGCTCTTGCGGTTAACAGCGTTTTCATGGATGGCGCAAAAGAGGGCTTAAGCTTCTATCTTGTTCCGAATCTTGAAAGAATGAAAGAAGTCGGAATTGTTAACGTTATTGTAAGTGCAATGAATCAGGCGTTCTTCACACTGAGTCTCGGCATCGGCGCAATGGCGATTTTTGGCAGTTATATTGATAAATCACACAGCTTGCTCGGCGAATCCGTCAGAGTGGTTGTTCTTGACACTTTTGTTGCAATTACGGCAGGACTCATAATTTTCCCGGCTTGCTTCACATATAATGTTGATCAGGCGGCAGGGCCGAGCCTTATTTTTGTAACGCTCCCGAACATTTTTGCGAATATGCCGGGCGGACGTTTGTGGGGCAGCCTTTTCTTCCTGTTCATGTCATTTGCGGCACTTTCAACCGTTCTTGCCGTTTTTGAGAATATTATTTCCTGCGGTATGGAGCTTTTCGGCTGGAGCAGAAGAAAGTCCGGACTTATCAACATGGCGTTGATCCTTGCCTTGTCGCTTCCGTGCGTACTTGGTTTCAATATCCTCAGCGGAGTGAATATTCTCGGTGGCGGAATCATGGATTTTGAAGATTTCCTTGTCAGCAATATCCTCTTGCCGTTAGGCTCTCTTGTCTATCTCCTTTTCTGCGTTTCACGCTACGGTTGGGGATGGAATAATTTCAAGGCCGAGGCGAATGCGGGCCAGGGTATGAAAATAAAGGATTGGATGAGGGGATATCTCACCTATGTTCTTCCGATTATAATTCTTTTCATATTCGGATTCGGCATTTACAGCAAATTCTTTACAGCATAAAATTTAACAAAAAGGACGTCGATCGGTACAATGTATCGTTTGGCGTCCTTTTTGTTATAACACATTACAGAAAAGGAATTTTAAGCAAAGCCGGGCAATTATTTTAGCTGTATTTGCGGTGTAATGTGGATGTCATGTACGGATTGTTTTTTGTACTTTGTATAATCATAAAAAATCTCCCTTCGCAATTAAAGGGAGATTACAAAAAAACTAAATATTATGTTCGTTGACAAATTCGGCTTCGTCGATTATATTTGAATAAAGCTCAAGTGCTTTGATAAAAATTTCCGAACCGAGGGAAACATATTCGTCGTTATTTATTCCGCATCTCTTTGCAAACTGCTCGCCGATATTTTTGGCGGTATCACCGCTTTTTTTAAGAGCAAGCAGATAAAATGTAAATGCACTGCCGTCAGAAATGTTATCGTAATAACCTCTTTCCTCTGCCTTGAGATAGTCATACATCGCTGCGCTTACGGCATCGCCGAGGGTGTCCGATGATATATATTTGCGCAAAGCATATTCTGCCGTAAATGTTAGAAGAACTCGCACACAATAAAGTTCTGCTGCAGGCATATTGCCGACATCAAGGACAAGCTTTTGGCAATCGGGACGAATTTTAGCAAGTCTTTTTCCGAGAGCTTTTGCTTTGTCAATATTTCCGTTTTGTTTGTTGCGCTCAATATCCTCGGAAATCCGCAGAATATCATTCAGGTCGGAGTTCCCTTTACCCTCATAAATTTTAATATCTCTGTCCTCTGCCATTTTTATGTCTCCGATTATTACGCTTTCGCCTTTTTGCGGCGAATTTTTGCCTTGTAGTTGGAAAACTCTGCGAATTTGTCCTCGGGGGTAACAATTGTTCCGAGTGTTACGCAAGCCTTATTGTGTCTGCCGCGGAAGCTGCTGCCGCCGATTGCAAGAATGTGATTTTCTTTGGCAAGAGCAGAAAACTTTTCTGCTGTCGCATCATCATGTTCGGGACACCATGCCTCAAAACCGTCAATGCCCAAGTCTATAGCTTTTTCGACAATATTTGTGCCTTCATAATTGCCCGGGTGAGAAAGAATTGCTATTCCGCCTGCATCATGAATTGCCTGAATAACCTCAGACATTTCGGAAAATTTAGGCTTAACAAGAATGCTTTTTTCTCCGCCCTCGGTGAAAAGCTCCTTATAAAGCTCGCCGAAAAGCTCTGTTGTGACACCGCTCTCAACGAGAGCAGCCATTATGTGAACAGGATAAACGTTGGTTGAACCCTGAGCGCATTTGAGAACAAGGTCGGTCGTTATCGGAAAACGCTGAGCCGCCTTAATCATCATGAATTGAGCCGCTCTTTTTCTCGCAACAAGGTTGCGATGGCAAAGACCCTCAAGACGGTCGGGTGAATCGCTCATGTATCCGAGAATAAGAACTTCTCTGTCATTTTCGCTGTCGGAAGCGGAAATTTCAACGCCTTGAATAACCTTTATGCCGTGGCGTTCGCCTATAAGGCGTGCCCTCACCGTGCCGGCAAGGCAATCAAGATCAGTCACGGCTAAATTGGTGACACCGCATTTTTCTGCCAAAACAATAATGTCATCTATGCCCATTGAGCCGTCCGAAAGCTTAGTATGACAATGCAAATCACAGATCATTTTTTTAAAATCCTCCCATTTCAACAAAAACCACAATATTATTCTGATTATATTATAATACAAGTGGCTTGAAAATGCAAGAATTTATTTTTTCTGTCGAAAAGAATTTATTTTTTCTGTCGAAAAGCGAAAAATCGTTAAGAAAAACTGCTTTCAATGACTTTTGAGCACTCTGCCGGGGAATAAATCCATTTGTCAATGTGATCAAGTTCGGTGAAATATTTAATTGGAGGAGCGGGATATTCCGCCTCAAAAGCATCAACGATTATCAATTTGATTTTCATACGCTCAGGAAGCATACTTTTTATATATACGCCTGCATGGCTACCGGCGGTGATGCCCGAAGAATACTCGGCAAGTCCTGCCAAATTCGGTGTCAGCTCAACGAAAATACCATAGCTTTCAACAGAACGGACGATTCCCGGCACGGTCTCGCCCGGAGAGAATTCATCGGCGTTTTGCTCCCATGTTCCAAGCAGCTCTTTGTGAGAAAATGTCAGCCTACCCTGCTCGTCAATGGATTTGACAATAACTCTGATTGTTTGCCCGATAGAGAAGCGGACGGAGGGGTGTGGAATTCGTGAAACGGAGATGCTGTCGATCGGCAAAAGACCGTTAATTCCTGCTCCTATATCTAGAAAAACACCAAAGTTTTCCATGTGAGTTACATTGGCCGTTATCACATCACCGGGACGAAGCCTTGAAATGTATTTTTTCATACATTCCTTTTGAACGGCTTTTCGGCTGAGAATTGCATATTCACGGTCGTTATCGTCCTTTTGAAAGCCGATGATCTTGAACATAACAGGTTTATTTACCCTTGAAATCAGCGCAATGTCTCTGACCGAGCCGTCATCAATGCCGAGTGCACCCTCGCTGTGCGGAATAATTCCGTACATGCAGCCGAGATCGACTCGCAGATTATGCTCCTTGTCGCATAGCAAAGCTCTTGCTTCAAGTGTTTCGCCGACAATGCATGCCTCATGCAGGGAATTCGGAGAAGAAAGTGCCGCCAGATTTGACGGAGTGTGAATGGTTTGACCTTCCGGTTTAAAGTTTTGCATAAGTTTTACCACCTTTATTTTAATTATTAAATTATTTTTCTACATAATTATATGATTTGTAATCCCGATAATGACAAATAACTCTATACTTTCGGCATAGAATGTGCTATAATATAATAGATTAGGTTTTTGAAAGGAGCGAAAACATGGACGTTCGTGTCGGCGATAAGCTCGTTATGAAGAAAAATCATCCCTGCGGCTGCAATACCTTTGATGTTTTGCGCTCGGGCATGGATTTTAAAATAAAATGCGAAAAATGCGGCCATGAGGTCATGGTTCCACGCTCTAAGGCGGAAAAAAATATTCGCAAAATTATTCATCCCGAGGAGGATTAGCGGGTCTCTGAAAAAATATATTTTCGGAGGAACAATTTATGATAGAAAAACTGAAATCTGTTGAAGAAAAATTTGAAAATATAAATGCTCAGCTCTGTGATCCCGATGTTGTATGTGACATTGAGAAATATAAGACGCTCATGCAGGAGGCAAAGCATCTGACTCCCGTTGTTGAAAAATACCGAGAGTATAAAAAGGTGAATGCTGACTTTGAGGAGGCCCAATCTTTGCTCGACGAGGGCGGATTGGATAAGGATTTCCGTGAAATGGTTCAGGAGCAGTTTGAGCAGTCGAGAGACGAGCTGGAAAGGATTAAGGAAGAGCTGAAAATCCTACTGCTGCCGAGAGACCCAAACGATGATAAAAACGTTATTATCGAAATCAGAGGCGGTGCCGGCGGAGAAGAATCCGCACTTTTTGCAAATTCGCTTTTCAGAATGTATTCGATGTATGCCGAGGCTAAGGGCTGGAAAACGGAGATTCTCAATGCCAACCCGACCGAGCTTGGCGGATTTAAAGAAATAAGCTTTATGATATCCGGCGACGGAGCATATTCACGCTTTAAATTTGAGAGCGGTGTTCACCGTGTTCAGCGTGTTCCCGAAACGGAATCGCAGGGAAGAATTCACACTTCGACCGTTACTGTTGCCGTTCTGCCGGAGGCGGAGGAGGTTGACCTTCAAATCAACCCGACCGATCTTCAGATAGACACCTTCCGTTCAAGCGGAGCAGGCGGCCAGCACATCAACAAGACCGAATCGGCGATCAGGATTACGCATATTCCGACGGGTACGGTCGTTGAGTGCCAGGACGAGCGAAGTCAGTATAAAAATAAAGATAAAGCAATGAAGATTCTGCGCTCGAGAATTCTTGAACAGGAACGTGCAAAGCAGAATGAAGCCATTGCAGGTGAAAGAAAATCACAGGTCGGTACAGGTGACAGAAGTGAGAGAATAAGAACCTACAACTTCCCCCAGGGTCGTGTCAGCGACCACAGAATCGGCCTGACCTTGTATAAAATAGAGGCTATTATGAACGGTGATCTTGACGAGCTGATTGATGCTCTTATCACCGCAGACACAGCCGAAAAACTGAAAGCTGAGTAAAAACATGGAAACTGAAATTTTTGACGGCGGCTCACAGCAGGATATCGAAAAAGCCGCTAAAATTCTCAAAAGCGGCGGACTTGTCGCAATTCCGACCGAAACGGTCTACGGGCTTGCAGCTGATGCGCTGAATTCCGATGCGGTTGCGAAAATTTTTAAGGCTAAGGGCAGGCCGATGGATAATCCGCTGATAGTACATATCAGCCGCTTTGAGGAAATATACAGACTTGTCAAGGGCGTGCCGCACAAAGCAAAGGAGCTGGCCGACCGCTACTGGCCCGGCCCGATGACAATAATTTTGCCGAAATCCGATATAATCCCCGACGAGGTCAGTGCAGGACTTCCGACGGTTGCTGTTCGTATGCCGTCTCACCCTGTCGCAAGAGCGATAATTGAGAAAACCGGACGTCCGCTTGCCGCTCCGTCCGCAAATTCCTCGGGATTGCCCAGCCCGACAACGGCAAGACACGTCATGGACGATATGAACGGAAAAATCGAAGCAATCGTTGACGGCGGCCCATGCGATGTAGGTATTGAATCAACTGTAGTGACGCTTGCAACCGATCCGCCGAGACTTCTCAGACCCGGCGGAATAACCCATGAGCAGCTTGAAGATGTGCTGGGTCATGTTGATATTGACCCTGCCGTTCTCTCACAGCTTAAGGAGGGCGAACGACCGGCTTCACCGGGAATGAAATATAAACATTATTCGCCGAAAGCCGAAGTATATATAGTAAACGGAAGCCTGCCGAGCTTTAAGTACCAGATCGACTGCGATCTGCATGAAGGTGATGCGGCACTTTGCTTTGACGGTGAGGAAAACGAACTTCCCGTTCCATGTCTTTCTTTCGGAAGAAAGGATAATTCTCTTGAACAGGCGCACAGCCTTTTTGATGATTTGCGCAAGTTCGATGATATGGGAATCAAGCGGGTTTTTGTTCGTGCACCGTCCGCTGAGGGCGTAGGCCTCGGAGTTTACAACCGCCTTTTGCGTGCGGCTGCGTTTAAGATTATTGAGCCGCCGATTATTTACGGCTTGACCGGTCAGAGCGGCGCAGGCAAAACCACCGTTGGCAATGAGCTGAAAAAGAAAGGCTATCTGATAGTTGACGGTGATCTTCTTGCGAGAAAGGCCGTCGAAATTCCCGAGGTGCTCAATGCGCTTGTTGCCGAATTCGGAAAAGAAATTTTCGACAGTGACGGAAAGCTTATACGCAGCGAGCTTGCCAAGCGTGCATTTGCAAACGAACATAAGCGTCAGCGGCTTAACAAAATCACTCACCCGGCGATAACCAAGCTCACACTTGAAACGATAAAGAATAATTTTACGTCGGAGCATAAGGGTGTTATTATTGATGCGGCGGCAATTTTTGATTGCGACCTGCCGAAGTATTGCACCAAAATGATAGTTGTAACGGCCGATGAAGATATTCGTGCCGAGCGCATAATGAAACGTGACTGCATAGATCGTGAGACGGCCATGCTCAGAATAAACGCACAGAAAAATGAGCAATATTATATAGAAAGAGCAGATATTGTTATCCGCAACAACGGAAACGAAAGTCTGTCCGATCAGCTGAATGAATTATAAAACAATCGTCCTGCGCAAACTGTCGGTTCGGGCAAGGCGAAAAAGAATAAGTTTACCGTAAATCGGTCGAATTTTTAAGGAGGAAATCACAATGGCAGAAGAAAAGACAGAAGTTGATGTTTTGTGCGAAAAATTGTTTATGAACAAGAAGCACAGCGCAAATTTTGTAGATGAAGAAGAGCTTCAAAAGGCGATGGATTTCGCCGAGGATTACAAAAAATTCCTCAACGATAACAAGACAGAGCGAGAGGTTGCCAAGTTTGTTGTTGCCGAGGCGGAGAAAAAGGGCTTTGTTCCCTTTGATAAATTCAAGAAGTACGCACCCGGTGACAAGGTTTATTATCTCAACCGCAAAAAGGCGGTTATCCTTGCCGTTATCGGAAAAAAGAGCGTTGGAGAAGGCGTGAGAATTGCGGCAGCTCATATCGATTCTCCCCGTCTTGACCTCAAGCCGAATCCGCTCTATGAAGCGAATGAAGTGGCTCTTTTTAAGACGCATTACTACGGCGGAATCAAGAAATATCAGTGGACTACAATTCCTATGTCTCTTCATGGAGTTGTTGTTCTGCGTGACGGCACGGAGGTTGAGGTCAGTCTCGGTGAAAAAGATGGCGAGCCTCAGTTCGTTATTTCCGACCTTCTCCCCCATCTTTCAAAGGAGCAGGACAAGAGAAATCTTGACGACGGAATCAAGGGCGAGGAGCTGAACGTTATCGTCGGTTCACTTCCGTTCAAGGCAGACAAGGGCAGCGAGCTTGTAAAGCTCAACATCCTCAAGCTTCTTAACGAGAAGTACGGCATGGTTGAGGAGGATTTCCTCACGGCCGAGCTTGAAATGGTTCCGGCGGCAAAGGTTACTGATATCGGCTTTGACCGCAGTCTTATCGGCGGCTACGGCCATGATGACCGTGTTTGCGCTTATCCCGAGCTGAGAGCAATTCTTGATCTTGACGAAACTCCCGATTATACTGCTATTGCCGTTCTTACCGACAAGGAAGAAACCGGCTCGGACGGAAACACGGGACTCAATTCATCATATATGAAGTATTTTATTGCCGACCTCGCAAGAGCCGATGGCCTTATGGTTTGGGATGTTCTTTCAAAGTCGAAGTGCCTTTCTGCTGATGTTAATGCGGCATTTGACCCGACCTTCCCGACACCGTTTGAGGCAAAGAACGCTTCTTATCTCAACAGAGGAATTGTTGTTACAAAGTATACGGGTGCAAGAGGCAAGGGCGGCACATCAGATGCAAGCGCAGAGTTTGTCGGTGAGGTTACGAGAATTTTCAACAATGCAAATGTAAACTGGCAGCTCGGCGAGCTTGGTGCAGTTGACGCAGGCGGCGGCGGAACGGTTGCAAAATATATTGCAAACCTTGATGTTGATGTTGTTGACGTCGGAGTTCCCGTTCTCTCAATGCATGCACCTTTTGAGCTTATTGCAAAGCTCGATGTCTATATGGCAAACAAGGCTTTCACAGCTTTCTTTAAAGCATAAAGTTCTTTTAATTAAACAGTATGTGTAATAAAACATGATGCTATAGTGGGCATCACACCCCACGGCAGGTTTTGATACAAGGGGTATGATGCCCTCACTAGCCCGTAAAAAGGACGGTGAAGCTATGTCACAAAATCAAACAGATGAACACATTTACGGTGATGAGCTTCATGAGCGTCTGCCCGAATTTGTCCCGCAGTTTGAGGGCGAATATCGTTCGCCGATTTTAATGAGGGTCATGCTTGTTGTTGTCAATATTGCGGCATTGTTTTTCTGCCGTTCGTTTATGCAAAGCTGGTACAGCATTCACGGCGCGACTCCGATTTGGATTTCGCTTATTTTTCTGCTTGTTCCGTTCGGCTCGATCTTCTTTATCTATTATTACATGGGGCGAATCGGCAGCGAGCGAATAATGAAGCTTATTTGTATTGCTTTTTGCGCTTTACATATAATAAACATTTTCTCACCGATTGATTCCGCACAGGTTTCACTCGGGAAAGAGGGCTTCTCTTCCGATTTTGGATATGTCACCGAAGCCGGAAAGATAATCGGAATCAATTTCCCGTCCGATGGCAGTGCAACAACCGTTGACAGCGTCGGAATGAAGAGCGAAAATAGAAATTTCTTTGCCTCATTAAAATCGTTGATGAAAAGCGAAAAACTGTATTCGTGCACCGATGTTATTTATAAACCGGAGCAGACGAAGAATTTTGAGAATTATATAAAAAAATCCCCTCTCTGGCTCAACGAAATTTCCGACGAAATTAAACCGCTGAAATATTCTCTCGTTGACATCTCGGGATATAGTTGTTTTATTTTTTACGATTGTGATACCAAAACATACAATACGCTTCCCGAATCGGGTAAGCATACTATTTACCAAGTAATGTATAATTCGCAGAACCATGAAATGCGAATTTTAAAATATACTAAAAATTTTTAACAGGATAAATTTATGATAAGAGTTAATGAAATCAAAACTCCGTTGGAGGGTACATATGACGACGTTCTGGCAGGTGCGGCTAAGGCTCTGCGTATGCCGAAGAGAAAAATTCTTTCTCTTGAAATTGTCAGAAAATCCCTCGATTCAAGAAAAAAAGACAATCTCTTTTTCGTTTACAGCGTTGATGTAACCGTTGAGGGCGACGAAAAGGAAATCCTTGCAAAAAGCAGAAACAAAAAAGCGGCTGTTGTCGAACCGTTTACATATGTTATGCCCGAAAACAGGCGCACAAGCGAGCTTAGGCCGATTGTTGTCGGCTTTGGCCCGGGCGGAATGTGGGCGGCACTGACTCTCGCAAGAGCGGGACTTCGTCCGATTGTGCTCGAAAGAGGACGGGATATCGACGCAAGAACGGCCGATGTCAACGGATTTTGGATGACAAAAAAGCTTGATGAAACCTCGAATGTTCAGTTCGGTGAGGGCGGCGCAGGAACTTTCTCGGACGGCAAGCTGACAACAGGCATAAAAGATAAGCTTTGCCGAAAAGTTTTTCTCGATTTTGTTGAGTTCGGCGCACCCGAAGATATTCTTTGGTCGTGGCGTCCGCATATCGGAACGGATAAGCTGGTTCGGGTTGTCAAAAACATGCGTGAGGAGATCAAAAATCTCGGCGGAGATGTGCTTTTCTCATGCAAGCTGACCGATGTTATAATCGCCAACGGTGTTGTTCACGGAATTTCTTATGAAAATGAAAAGGGAGAAAAAATCGACCTTGAAACCGACAGCGTTATTCTCGCCGTCGGTCATTCCGCAAAGGACACGGTTGAGATGCTTTATCGCAAGGGTATTGATATCATGCAAAAACCGTTTTCGGTCGGCGCAAGAATCGAGCACCCGAGGGAAATGATCGACCGCTCGCAGTACGGTGATTTTGCAGGTCATCCGGCACTCGGAGCGGCGGACTACAAGCTTGCCAATCATTCGCTTCACCATAGGGGAGCATACACTTTTTGTATGTGTCCCGGTGGCACGGTTGTTCCTGCAACGAGCGACAGCGGCGCAGTCGTTGTCAACGGAATGAGCAATTATGCCCGTGACGGGGAGAATTCAAACTCGGCAATTCTTGTCGGTGTTGAGCCTGAGGATTTCGGCAGTGAACATCCGCTGGCAGGCTTTAAGCTTCAGCAGGAGATTGAGGAAAAGGCTTTTGCTGTCGGCGGCGAGGATTACACCGCCCCGGCTCAGCTTGTCGGAGATTTTCTTCAAAATGTTAAATCAACGCAGCTCGGCAGTGTGAATCCCTCATGTGCAACCGGTGTTAAGCTCGGAGATATACGTCAGGTGCTTCCGCAAAAGGTGACCGAAGCTATGGCGGCGGCCATTGTTAAGTGGGGAACTCAGCTCAAGGGCTTTGACCGCCCGGATGCCGTTTTAACTGCGCCCGAAACAAGATCGTCATCTCCCGTGCGCATAGTCCGTGACGAGTATTATCAGTCGCTCAAGGTGCGTGGACTTTACCCCTGCGGAGAGGGCGCAGGCTATGCCGGAGGTATAGTTTCTGCCGCTGTTGACGGAATCCGCTGTGCACATGCGGTTCTCAACGATGAATTTTGATTGATTTATTATACAATGTATGGTAAGATGTCTATAACCTTATATGAAAAGAGGGATGCTTACGAAAACAAGACTCAGTGAAAAAATGGAGCAGAATAAGGGTATCGAAAAGCTCAGAGCTTTTTTGTGCTCCAAAACTTTTATGGCTATACAGTGTGTTATTGCCGCAATATTTGTTATTTTGAAAGGCAAGGGCAATATCATGCCGCTTGTTTACGGCAATCTTGTTCTTGGTGCAATTCTTTGTTTTATTCTTGTTGTCTGCGATGATCTTATCGCAACATTGATGCCGTTTCTTTTGATTTCATGCATATCAATAAAGTGTTATAATTCTTTTGACATTTATATTCGGCTGCTTCCGCTTGCTCCCGTTATTGCTGCGGTGCTGATTTTCCATTTTGTCGTTTATCGCAAAAAGCTTGATATGGGAAAAACTTGGCCCGGTGCGGCGGCGGTTGCCGTAGCCGTAACACTCGGTGGACTGGGTAAAATAACAGCCCGTGAATATTTCAGCGGAACGGCACTTTTCTATACCTTCGGTCTCGGCATCGGAATGTTCCTTTTATATATGCTGATGAACACATATTATCATGCGAGTGATAAGTACGTTTTGCGTCTTCGTTTTTCTTTTATAATGATGCTTACGGGGCTTTTTGTTGTTTTTATGATAGGACATCACTATTTGATTTATTGGACGAATTTTATGGCTAAGCTCAGCCCGCTGAATTTCCAATGGAGAAATAATGCTTCAACGCTGTTGATGTTGGCGATGCCGTTTGCGTTCTACCTTTCAATTCATAAATATCCGTTCTTCTTTGTCGGCGGACTTCAGTATCTTGCGATCCTCTTCACCGGCTCCCGGGGCGGTGCTCTCGGCGGAACGGTCGAATGTGCCTTGTGCCTGATCGTTCTTGTTTATTGCGACAAAAAGAATCGAAAGAAAACCCTGATTACGCTTGCAACGCTTGTAACGGTAGCTTTTTCGGTGTTCATAATGCCTTTGATGCGTTTCTTTGAGCCTGTTTTGACCCGTCTTGCCGGTGGAGACGATATTCGTGAAGGACTTATTCACCGTGCATTGGAGGATTTCAAATCGAACGTTTTGTTTGGCCGAGGTCTCGGATATAACGGCAATATTGATGTTCATAATCCGGCAAAGTTTGCAATATGCTGGTATCATTCCTCGCCGTTCCAGGTTATCGGCAGCTTCGGCCTCGTGGGAGTTGCGGCGTTTACATTCCAGCTCTATAACAGAATGAAGGTTATTTGGGAAAAGATAACGGTGTTCAATCTGACATTGTTTGTTTCTTATGCGGGTCTTTTCATGATGTCGCTCGTCAATCCCGGCGAGTTTTGCCCGATTCCGTACGGAATGGTTGCGACGCTGCTGTTCATAATCTGCGATAAGAATAATATTGCCCCCGAGTATTTCCCCGGCGGCAAAGAAGAAGAAATAAAAATTGAATTAACGTAAACTTAAACAGACGTAATCATTGCGGTTTCGTCTGTTTTTCTTTTAAAAATCAAATGAAACTCTTGCTTTCCTAACGCTTTAAAATACATAATAATGTAGAACAAAAGTAGAGTTTAACAGAAAGAAATTGACATTTAATTTGATAGTGATATAATAAATCCGAAAATAAAACGGCAGAGCCGTGAAGGAGAGAGTCATATGGTTAAGGAAAGAAAAATGAGGTTTACGGCAGTCATTTTGACGGTCGTAATGCTGCTCGGCATGATATCTGCCGTCGCATTCGTAAAAACGGGAGTAATCGCCAAGGCCGCAAATGCACCTGTTTTTTCGTTGAGCATTGTCAGCGAGACAAGCAGCGAGGTTAAGGTATCATTCAACCTCGAAAGCGGAAGTTTCAACGCATTAGATTTAGAGCTTAATGCGAGCGATTGGAATTCCGCAAGCAAAACAACAGGTTTGACACTGGAGTCGATTGAAGCTGGACAACTTTTCAATGATTTCGTTGTAGCGCATAAGCCATATTGTAATTTTGCAACGAATTCTAAAAATGGAAGATTGTCTATTGCAACACTTTATGACTATAATTTAAATGGAACAATGTTCGTGTACAATTTTAAAAAATCATCGTCTGCAAAAAGATATGTTAAATCAACAGATTTTATTGCCAAGATTCCTTCATGCACAGGCAGCGATAATAAAGAATGCACACCCAGTTTAATCTTTAAGTTTGAAAATGATTGCAAACACACATCAACTAAGTACTGCTATGTAGCCCCGACATGCTCAAACGAGGGTGAAGAATATGATCTTTGCACAAAATGCAATGAAAAGTTAAACTACAAAAAGCTGGCAAAAAAAGCGCATACGTGGAGTGCATGGCAAGTAACCGTACAGCCGACAGCAGAAAAGGAAGGCTATGAAGTACGCATGTGTGCTGTCTGCGAAACTGTTGAAACAAGAAAGGTTGACAAAATAACCGCAAATGTTAAGTCGGTATCTGTATCGGATTTGAAGCTTGATTACAAGAAATCCGCAACGATAACTCCGGAGATAGAAGCCGATAAGGGTGCAAAGTATACCGTTAAATATTCAAGCTCCGACGAAAAAATTGCAAAGGTTGATGAAAACGGAAAGGTCTATGCCGCCAAGAAAGGCACGGCAACAATAACCTGCACCGTAACCGATTCAAACGGAAACACCGTAACAGATACCTGCAATGTTACCGTTAAGTACAATTTCGGCCAGTGGCTTATCGTCATAATCCTCTTTGGCTGGATTTGGTATTGATATATTTGAAATTGATGTTTAAAAAATTTCCGCCTCCTCTTGAAAAAAGGGGAGGTATTGTTTTATATAATGAAAAAAGCGAAAACGTGGTGCAAGAAATACACATTTCTTGACTTTTCCGGCATTTTACCGTAGTGGTCGATGCCCACATCGACCCAAGGTCAGAAGGAAATATTCTTGGCTCCCTTGTAGGGGAGCTGTCAGCGAAGCTGACTGAGGGGTTTCTTGAAGTTAGCTGAAATTTATTGAATTATTTAATCTT
>ERZ808246.928-NODE-928-length-22690-cov-7.120300_pt1 | contig 22690 bp, 19 predicted proteins | sample MGYA00521083_ERZ808246 | MGnify/ENA primary metagenome ERZ808246 (study PRJEB31516, sample SAMN03275577) | gut metagenome | biome: mammalia-associated habitat; material: feces | host: Papio cynocephalus | place: Kenya | collected 2012-07-07 ... | reverse complement strand
AAAACTGTTCCATAGGAAATAATATATGGCATTATGATATGCAAAACTCCCAAATCGTAGATTTCAGTCAAACATTTGTTCGACTGAAATGTCGATTAGTTCGACAGTTACGGACTTGTGGCCATCCGAAACCTACTAGCAGCGAGCAGTTGCTGCTAGTAGTCGAAGGAAGCTGATCCAAATAGCGAACAGTGATACAGGCAGTCATACTTGTCTGGAATTTGAAAGACATGGACTCGCGGCACTGAACATATTATGAGCCTCGTGTAGCGCTGCATGCCATCATACTGTTTTAATCAACATGAAAAGATGCATCTCAACTACGCAGCGTCATAGGCTTTTCAAAAATCAATCGAACAGCGTTATGTCGATAGAAGGAATCTGTGATACCTCGTCGAGAAAATCCCTGAACAACATGGTGTTCCGACGGACCTCTTCAGGATGAGTATCACGAATCATTTCTGGCATCACTAAGTGTAGATGCTTATCAAGCATTCGCTTATTTTTTTTCACAGTGATTCCTGCCGGCGTAATCGAGAATAAATGCTTGTCCGTGATTCTGTCGGCTTCACTGAGCACCTGCCTCCATCGGTCTTTGGAACTGGTCTTCGCAGCAAGCATACGAAGTTGTTTAGAAGGATATCTCGGATCCAGATATGCATTCCGCGACGGGAACAGAAAGTCAGGTGTCTCGTCTCTTTCAGTATGTGCTTGAGCATCGAAGTTAATGCCTCGCGCAATGAGAATCCGCTCAACATGCTGTTCCAAGCTCTTACCTGCGCGACTCATGCGACGGTTACGTACCCGCTTGGAGAACTCGTTAAACAGCGGCACATTGAGTCTCCCGGTGTCGGAGACAAAAGGCTCGGCCTCATATTCATGCTGTAGGACAACTTGTTCAAATATGGTGAATAACTGGTATTCGCGTTCATAATAGGCGATGACCACATAATCTGGGTCATCAATCCTAGGGTCAATATCCGTGAGCGAATCTTGCGAATACCTAGAGAATTCCTTGACCGTCGGAAACTTATATCCCCACTTAGACACCATGTCATTCAACAACAGTTCATCCTTGATTCGCGGATCGAATCCCAGTAGTTCGAGCAACTGTGCCGAGAACGCGTTGACATTCTGAGCACCGTTGTCACAAATTTCAAAATTTGTCCCAACGTTTTCAATGCCAAATAGCCATTTAATTTTCGAATCAATGCTGCTTTCAGCTTGAGTGACAAGCAGCATAAGACGTCCGTCAGTCAGATAACCACAGTAGAGGGTGTCCCCGGGGTTTGCAGCGTCCAATGGTTCACAAGTCTGGTAGTAGAGTCTCCATTCGGCATTGCGATTCGAATTCTGCCTGCGCGCGTCATACCAACTGGTTTGAATGTCCGCCGTGATTGGATCTGTTCCGTCCTCCATATAAATGGCCACAGTGTTGATACCATGTCCATCAGAGGTTTTGCGGTCCTCTGTGCCCAGAATCTCCGCAACGGCCCTACCTACGCCGCCAAATTCATGCTGGTTGCTTCGTCTGTAATCAATGTCAACGGCACTTAGCGTTTTGTAAGCGATAGCGGAAACGTAATCACTGATTTTCCCGAACCCGGCCATGAGGTGCCCCTTCATCCAATTGCAAATCAATGCACAAATATATCCTTCATTCTCAACCGTCGTTGTTTGATCAGGTAGTGCTCGAAAAGTCAAGCTGAAGCGCGCATCATGCAACGTCCGTGCGAGAGATGGTCGTCGGTCGCAGTACGTTTCTGCCTGTCCGCGCAACAACACCGACATCCTAGTTCAGGTACTCTGCCTTCAGAGACTGTTCCAACGGATATCCGAATCCGTGAATCACCGTCATGAGACTGGAAATCATACTGCTCATAAAAAATCTATTGCATGGTCTTGCTGTTCCTTGGTTGCATCATCATAAAAGGGTTTCTTCCCAGTCAAGGGGTCCAAAGAAAAGCATCGCCACTTCCCTATGGCAAAACCCGTTAGATCACGAATCATTAGAATCCATTAACTTCTTGGTCCCCTTGCAAGGTTTGGCAAATAAGGGCCAAGACTTTTTATGACCTTGCTTACACAGTTGAGCATTCCCTCTTCCTTGGTGAGATCATCCAGATGATTCACAAGATATTTTTTATCCTGGTCTTTACTTTCCAGAATCACCAGTCCAATTTTATCCCCTGATGCATTGTCATCAAGTCTGATTCCTGACAGGGAATTTGGAATCATGGTGAGTTTTTCAACCGTATTTTTAGGCATGTTCAGCTCGTTCACGAATTTCTTTTTTATAGCTTTTTCAGTTTCACAATCAGCCGTCCAAACGTCTGTTTTGCATTCTTCCCATACTCGCCTGATATATCCCTCGCTATCAGGGTATTTCTTGCGTCCGATTTTCTCTAGGACGGGATTATATGAGGCACGCGCAAGAGGTATGAAGAACCCGCCTTTCGATGTGGTCATACGACCATAAAGAGTTACGCGAACATTCGGATTATTCTGAGCTCCAATGTCGGTTAAAATACTCTTGGCGAATATCTCGAGCATTTCGATTAACGCATTTGTTAAGGACTTGGACTTTTCGGCTAGATAAGTTTTTTTCTGCTCTGCTTTATCTAGGCTTTTCCCTTTTTCAGTAAGCTGGGAATTTAAATTCTCTAGTGCCTTATCTTTTTGAGATGTTGCATAACAGCTAATCCACAGAGCAACGATAGTTAGCAGTAAAAGCACTATGGTGACATAAGTCCGAAAAGAGTGTAAACCACACCATCCAGTAAAGCCGCACACGATGGGTGAAACTGTATAACACGTTCCACAGATAAATGGTAAATACTTATTTTGCGATAATTTATTAAAAAAATTCTTACCCATACGATTTCAGACAAGGGAAAGTGCGGTTGATTGATCGCTCACAATTTTTCCGGTCTCAGCGTCCAGTTCACTCGCATTATCGATACGCTTGATACGTTCGATCTCAGATAAATCTCCGGTATTGACCGTCGCCTTCTTCAATGCCTCGAGAATGATGCGGCCACTTGTGAGGTTAGCATTTTTGAACGAGTCCGAATCAATATCGAAACTGATAGTAATGCGCCTGTCATTAACATTATCTCGGGTGCAGATATGTTTTATTCTTTTATCTTCTGAAAGAAATCTGCGAAACGCGTTATACATTCTGTAGAAAACTGACTTATCGCGGACGTTTTTAATCGCGAACGATGTTTGCAGGCGGTATTCCTTGGAGTTGTCATGTGACATACGCCACCTTCTTTGCATCCAAACATTCAAATTTACTAACTAACTAACTCTACAAGTTTAATATTTTGGGATGGACAAATATGCATACATGTATCGCTATTTTGGGGTAGGGGGCTGCGGACGTTTTCTTGGAGACCGGACGAAAGGAGGGGGTGGTGTCGTTTTGTTGGACTCCTTTGTTCCTGTTTTCTGATTATGCCACGAAGCCGAGCTCTCGTCTTCGGTCCATGATGCTCGTGCCGTATTCGATCTTGATTCTCTTGTCCCGGTACCAGACCATGTAGTCGTCGAGCATGTCGATGAACCCGTCCATCGAAACACCCGTGAAGCTGCGTTTGTGGAAGAACTCCTGCTTGAGCCTGCCGAAGAACCCCTCCGCGGCCGCGTTGTCAGGACTGCAGCCCTTCGCGCTCATCGAACGCGTCAGATTATGCTCCTCGCAGATGCGGATCCACTCCGGCCACCGGTAGTGACAGCCACGGTCCGAGTGGATGACGGGCCTGTCATCCTCCTTGAGCGTGGAGCACGCGTCCAGCAGCATGCCGTTGGCCAGGGCGGCGTTGGGGCTCGTGCCGATCGTCCATGCGACCGGAAGCCCGTCGTAGCAGTCAATGACCGGCGACAGGCAGGCCTTGCCCGCCGGGATCGCGAATTCCGTGAGGTCCGTGACCCACAGCATGTTCGGCCTCTCCGCGTGGAAGTCACGGTTCACGAGGTTCGCCGGCGCGGCCGTGAGCTCGCCCTTGTACGAGCTGTACCGCTTCGCCTTCTTGCACAGCGGCACCAGGCCATTCGCCGTCATGAGTCTCATGACCCGTTTGGCCGACACCCTGATTCCCCTGCTTTTCAACTCCAGGTGTATGCGCTTGTACCCGTAGCGCTTCTCGCTGTTGACGAACGCCTCGCGCACGAGTTCCAGGAGGGAAGCGTCCTTGTCGGGCCTTTCCATGGCGTTGAGCTGGTAATGGTAGGTGCTGTGTGCGATGCCCACCACGGGCAGCAGGCTCCTGGCCGTCACGCCCAGCGTTTCACTGGTCTTCTTGACGAGGATCGCCTTCTCCCGGCTGGTCAGGTTTTCCGGGTCTGCGCCCGGCTCTTTTCCCAACAGTTCCAGCGCGCCCCGGCGGATCGCGATCTCGATGTCGAGCTCGCGTTCCGTTTGCCTCTTGGCCTCGATGCCGGCATCCAGCTCGTCCAAACGGGTCTGCATCTCCGACAGACGCTTCTCCATCGCCGTCAACGCGTCCGCCAAGCCTGTCGCGTCCGACGCGTTCCGGCCCCCGTCCGGTTCGTCGGATGGCTTCCTGGATTCCATGGCGGTCTTCCTCCCCCCGGTTTTGATCACTGGCACCTCCTCGGTCTGCGCGAGCATCTGCCGTTTCCAGTTTCTCACGACCGCCGCCTGAACGCCCAGCTCGGCGGCCGCCTCATGCGATTTCAACCTGCCCGACGCGACGGCCACGACGGCCTTCCTCTTCAATTCCTCGGGAACCGGCCCGTGCCGCATTTTGCGTTGGCCTGGCGCGAGCTCGTCGATCCACGCCATGAGCAGTTCCTTGCTCCTGGGATAGCCCAGCATCCGCATGGTGCGGCCGGGCCGCCTGCCGTACTCGAGGTAATGCTCCACGGCAATCCGTTTCTGCTCGTCGCTGTAACGACGGCGGCGTTCCCCGCGCTTGGAGGGCACTCCGGTGCGCTCCTCTTCCAACCGTTCCCGATACCACACATAAAGAATCGTTCTGCTGGGATACCCCAGCTCCCGAATCACGTCCGCCGCGCAACACTCGTACTTACGTGCAAATCCACCGCCCTGTCACGCTGCTCCTTGGAATACTTCATGGCCGATTGTCTCCTTGCCGCTCAACGAGTCCAAGAAAACGTCACCACCTCGTAGTGCCAATTCTGCAGTGATGATGCTTTTGGTACCGTCTCCCACATTTGAGAAAGGGATATCCGCCAATTTTGTTACAATGCCATTCTCCCAAGAACTAATGGTATCCGCCTCGAAGCCTAGGGTAACTGTTTTTCTAGTTAGGCTTTCCACTTTCTCGGATATCTTGGCATTGATTTGTTGGACTTTTACATTGGCGGAAAAGTTGCTTCTCATTTGTCTATGCGCCTGAGAGATAACAATCTGATCACTCTGCTCTAGCACATTCCGGGCGATTCTTGAAACAACTGCTCTAGAATTCGCCCAAGCAAATGTGTGTTCCCCGCCAATTAGTGAAGCGTTGAATTTAATTCCAATCGGGGGATGTAGAACTCGCGCTGCTCCTTCGGGGTCGCGTCCGCGGTGAACGTCTTCGCCGTGTAGATGAAACGGAACGCGCCCACGTCCTCCAACTGGTCGCGCAGCTCCCTGTACGCGTACATCGAGAACGCCGCCGCCGCGATGGAGACCCTGTCTCCCTTGCGGATCGTGCGGACGAGGTCGTCCTTGACCAGCGAGGTCCTGTTGTCGATAAAGCCCTGAGTCACAGCGTTCATTCTAATGAGGAAATTGCCAAGAATGCGCAATATGCGGTAGGACTGACAAAAGACAGAACACGACTCGCTTTTCACCAAGCAGGTGCCTATGATGAATGCCACTTTGCAACTTGGATAATTCCACGGAGGAACGAATATGGACAAGGCGATCGAGATCATTCCGAAAAGCTCCATGTCGCGCCTGGTGTCCGCCCGCGAAATCAATAGACGATTCCGCGGCGATGTGCCGAAAGCCATTCGTTTCAAATGTCCGTACTGCAACAGGCCCGTCAACGACTACGCGATGTATGTTCCCCAAAGCGGTCAAAACCCGCGAATCCAAAAACCGCATTTCCGCCATCGAAAGGGCGATCCGTGGACCCATGCATGTCCAGAGCATAGTGCTGGCGCAGGCGCGATTGCAATGATGTTCCATACAGCTCCCATCCTTCCCATATTCCTGCGGAGGCGCCAGGGTCGTGTGCTCGAGATCGAATTGTCGATTCGCGCCCATCCTGCAGGTCACGAGGGAAACATCACACTCGACGGACGGCCTTTCCGTCTCACACACGAGAACAGACTGCGTTACGAACGAATCCCGCTCTCCTCGCCGGATGCGGCCCTGTCGGGAGTCACCGTGCCGGAAAGCATGGAACGTTCCATAGGATACGTGGAAAACGGCTGTGATATCCTCGTGTTCTCCGACATCTATGGATCGGAAGGCGGGCGCAGAATCGGCAAGGAGTCCGCGCTGCATCCCGACCGCGACTACTATATCGTCGCCACGGAAAGGGCATTGAAGCATATCGACGAGTGCTTCGATCGGGTGACGACATGCGGATACGTGGCCAGCAAGCACAGGCTGCTGGTGCTTCGGGTCCGTGTGGGCAGCGAATCCGCAAAATGCGATGCGGCATGTCGTTGGCTGTACCGCCGTGGCTTCACGCTGTCCGAAATCGACATGGCGGCGCATCCGATATGGCCGCCGACCCTACGCTCGAGCGGCGTGGACGAGCCACTGTTCAGCCAGTCCGAAGTGGTGTACAAGACGCCGTATTCCGCACTGTCGAATCCCGATTCGGATATAGCCAGAACCGTGAACTACAACACCTCCTCACGAACAAGAACGCGCATGGTCAGTGTTCTCGGCCTCGACGGCGCGTCAACGGTACAGAGGGAGCTGGAGGGAGACTGCCTGTTCGTGCGGTTCAACCGCTATCAGGCCTGGAACGCACTGATCACTACGATGACGGGCGCGAGAGGACTGGAGCCCATGCCACTGGACGAGGCCAAGAAAACAGGCCAGGCTGTTCTTCCTTTTGCGCCGAAGGACAAGCAGTCCGATTCTGCGCCGACGGGCGAGCAGCAAGACCTTCAGTTCGCCGCTCCAGAAAAGAATACGAAAAAACTGGAAGAACCTTACGAAGTCATCGATATCCCGTTCTCCCATGATTTGAGAAGAATCGCCATTGAACTGGACCGTGGCATCAGATACAGCGGCGACGTCCACAATCAGGTGCTTATCCGGTACGAGGACAAGGGCGTCAATTACTCACATGCGATTCTGCTCGATGCGAATGATTTGCTGAGCGTGAACGGCAGACTCAAACTGGCTCCCACAGCCCGTGCGTACGCGAATGATTTCATCATCCGCAACAGCAAAGTGCATCGATCCGCTCCCTCGGATGGCATGAAGCAAAAGGGACGAATGCTGTATTCGAAGTCGAAGAGGGCTCCGTTGAGACCATGTGGCCGGGTGCAAATACGCGTGGAATTCAAGCTCTTCGATCAATATCTCGACTTCTTCCAGGCGACCTATCCCGAAATGGATATCAGGATGGCCGTCAATCAACGTTATTTGAGACAATACTTCGGCGATGCCGTGCGCAAAAGTGACATCAGTGACGTGAAGAAGGCTCTCGCGCGACGGGGAATAACGATGCAAGTCCAACAAAGAAACTCCACGGCAAAGTCCGGCGAATCTTTTCGGAAGGCGTTGGCGAAGCATCTTCTCCTGCAGGGAATCCTTGCCCCTACCGATGACGAATTGCATGAGCTTTCGGCAGGAATCACCGCCTCCATCGTGTCATGCGATGCCATCATCACGGAAACCGGATTCGCCGAAAAAATCGCGAACGCGGCATCATGCCTCTTCCGCAAACAACCGATCATGCTCCGTACGGAAACCTTGGAAGATGTTCATGCGCTCCATAGGCTTGTCTCCGAGGCGACCGCCTCGGGCACGCGCATCATCATTCCAACCGGATCCTGTTCTTCCGAGCTCCTGCACGATGCAAGGACCTGGACGAACGCCTTCTTCCTTCCCACATGGAATCTGAAACAAATCGAACCATTGGGGAAAGCCGCCTCCGAACTGCCCGTCCCTCCCAAAAAGCAAGCCATACCCACCAATAAATTGATGGATCTCAGGAAACGTCTTTCGTCGCTTACCGCGAAAATGGTGGACGACGAGCATTTGAACCTCGTTACGGAAGTGCTTGCGCAGCGTCTCGAGTTCGGGCAGAATGGCGCGGGCAAATGGGTCTGGCCACACCTGTTCGCTCTGATTCTCTCACAATATGATGAGTCGATCGCAATGAGATATGCCTCCTCCATGGGCCGAGCCGAAGAGGGGAAGTTCATCATCCAAATGATGAAAGGAGACGAGAATGCACGGTAACCTCATCCATTCGATGGCGCCGGGACCTTCATATCGGGCGAATCCAAGATGAGGATGACGCAGCTTATGCGCGCAGGGTCATGTATTCCGCTTTGCGTTACTGGATAATGGCGTATGCGCTGGATGATGGTTTCGGAGGATCATTCGGCGTCTCCGAGGACACCATCATCAGGAAGGCGTCGCGTTGGTTCAACGAAATGCGCGAGATCCAGACCGGGACCAGCGACGATAAATCCCGGAAAAGGGAAAGAAGGGTATGCAGCCTCATGCTGGAGGACATGGTCGCCATCGGCGATCTTGTGCAAACCGGCAGCAAAATAACTTCCTGTGTCGAGGAACATGTGGTCGCGTTCGCTCCGGGAATGAGCGCGGTGCTGGGTTTCCGTGACCCTACCACTCCTCAAGACGAGGGAACGTTCGTTTCGGGCGCGTTGACGCTTATGCCTTCAAAGACCACGGAGGATGGACCCGAATTGTCGAACGTGTCCGTGGAATCTCCATCGAGGACCGGCACGGCACGGTTCGAGGAACTCGACGAGTTTCATCTGCGGCTCACGCTCAACGCCACGTCGCATGGTCTTCCTCTGCCATGCCGCCAATGGCTGGAAATGATTTCCTGGCCGGATTTCACAAAGGCCGAATCAACGAGGAGCTACGTTCTCAGACGTGAGCTCAGACAACAGTGTGAATGGTTCATTGGTTAGAGAAGGATCTTATCCATCGTTTGCTGGGACCGAAAAGGATTCATTGCTGAGGATGCGGTGCGTCACGAGTTCCAAAATCGAGGGGGAGAGCGGTATTTAAGAGAGCATTTACGGGACGACCGCATGCTTTGGAATCAAACTCGTGTTGATGAAACAACGTCACACCATGCAAGACATTTCGCAGTGTCGAATTAGGCAACAAGACAAAAGTAATGCCCACCGTTAGCACTCGGCAGGCATTACTGACATTGACGTAAGCCAATGTCAAAAAGGCAACTGCTATGTCAGCAGCAATATTACGTTAGCAAAGTATTCGATCGGGCGCGGCTACAGTTGGTGAAAGTGCCCGGAGCATACGAAATCTCGACCTCATAGGAACCGTAACGAGGTCTTCTCCTGGTGGTCGGCATACGAAAATCCTTTTTGTTCAGTCTCTGAGAAAACGTCCGTATTCATGTTTGGCAATGGTCCTAAAAATCTCAAGTTCAAAACTAGGACAAAATCCGGCAAAACTAGGACGTTCGCAAAAAGGGGCCTAGGAATTGTGGTTGCCCGAACATGTGAGAGCCGATTTTCCGCGAGGTGCACGTAAAACCGGGTTTTGGAGGGAACGGGCGAAATACGCATGCGAAAATGTCATGGCATCCATGCGAAGTTGCGTGGGAAAACCAAAAAATAGGACGAAATCCTGCAAAGTTTGGACATTCATCAAAGGGGTCCTAGAAATTGTCGTTGAGAGCTGCCTTGGGTTGCGTTTTGCTTCCTGAGCGGAACTTAGAGGCTGTGGACGGACAAAGAAATCATCGATGACGGCTTTTGGGAGGGGCATGGACAAGGAAAACCAATAATAGGGATGGGGGCAGGGATTGCGTAAAGGTGCCAAGGCGGGCGAAAGGACGCATGGAAAGTAAATGTAGATCATTATCCAGAAGAGCGAGGCCGGTATTCCTCGGGCAAACACCTCTGGCAAAGATCAGAAAGGCGTTCTTTTCATAATATATACTTTTATATTCTTTTAGTATGCCCAGAGACCAATGATAAGTAGCGGTTTCGGCATCAAAGCTAGGACGGAATCCGGTAAAACTAGGACAAAATCCGGCATAGGGGGTATGTAAAACTAGGGCGGATTCCGGAAATGCTAGGACTATTTTTAATAGTAGTCCTATTTTTATGGTTGAATAGGTTTATGGGAAACGAGATAGTCAAGTTCAACAACCAGTTCAACGCGCAAACGCTGCGCAAATTCAATGCGCTTGACTTGGATCTCCTCATGGCGATCTGCTCGCGCATGAAAGAACGGTCGGACGAGGAAGTGACGTTCGGCTTCAATGAGCTGCGCAAACTCGCCGGAGCGAAATCCTTCAAGATGAGCAACATGGAATTCGCCAAGCACGTGGTGGAGGTCAACAGGCGGCTGCTATCCCTGAACTTCGAATTCACGAACGAGCACCACGAGATCATCCAATTCGCGTTGTTCTCCAAATTCGTCACCAGTCCCGAAAATGCGACCCTGACGGTCAAGGTGAATTCGGAATTCGCGTTCTTGCTCAATGACCTGAGCTCCCAGTTCACACGTTTCGAATTGGCCGAGTTCGTCTCCCTGAGGTCGACGTACACGAAGGAATGCTACCGTCGGCTCAAGCAATTCCGCCAGACCGGCATCTGGAAGGTATCGATCGACGATTTCCGCCGGCTTCTGGATGTTCCGGAAAGCTACAAGACCGCCGATCTGAACAAGCGGGTGCTGAAACCGATTCAGGACGAGCTCGGCCCCCTGCTGGATCTGAAAATCCACCGCAGATACCATAAGAAGGGCTCGACGGTGGGGCGCGGCGCATTGTCCGGGTTCGAATTCGAATTCACCCCAGAGAAAGTGTCGGGCAGGTCGATACTTCCGCGAATCGAGCTGAGCAACGACGTGATTCTCGGCATAGCCAAGGAATCGCTGGAGGGCGTCACCCCGAAACTGATCCATGTCAAGGATTGGGGAGACGTCTGGTCGCTTGGCGAGTTCGATGTAACCGCAGCCAGGAAACATCTGGAAGGACGCTGCCCAATTGATGAGTGTAAGTACTGCCTGCTGGATGGAAGGAACGTCGATCATCATGGCGAGGCCGGCCCCGTCTCCGGAGGGTTGCGCTGAAGGGAACGGCGCGTCCACTAGAACCGCCGTGATACGACTCGGCGAATCGCGTGGAAGGACATTGCCTTCGGACTGAAGGAACTGAGAATGAAGCGTAAATGCTCGCAATATGAGCTAGGCGAGAAGAGCATGCGCGGCGCGTTTTGATGCCACGGCATGGTGATTGGTACCTTGTTGGTATCTGAGAGCAATATTGTGCACGTAGATTGTGCGCAAACCCAAGGGGATCCATGGTGAAACAAGACACTACGAACACGGCCAGACTCGTCGTGGACAACGATTTTGAAGTGGCTGCGGTCAACGACAGGTTGTTCGGCTCGTTCGTCGAGCATCTCGGCCGTTGCGTCTACAAGGGCATCTACGAACCGGGGCATCCCGAAGCCGACGAGGACGGCTTCCGCAAGGACGTCATCGCCTTGGTACGGGAGCTGGGCGCCACCACCATCCGATACCCAGGCGGCAACTTCGTCTCCGGATACCGCTGGGAGGACGGGGTCGGCCCCAAATCGGACCGCCCACGTCGCCTCGATCTGGCTTGGCACTCCACCGAAACCAATGAATTCGGACTGCATGAGATGGCCAAATGGCTCGGAAAAGTCGGCAACAACGAGCTGATGGAAGCCGTCAACCTCGGCACGCGCGGACTCGAAGAGGCGCTCGATCTGCTCGAATACGCCAACGTTCCCGAAGGAACCAAACTGTCGGACGAGCGTCGCGCCAACGGCGCCGAACAGCCGTTCGGCATCAGGATGTGGTGCCTGGGCAACGAGATGGACGGTCCATGGCAGACCGGCCACAAGTCGGCGGAAGACTACGGCACGCTCGCCGCCTCCGTGGCACGGGGCATGCGTTCGCTCGATCCGGACGTCGAACTGGTGGTCTGCGGCTCATCCAGCCATGACATGGACACGTTCGGCCGCTGGGAGGAGACGGTGCTGCAGAAGACCTACGACCTCGTCGACTTCGTGTCCTGCCACGCCTACTACCATCCCGAGCTGCAGTCCGACGGCAGCCGCGACATGGCCAGCTTCATGGCCTCCGGCGTCGACATGGACGGCTTCATCAAGGACGTCGCTGCCGCCATCGACGCCACCAAGGCGCGACTCAAGTCCAAGCATGACGTCCACATCTCCTTCGACGAATGGAACGTGTGGTATCTGAACGAGGAGCCGAGCAGGAACCCCGAAGGCATCGGCAACTGGCCGGTCGCACCGCGCCTGCTCGAGGACGTCTACACCGCCGCCGACGCCGTGGTGTTCGGCGACCTCATGATCACACTCCTCAAGAACGCCGACCGCGTGCATGCGGCCAGCCTCGCGCAATTGGTGAACGTCATCGCGCCGATCATGACCGAACCGGGCGGTCCGGCATGGCGGCAGACCACGTTCTATCCGTTCGCGCTCACCGCGAAATACGCCAAGGGCGGCACCGTTCTCGAACCGAAGCTGTCCACCGGCACCTTCGACACGCCTCGATACGGCGAGGTCCCCGTCATCGATTCGGTCGCCGTGCGCGGCGCGGACGGCTCGGTGACGGTATTCGTCGTCAACCGTTCGCTCCAGACGGCCAGCGGATTCGAAGTCAAACTCCCCGAAGGGTTCAAGGCTAGCGAAGTCGAAGCGCGGACCCTGCACGAGGACGACATCCTCGCGCGCAACACGCTCGAGGACCAGAACCGCGTGACCCTGCATTCCAACGGCACGGCCCGCCTCGACGCCGACGCGGGCATGGTCACCGCGACCCTGCCTCCGGTCTCCTGGACCGCCATCCACGTGAAGTGACAGTCCGATAAACAGGAGCGCTAGACTGCTTTGCCGCTGATCTGGACGACTCCCATCACGGTGACGGCGTTCCGGGCCTTGGGCATGGGGAATGCTCCTTGGCCGTCAATGTGCTTCCGTACGTTTCCGGCGGAAGCACATTGGCGACGGCCATCCATACCGTCATGGAAGGGGGATCCATGACGGTCAAGCGGCCATCAGATCCGATAAACAATCAGCTTCCCATTATTGTATTGAATATGATTTAAATCCCAGCCCTTGGATTATTTCTTACTCTTGTTTATACTATATATAATTTAGAATCACTAAAACAAGGGCAAAAACATAATGGATACCAAGTACAGGACCTTGGCCCGTCTGTTCCATGCGGACAGAAGCAGCGACGCATACAAAAACCATGACAGGCTCGCCGCGCAAAGGCTGGCGGCGGACTCCACCTTCGCCACCGGCATCACCACGCCATTGGGAGAGTTGTTCGTGGCCACGCCACGGCGGATCACCATGCTCACGCAAAGGATCCTGCTGGCCGAACGCCGCGTGGCGTCCATGTGGGAGGCCATGCCCGGCGTCATGAAGTGGAGCTACATCACCCACGCCATATCCGAGGAACTGTTCGCCACCAACGAGATGGAGGGAGTGCGGTCCACCAGGAAGGAGACCGAGACCGCCGTCGCCGCCGCCAGACAGGCCTCCGAGGACGGCGACGCGGGGAAGGCACGGTTCGGCGAATTCGCGAAACTCTACCTCAACCTCACCGACCGGGACGCGCAGCTGCCGAAGACGCTCGAAGACATCCGCGCGATCTACGACAAGGTCGCGCTCGACGAGATCCCGAACGATGACAAGCCGGACGGCGAACTGTTCAGAAAAGACGACGTCGAGGTGCAGGGGCCGCATGGCGTATCGATTCACAGCGGCATCAGCGGGGAAACGCGAATCGTGGCACTGCTGGCCCAGATGGTCGACCTCGCCGGTTCCGACAGAATGCCGTTCCTCCAACGGGCCATCGTCAGCCACTTCCTGTTCGAATACATCCACCCGTTCTACGACGGCAACGGCAGGACGGGGCGTTACCTGCTTGCCCTCTACCTCAACCGAGGCCTCACGATTCCCACGGTGCTGTCCCTCTCACGCATCATCGCGGAGAACAAGAACGAATACTACAAGGCGTTCACCGAGGCCGAAGACAAACTCAACCGTGGCGAGCTCACGTTCTTTGTCATGACGATCTTGGGATTCATCGAACGCGCGCAGTCATCCCTCATCGACGAGCTGGGGATCAAGATCGACCAGCTGGGCAAGGCCGCCGGTCTGCGCGACGAACTGGGCAAGAAGCTGGGATTGTCCACGAACGCGGTCGTGCTGCTCTACGCCGTCATGCAGGAGGAGCTGTTCGACACCGCCAGATCCATGACCTTGGAGGACGCCGCATCCGATCTGCGGCTCGGCAAGCAGTCCGCGCGCAGATACGTGGAAGAGCTTCACAAGGCAGGACTCGTCGAATTCACGGGAAGGCGGCCGCTCCGCTTTGCAGCCTCCGAAACCCTGCGCAGGGCAATGGGATTGGAATCAAATAATTGAACTGGCGTCGAAGGCGCTGTCCGAACTGAATAATCTGCGATTTCCATTGACCGCTGAAGGGTCTGGAAGGAAACCCGCAAGAAGCATATGTCTCCGACGCTGTCGCGTCGCCCAAGTGCTAGAGCGACGCGACAGCGGTCTCGATAACGGAGCGTTCAGGGCATGTGGCCGGGCCGGCAACGGTAGTCGACAATCCGGCGGCACAATTGGCCAACCGCAGTCCCTCCTCAATCGAGAGACCTTCCAACAGCGCGACGCATAGCACACCGGCGTGCGTGTCTCCGGCACCATTGGTGTCCAATGGACAAACCTTGAGCGCAGGAACATGCAATGGTTCGGACGGACCGTCATTCGCATCGGCGCGCCCATCGCAATACCATGCTCCGTTCGGGCCCACGCGCACGATGACGGGCGCGGCCAGATGCATCGCCAACAGGCGGCTTCGCTCGTCGTCACCTGTCCTGTCGCCGCTCAAGCCAAACCGATCGCACAGTATCATGGCTTCCCGTTCGTTGACGGTCCAGATCGGGGACAACGCGCGTATCGTCTCTAGGCTGTCCATGTCGATTTGATCGATGACGGGACTCGCGTCGAACACAACATGGCCACTATGCCAACCGGCATGACGTTGGGCGAAACGCATGATGGCTTCTGTGTTCGATTGATGCATCAACGAATATCCGCACAGATACACCACGTCGCCATCCGCCAGCTCGATATCTTCATAGCAATCGGCAGGCACCATGGTTTCGGCGCCGCGTGTAGAGACGAAGGTGCGTTCCCCGTCAGGCTCAGTCATGGCGACGCTGTAACCGGTATCGACGTCGGGCAATACAGCTCCTGCGGTCTCAACTCCAATATCGACAAGCGCATGACGCGCCACGTCGGCCATGGGGCCGGTACCGATGGCGCCCATGTAAACGGCGGGAGCTCCCATGCGACGAATGGCGTAGAGCACGTTATAGCCACCACCCGCGCTCATGCCGTGCTTGGTGGCAAACACGTCGCCACCACGTTCGGGCAGATGATCGATGGACACGGTCAAGTCGACACAGACCTGAGCAAGGTGGAGAATCCGCGGATGGGTGAATGCCGCCGTAGCATGCATGGACTCATGCCTCCTTGCCATCACGGGCGTTTTCAGCAGCCAGTTCGGCCTGCTCATGGCGCACTGCCGGCAAGCCCAATGTCGCATACAGCACACCTGCAAGCAGCAGCGACACCAGCCACGCCAGACCGTTCTCGCCAATCACAGTATCGGCCAGAGGACCGGAGAACCAAACCACCTGATCGGAGACGCGCGCCGTGACGAACAGATAGCCGACGACAAGCGCGATGAGCCAGCTGGCCATAGCGGGCACGTTCACGCCATGACAGTACCAGTAGTGCGATCCGCGTCCCAGGTCGAGAAGCTCGTCCGTCTTGTAATGACGGCGCGCAATCATATCGGTAAGGAACACGCCGGCCCATGCCGTCAACGGCACAGCCAACAACGAGATGAAAGTGACGAACGGCCCATAGAAGCCGTCAGATCCGAGCATGAAATACATGGCGCCGGTGGTGGTGATGACCACATCGAGCACCACCGCATAAACGCGTGGGATGCGCACACCAAGCGTAATCGTGGTCAGACCTGCGGAATAGACGGACAGATTGTTGCTCATTAGCAGACCGGCGAAAGCCGCGATCAAGTAAGGCACGGAAACCCAAGCCGGCAATGCGTCACGCACGGCGGCGACCGGGTCGGCCGCGGAAGCCAGGTCCGAACCGCCGGCCGTAAGGATGGAGCCGACGCCGATGATGACCACCAACGGAATTCCCGCGCCGGTCGCGGCGGTCAGGACCAGAGATCCACCTTTGACGTTGGTTTTCTGGTAACGCGCCATGTCGGCCCCGGAATTGACCCAGCCGATGCCGGTTCCGGAAGCGATGGTGCCGACGGCAATGATGCATGCGCTGATCGAACCGGTCTTGCCGGCCAGCAACGTGTTCCAATCGACGGTAGTTACCAGATACCCCGCAACAAGCAGAGTGAGCACGCCGAAAATCCAAGTGGACCACTTCTGCACAGTGAGGATGAAGGCGTGTCCGGCCGCGGAAATCACAGCGGTCAACGCCACAAAAATGAGCACGCATGACAGCGTAAGTAGTGGAGTCTCCTTGTATCCACCGGGAACGCCGAAACAAATGACGCACAAAGACAGCAGTGCCGAGGCGCCGGTGATGGTGTTGACCGTCTCCCAACCAAGACGCGACACAAGCGCCACGAGTGTGGGACCGATATTGCCGCGCACGCCGAACACGGCACGGGACAAGGTCAGCGAAGGAGCACCGCCACGGCGTCCAGCGATCGACACGATTCCCACGATCGCAAAGGATCCGAAAGAGCCGATGATGGTGGCAGCGATCGCCTGCCAGACATTAAGCCCAAGCGCGATGAGCGTGGCGCCGAGTGGGATGCCGAGGATTGAGATGTTGGCGGCGAACCACACCCAGAACAGTTCGCTGGGTTTGCCGTTGCGCTGATTGACGGGCACCGGTTCAATACCACGCTGTTCGACACGTGAGAGCACCCTGCTCTGCGTCTGCGGTGAATAATCGGGCATGATCGTTTCTCCTTTTCTTGTCATGACCGCTAATGACGATAAACAATCGAATCGGAACCACTGATTGCGCCGAACTCGCGCATACGATGGGAACAATCATAGGAATAGCCGAAATCGATGCGGCTCAATCCCTCCCCAGGTTCCGCACCATCAGCAATGCATCGGCCATGGAAGGCAAATCAAGGTGGGAGACCTGGCTCACCTTGGCCGTGAGCTTATCGGGGAAGGCCGCGGGTCCAAGGCATGCGCCGAGCATTGCGCCAGCGATGGCTGCGATGGTATCGGTATCGCCTCCGATGTTGGCCGCCGCCAGTAGCGCATCCAGCGGCCGGTCCGCGAAACGCCATGCAAGGGCAAAGGCTGCGGCGACCGACTCATTGGACTCGACCGAAGTGCCGATATCGGTACGCAACCTGCTCAAGAAAGCCGTGTCGTCCTTCTCGGAGTCAGACAGAATGACAGCCGATCGTACGCGGGCGACGACGTCAGCCTTGGGACTCCACGCACCTCGTCTGTCCAAGTCATCGCATGCGCATATCGCTCCATTCAACGCCTGCCGTGGCCCGTTGCCGTTCACGCCGAAGCTTACCGCAGCCGCGACAAGAAAGGCACTGGCGAAACCGTGAAACGTGTTGTGCGTGACGCGGCAGGACTCATAGACGTAATCGGTGAACCCCTCGGCATTGACGTCATGCGCGATGCCGACGGGGGTGACGCGCATGGCCGCGCCGTTGGTGGTGCCCGTGCGACCAGTGGTGGCAATATCGGCGCCGTCACGTACTTGTTCGAGTGCAAGCTTCGTGGAAGGCCCCAGTAAGTCGAGCGAACCGCGTGCCCTCATATCATCTTCCCAAGCCAGCAGCGTATGTGCTAAAGACTCGGGGTCGATATGTCCATGCCCCTCAATGATGAGTCGGCCCACGAGCATCGCCTGCTCAGTATCATCAGTGACGGATCCCGCGGGCATGTTCGGTGCAATAGGCTGGTCGGCAATCGCGTCGCGCAAACCGTCAACGCGCCCATACGCGCGACTAATCCACTCATCGGACATGCTTTGCGTAGGCATTCCAAGCGCATCGCCGAGCGACAATCCTTTGAGAGCGCCAAGAGCGTGGTCCTGCATATCTTCCTGCGTTGTTTGCAGTACTGCATTCATGCCGTTCGCTCCTTTTCAAGGTAACATGTTATGAAAGTGATTCAAGTTGATACAATACGATGTCTTTGATGAGATTACCCAAGGCATAGACGTTGAAACATCTACACGATCAGAAGACGGTCAGATTTTTGTTGTTCATACAGAAATCAGTGACATCTTCAATACCGCTTGAACTATACGACGCTTGAAGGAGACGTCACGATGCAGCTCAGTAGATGTTTGTGAAAGGATACTGTCATGGGGCTGAAGGAACTGAGACTGAAACGTGGAATGACGCAACGGCAACTTGCCGAAAAAGTTGGTGTAACGCAGCAACATATAGCAGCCTACGAGAATGGCGTCAACGACATTACCAATATGACTTTAGGCAAGGCTCTACGTATTTGCGATGCTCTGCACGTCGCCAATCCGCGTAAGTTGCTTGATTCCGACTCTTCTGCGAAGTAAACCGCCAGAACCATTGCAGTCACCTCAAATTCCACTCTGAAATTCGATGCAATCGTCAACATCCAACTCTTGAAGGCATTAGTAATGCAGATCCTTCGGCAATGAATTAACCGACACTCGTCCGTTGGATAATTGATGCCATGCGTGATCGATTGGAAGACGGCATGGATGATGCTGCCGAGCAAATGTGGTCGTGGTGTCTTGTCGCGAACGTCGTGGATACCCATAAGACTGGTCAGAACCACCATGTCGTACATGGCACGAAAATCTTCTCGGCCGGGACGAAAGTCTACGTCTCCAGTGAATGGTCGGATACGACACCAGCTGGAGGTTCGTACAAGGTCATCGGCCGCGCCCGCAAAAGCCATCGTCTGGTCTGCGCTTGGCTGCGACGTGACTGCATGGAGAACCTGCGTCTGCGCAGGGTGTTCTCACCTAACGTGTTGAGGAAGATGGCCGAGGAGAGCGGACAATCCAATGGTGTCAATCCGTCGGAATTCATCTCCTGGTGGGGGAACGGCGATGCGGACCGTGACGCCATCATCCGCCAGTTCGGTCTGAAGGATCATAATCGGTGACATGCTGGCGGCCGATGCTTAATCGTTGATCAAGCCAAAATTCTTCCATTTCTAAACCCGACCGTTCCGAACTATATGCCAGAGCCCTGATGATTTCCATCACCTGACATTCCGCTTCGGACGGTCGTCCGGAGCGGAGCAAGCTAGCAATTTGTATACACAAATTGGCTTGTCGCACAGGGCTGTGCGATACTGAACCACATGGTGGTTCGTCCCCCTGCCAAGGGCAGTGGGTCGCTGCGCTGGCCAATGAAGACCTTGACGATCCGGAACCCGAAAGCAGGTGCATGATGCACGAGGAACCTGACAATACCGGACTTGTTCCGCGACGTGGGACCGGAGCACGCACCGAGGTCTTCCACATGCGCATGAGCGTCGAGGAGAAGCAACGTCTTATGGAACGCGCCGGCCAGTGGGCCCGTGACCACGGGTATGCGGCGAACGATTCGGGCATGATGAGCAGGTACGCGCGCGAAGTGCTTTTGGAGGAGCGTCGTGGCGACGGGAAGCTGACACATGCCGATCTGATTGGGTTCAAACTCGATCTGCATGATTCGCAGCGTTCCATCGCGCGAGTTGGCACCCTCATGAACCAGATCGCGCGCGTCGCGAATTCCACGGGGCATATCATGACCAACGAGTTGCGGGAGACGGTCGGCCTGATGCGTCATGAGATCGACCGGCTGGAGGACACGATCCGCACGGTCTGGGAACGGAACCGATGATGATTCCGAACATCACCCGTGGAAGGAACATGCGTGGACTGGTCGCCTATCTGGCGGGACCAGGACGCCGGAACGAGCATCGTGACCAGCATGTGGTCGCGGGCTCGGAGGATGTGGAATTCCGTTTCGACGGCGTCGAATTGGACGGGGACCGGATACGCTCGCTCGGCTGGTTGCTGGATTCCGATTCCGCGAATTCCGACGTCGTGGTCTCCGACGGGCACGTATGGCATTGCAGTCTGTCTATCGGCAAGATGGACGGCATTCTTGACGATGCGCGGTGGAGGGGAATCGCACACCAGTTCGTCACCAAAATGGGTTTCGATGATGCCGATGGCACGAAGGCCCCTTGCCGTTGGGCGGCCATCAGACATGGATTGTCGGGGGAAACCGGCGATGGCAACGACCATATCCATATCGTCGTGAATCTGGTCCGTTCCGACGGGACGAAGGCATGGATTTACCGTGATTACCGGCGTGCGCAGGCTGCCTGCCGGGCGTTGGAGCGGGAATTCGGTCTTGAACGTCTCGGATGTGACAGGACGTTGGCGGCGACGCGCGGATGGAAGCCGGGGGAGCGTGAGGCCGAGGCACGACGGCGAGCCCAAGCGCGGTTCAGCCACGATTATCCGGAAACATCATGGTCGGAACTTTCCCCAGAGGAACGCGGGCGTCTGATCGACCGGGATATGGCTGCGAGCCAACCCCGCAGGCGTCTCGAGCTGAAGGTCCGCGCCGCGGCGGGCCAGGCGAACGATGAGGCGCAATTCGTGCGGAATCTTAGGAAGCAGAATGTCATCGTCCGTCCGCGGTATGTACGTGGGCGGACCGACATGGTGGCCGGATATTCCATCGCGGAGCGCCCCATCCATGGTGAATCACCTATTTGGTATGGCGGCGGATCGCTCGCGCGGGATCTCACGCTGCCTCGTCTGCGCCAATACTGGACCAGTGACCCACAAGCGATGAAAGAGGCCGTCGCCGAATGGAACGCATCGGCGCATCGGACCATGTCTCCGCGGACGTCGAAGGCGGCGCCGTTGCTGGGAATGGTGGCGAACCGCATGCGGACGTTAAACCGACGGTTGCGTGAGTTGCCGGTCGAGGATCGTGAGGCGTGGGCGTCCGTGGCACGCGAGACGTCTGGCATGATGGCGTCGTGGAGTCGCATGGTCGAATCGTCCCAAGGGCCTATCGCACGGGCGGCGTTGGACCTGTCGCGGAGCGCGCAGACGTATGCGAGACCAAGGCGCTTCGTTCCGGAGGCACGGGATTGCATGATGGATGCCGCGCTGCTGCTCGTCGCGTCGTCGCTCGACGATGACGGACGTACGGTCCAAGCGATACTGATGCGGCAGATGTGGCGGACCGTCCTGACAATCCGCCAAGCCATGGACGCCCGTGATGACGCCTATCTGGCGCGAATCACCCGGGAGATCCAGGAGCGTGAGCTCGCCGCAATAGCCAGGACGCTGCCGGAGATTCCGGAACAAGTCGAACGAAAACTCCAGATGCAGGCCCAGCAAACGCGCCAGTCCAACGTAGCGGCAGTGCATGCCACATCTACAGGCGACCCGTCGGAACGTTTCGGCACGCCAGACCCGATGAGGGTACGCCGACAGTCCACGCCAACCGGCAATGAGGTCGGCAGATAGCCAATCCGTGACGCACGCACGCAACAAATATCGCAAGGAAAGGAACAGATTATGGGACCACAAGATCCGGAGCATCTGCTCGACGTCATGTTCGCCACGGGCATCGCCGACGTGGTGGGGCAGATCAATAGTCCATCCGCCGTCCATGACGGACTCATCAAGCCATTGCCAGCATCGGGAGGACCATCATGAGCACGCGATCCGACGAACAGGACATCTACGACAACGTCAAGGCGCCGATCACGAACGCCGTCACCAGTGGTTTGATGGGCGTGCAGATGCGTCTGAACAACCAGATCCGAAGCGAACAGCAGCAAGCGGCCGACAACCGACGACTGGCACAGATGGATCGGACGCGCATCCAAGCGTTGGTCTCCATGGACCGCGCGGAACTGGAGAAGGTGTTCCGTGAGGACTGGCTGGACAATGCGAGCATAAGGGAGATCAGTTCGACGTATGCGATGGCGCATGCGTCGAGTGGCCGTGATCCGAGAATCGGGGAGGTCGAGGAACGCATCGCACGTCTTGTGCGTGAACGTTACGGCATTGACCCGTCACGAATGCGGGATGCCGAAGAACTTGAGCGTACGCTGAGTGTCATCCGGGAGACCGGCAATACGCGGGAGACCCAAGGGGCGCATCCGGATGAAGTCGGCGTGCGAACGGAATCCGGCGGATTTGATCAGCGTTCGGAAGTCCGAAACGACAGTAGACGGGCATCATCCGATATTCCGGCGCATGTTTCGGAAAACGAAACCGCACATGCCGATATGGAACGGATGCGCCGGGAAGTCCGGCGTCTGCGCGAATTGGGATTGAGCGACGTACAGGCCGAGGACGCTGCCCGTGTGCAACTGGGCAACGCGAGATCTGTCAACGAAGCCGCCCAAGCCGGCGCCGCAGG
>ERZ808246.927-NODE-927-length-22727-cov-4.601314_pt1 | contig 22727 bp, 22 predicted proteins | sample MGYA00521083_ERZ808246 | MGnify/ENA primary metagenome ERZ808246 (study PRJEB31516, sample SAMN03275577) | gut metagenome | biome: mammalia-associated habitat; material: feces | host: Papio cynocephalus | place: Kenya | collected 2012-07-07 ... | reverse complement strand
CTTTCATTGGAGAGTATGGTATACTCAGCGTAACCCAACAAATTGGATTTGAGGGAGACATATAGATGATTTATAATACTGTTTCTCTTATTATCGTCGTTACTTTGATTTTTACCCTAAGAGTTGTCAGCAAAAGCAATTTAAGAAGGAATCAACAAATAATCATTAAAGTCGTTGTGACTATTTTAATCGTTTGTGTGATAGCATTGATGCTTTTTATTGATACAATAGCAATTGGCATTATACTTGCTTCAAATTAACACTTCCAGTTTGCCGTACTCGTTCCTAGCAGGGTTTTTGGGCAGGCACGCCCCAACAAGAAGCTGTCCCAATGGGGCAAGAATTTTCAAGAATTGAAAATTTGTGGTCACAGGACGATTCCTGCTCTCACGAACAACAAGAAAACCCAGAACTGCACGGCTGATTCAGCCAACAGTTCCGGGTTTTCTTATTATCTGTTCAAAATACTGTTTTATGAAGCCCCTGCATTCAACAGCGATCCCTTTTTGCGTGGAAAATCATTCGTCGGGGGAGTCCAGAGGAGTGGGCTCGTCGGAGGCATCGGCGTCCTCCGGATGATCTTCCATGGGGAAGAGCTCGGCGTTGTGTGTGTGCTCGGTTTCCGTGTCCGGGTCTGCGGCGGAAGAAAAATTCGGAGCGGAGGCCTCATCGGCGGGATGATACTCCCGGAAGTCCGGTTCTTCGGGAGCGTTTTCCGGGGAAGCAGGCTTTGCGCTGCCCTTGGGGCTCCGCACCAGCCAGACGCCGCAGAGGATGATGACCACGCAGACCACCACCTGCGGTAGCTGCTGCATGACCAGATAGAAGGCACGGAAGCCCGGACGATTCTGCCCCCAGTTCCACATTACGTCATCGAGGATCTTCATGAAGATGTTCTCATAGGCGGCCAGAGAACCAATGGCGATGAGGAGCCAGCCCAGATGCTTATGGCTGTCCAGAATAAAGCGGGCTACCCGCCGGTCTTTGGGGTCAAAGTGGAAGAGGTAGTCGTCCTCGGAGGCAGTCCCGGTGGCGATGAGGGCCCGGAGGTTGAAGGTATCAAAGAAGCTGTACATCCAGACCACAAGGATAAAGATGGCCAAAGGGGGTACGAGAGCACTGGCAAAACCGATGCAGCAGAGGACCAGCAGGAGGGAAAGCCCTCGCTTCATATAGCCCTGATACATCTGGCCTGCGCCCGGGATAAAGGCGCAGAGAAAGGTCAAAAATCCGTTTTTCAGCATAAAAATTTCCTCATTTCTCAGAGTGATTTGATGGATTCGGCGTGCTGCGAGAGGAGCCGGAGAACAAGCTCTCCAGGGCGGAGGTCACTTTTTGGGGCAGGCTCTTTTTGGGGGTCAGGTCGGCAGGCTTTCCCAGCAGTTCCGGAGGAGCGGAGGGCTGGAAGATGGTCTGGCTTGCGGAAGTCTGGGGCAGAAGGGTCCGGACGTCCGGGAGAGGAGCGGAAAGACAGCGGGACGCTCCGGTCCGCCAGAAAGTCAGGGCCAGCACGGCGGCGGCAGCAGCTACGGCGGCACGGCCATAGGTGTTCTGCATCACCCGCACCCAGATGGTGGTCATCACGGTGCTGCGGACGCTGCGGGGCGGCGGTTCCAGAATATCCTCCGTCAAAAGGGCCGTGTAGCGGTCCATGCAGTGGTCACAGTAAGACAGGTGTTCGGCGGCTTCCAGCCGCTCCAGCTCATCCAGTGAGCCGGAAGCAAGGGCGTTGAGCCCTTCGTCACTCAGGCATCCGTCCGGCAAGAACAGTTCCATTCCGGTTCCTCCTTTCCGGCTGCAGCTCCTCCCGGAGCTGGGCAGCCAGCATTTTTTTAGCACGGTAAAGCTGAGCTTCCACCGTTTTCTGAGGGCGGCCGCAGAGCTTTGCCGCTTCGGCGGCGGTATGCTGTTCCAGCAGCATCAGGCGGCAGGGGGTGCGGTAGGGCTCCCGCAGGGCCAGGATGCGGCGGGCCAATTCTTTTTCGCCCAAGGCATCCAGCACCTGCTGCTCCGGGTCAAAGGCGGGCGGCGCATCCTCCAGAGCAAGTACATCATCTCCGGGCACACTCACCCGCCGGACCCATGCGCTGCGCAGGTAATCCTTGGCTTTATTGGAAGCGATGCGGGCCAGCCATTGCTTTTCGTATCCGGGCGGGCAGCGGTCAATGTTCCGCCATGCTGCCAGAAAGGTCTCCTGCGCAAGGTCCTGCGCATCGCCCGGGTCGGATACCAGCTGATGACAGACGGTGTAGACCAGAGCCTGATACCGCTGTACCAGCGTATTGAATTCAAGGACAGTCAATCCACCGCCTCCCTTCACTGAATCATACGAGGCAGGAAAGCCGTTTCCTGCAAAAATCAGAGTTTGTTTTTGAAAAAATCTATGTTACAATATACCACAAAAGGAGGCGGAGGGCTATGGCATCTTTGACAAAACAGAAGCTTCTGGGGGCATTGTCCGGGGCAGAGGGACAGTACATCTCGGGCCAGCAGCTGGCAGAAGAGCTGGGCGTGAGCCGGGCGGCGGTGCACAAAGCGGCTGCGGCCCTTACGGCGCAGGGCTATGCGCTGGAAGCGGTTCCACGCCGGGGCTATCGGCTGCTGGGCGGCGACCCCTTCTGTGCCGAGGCGGTCGGCCCGTATGACGCCCCGATTTATGTATATGACACGCTGGAAAGTTCCAACCAGACGGCAAAGCAGCTGGCTCTGGAAGGTGCAGCGCATGGAACGCTGGTGCTGACCGGGCAGCAGAGTGCGGGCCGGGGCAGACTGGGGCGGCGATTCGAGAGCCCGGCGGGCAAAGGCGTATATTTCTCGGTGGTGCTTCGGCCGGAACGTCCCGCCGCCGAGGCACAGACCGTGACGATCAGTGCCGCTGTGGCGGTCTGCCGGGCTGTGCGGGCTCTCTGCGGGCTGGAGCTGAGCATCAAATGGGTCAACGATCTCTATTACCGGGGCCGGAAAGTCTGCGGCATCCTGACTGAGGCCGGGGCCGACCTGGAAAGCGGGCAGCTGGAATGGCTGGTGGTGGGCGTGGGCCTGAACCTGACCACTGCGTCGGAGGAGCTGCCGGAAGAGCTGGCCCACACGGCGGGAAGCCTCTTTCCCGGCGGGCCGTCTCCGGTGAGCCGTGCGGCATTGGCCGGGGCCATTGCGAGGGAACTGCTGGCCCTCTGCCCGGAGTTCGACTGTCTGGACGAATACCGGGAAAAGTGCTTTGTGCCGGGGCACTGGGTCACAGTGCAGACGGCCGGGGGCAGCTATGCGGCCCGGGCCCTTGCCATTGACGAGGCCGGGCGGCTGGTGGTGGAGCGGGAAAACGGACGGCAGGAGGCTCTGCGCTACGGCGAGGTGAGCATCCGGCCTACCCACACCGAATGACAAAAAAACTTGCCATGCAGCAAAAAGGCGGGTGGACACGAATGTTCTCGGTGTCGTTACCCGCCTGTGTGCAAAAAGCCCGGTCAAGGTCTACCATACCCTCAGGAAGCTGGGATGCGGTAAAGCGTCAAATGGTGTCCTCCACGACATCGTAAAGATGGATGGGGTGGAGCTGGTACTCGGTGCACAGACGTGCCAGCTCGTCCACCAGATGGTCGTTGGGAGAAACATCGGAAATGAGGAACAGTTTCTGCCATCGCCCGCCGGAGCACCGGAGAGCGAGGATACCAAACGACGTGTAGGAGCCAATCTCCGGAGCGCAAAGCCGCTCCGTGACACGGCGATAGTAAAACATGAAATTCACCTGCCTTTGAACGGAACCGTTCGTTCCCGGAAATTACCGGGAAAAACGAAGTGACCCAAAGCTTGAAATCGGGACAAACGACCCGAGTGAGTTGTCGATGATTTTCGCTGAAAAAAAGCGGAGCTTCTCGACAAAATTTGCCTTGACAGGACAGAAAAGAACCGGTATCTTTTTAGAAGTATCGTTTGTCCAGAATTGTTATAGCACAGCAATCGATTCAAAGTACACAACCAATCTGAAAAAAATTGGCGGTGCGTTCTGCATCGTCAAATTTTTTAGGCCCGGGCGGCGCAAAATGCGCCGCCAAAAAGGGCAAATACGGCGCAGGAAAATGCTGCGGGAGGAAAAAATGCGGGATTATCGAGAGCGGATCGCAGAAGCAATCGCTTTTGCAAGAGAGACAGCGGGGCTTTCGCAGCGGGAGCTGGCGGACCGGCTGGGCAGGGACAAGCGGACCCTGCAAAAGTGGGAAAAGGGCGAAATGAAGATCACCATGGAGGATTTTCTGGCCATTTTTGAGGCTCTGCGGCTTCAGGTGGAGCCGTATTCCAAATGGATCCAGCATCCGGAGCTGTTCCCCAGAGGGTTGGAAGACATTCGCAAGATCCCACTGGACCGGAAGCGGGAAGGACTGGTGACCTACTACGCAGAACACGCATCCCCTACGGAGATCGAGCAGGACTATTATATTCTCTTTGGGGATCACGGCAGCAACCATCATGGGATGCGTCAGCAGCGGATCGCCAATTTGCAGACCCCGCTGCGGGATCGGAAACGGATCTGCCTGCAGATCATCGAAAATTACAACGAGGCAAAGAGCACCGGAACCCTCACCGATCCGGATGCGCCCCAGCCCAACATGAAAATTCTGATGGCCTGCTATGAGGCCAGTGCAGAGAGTATCCAGAAAGGCCACAACCGGTATTCGTTGGGAGACCTGAGGGATTATGATCTGGAGGATGAGGACGAGGAATAAAACATTTAAATATCTCAAAATTTTTACTAAAAATTGACCCGAAAGGGTGGCGGGACGGAACGATTTCTGTTATACTCGGTAGGAACGAAATAACAGAGGAGGAATCGATATGCCCTCTACCTATGCGCACCGGCGGTTCGGTGCCAATGTGCTGGAACATCTGCCGGAACCGCTTCGCAGCCGGATCGAAGCGGAGCGGGAGCTGTATGACATCGGCCTGCATGGACCGGACCTTTTGTTCTATTACAAGGCGGTCAAATCAAACCCGGTGAGTCGGCTGGGCAATGCCATGCACGAAAAGCCCGGTGCAGACTTCTTTGGCCCGGCCCGCAGCCGCATCGCCGAAGCGAAGGACCGGGAAGCGGCGTTGGTCTATGTGCTGGGGGTCATCTGCCACTTTGCACTGGACAGCACCTGCCATCCCTATGTGGAACAGTATGTCCGGTCCAGCGGGGTGAGCCACTGCGAGATCGAGACGGAGTTTGACAATATGCTGATGCGGCGGGATGGTCTGGACCCGCTGCATTATTTCACGGCCAGCCACATCCATCCCAGCCAGCGCAGCGCAGAGGTCATTGCGCCCTTCTATGACGGCATCACGGTGGAAGAAACGCTGGGGGCCATGAAGGGGATGATCACCGTCCACAAACTTTTGCAGGCATCCAACCCGGTGAAACGCTGGGTGGTGCTGACCGGCATGAAGGTGGTGGGCGCATACGATGGACTCCATGGCCTTGTAGCAAACCCGAAGCCGAATCCCTCCTGCGCCGAGAGCAGCCGGGAACTGGATGCACTGTATGCAAAGGCTCTGCCCCTTGCGGAGCGGCTGATCCTGGAATACATCGACACGCTGGATACCGATGCGCCGCTGGATACAGCATACCGGCACACATTTGGTGAGAATTGAGGTATTATGGAAAACGAAAAGAAGTTGTTCCGGCTGACGGGGCTGGAACGGGCATGGATTTTGTACGATGTGGGCAACTCAGCTTTTGTGCTGATGGTGGCCACCCTGATCCCCATCTTCTTCAACTCGCTGGCTGAGGCCGGCGGGCTGTCATCGGTGGAATATCTGGCCTACTGGGGCTATGCCAGCTCGGTGGTGACCATTATCACGGCCATTCTCAGCCCGATCCTGGGTACGCTGGCAGACACCCGGGGCTTCAAAAAGCCCATTTTCATCCTCTGCCTGATCGTGGGCGTGGTGGGATGCTGCGCCATGGGCTTTGCCTCCACGTGGCTTCCCTTTCTGGTGATCTTTGTCATTGCGAAGGTGGGTTACTCGGGCAGTCTGGTCTTTTATGACTCCATGCTGAGCGATGTGACCACGCCGGAGCGGATGGACGAGGTGTCTTCCAAGGGATATGCATGGGGCTACATTGGCAGCTGTGTGCCTTTTGTGGTCTGCCTTGCGCTGGTGCTGGGAGCTGGAGCTGTGGGCCTGTCTCAGCTGACGGCGTTGAACGTTGCCCTTCTTATTACAGCGGTGTGGTGGCTGGTGACTACCCTGCCTCTGCTGAAAAGTTATAAACAGCTCCATTATGTCGATGTGGAAAAACACGCCATCCGTCAGAGTTTTGTCCGGATTGGCCACACGCTGAAGAACCTGTACAAGGATCGGCAGGTGTTCTGGTTCCTGCTGGCATTCTTCTGCTACATCGACGGTGTGTATACCATCATCGATATGGCAACGGCCTACGGTACGGCGTTGGGACTGGATACCACCGGCCTGCTGCTGGCATTGCTGCTGACCCAGATCGTGGCGTTCCCGTCGGCGTTGATCTTCGGGCGGCTGTCGGCAAAATATCCTTCCACCACCCTGATCCCGGTCTGTGTGGCGGCCTATGCGGGCATTGCCGTGTTTGCGTTTTTCCTGACCCGGCAGTGGCAGTTCTGGGTGTTGGCTGTGGTAGTGGGAATGTTTCAGGGCGGTGTGCAGGCATTGAGCCGCTCCCACTTTGCAAAGATCATCCCGCCGGAAAAATCGGGCGAGTACTTTGGCCTGTTTGACATCTGCGGCAAGGGCGCATCGTTCCTTGGCACCATGATCGTCAGCTTGGGCACGCAGCTCACCGGAAACGCCAATGTGGGTGTGGGTTCTCTGCTGATGCTGTTCATTCTGGGCTTTATCCTGTTCCGGGTCTCCTGCAGAAAGGGCCGGATCACGGATAAGGTGTAAAAGCTAAAAATCAGAACGATTGATGGTTTTCCGCTGTGGGAAACCGTCAATTGTTTTTTTAAGACAGGGATGGTACAATAGAGTCAAATCTGACAAACCGGAACAAAGGAGAAAATGCAATGAACTATCCCGGCTATACCCTTGTGCGCCGTGAGGACTGCCCGGAGCAGCACGGCGTTCTGACTGTGCTGACCCACGATGTGAGCGGTGCGACTGTTCTGCTGGTGGAAAATGAGGATGAGAACAAAGCCTTTGGCATTGGCTTCGGCACGTTCCCCTCTGACGATACCGGCGTGTTCCACATTCTGGAGCACTCGGTGCTGGCAGGCTCGGAAAAGTACCCGGTCAAATCGCCATTTTTGCAGGTGCTCAAGAGCAGCATGGCATCCTTCCTCAATGCCATGACCTTCCCGGATAAGACGGTGTATCCCTTTGCAAGCCCCAATGAGACCGACTTCATGAATCTGCTGGACGTCTACCTCAATGCGGTGTTCTGCCCGCTGGCCATGAAGGAAAAGAGCGTCTTTGAGCAGGAGGGCTGGCATCGGGATGCAGACGGCACGGTGAGCGGCGTGGTCTACAACGAGATGCAGGGTGCACTGGCTTCGCCGGATGCGCAGCTGCAGGATGCATTGGACCGGGCCATGTTCCCGGATACGGCTTACGGTTTTGTGTCCGGCGGCGACCCGGCTTCCATCCCGGCACTGACCTATGAAAAGTATGTCCGGATGTACCGCCGCCACTACAGTGCAGACAACTGCTGCATCACCCTGTACGGCAAGATGGATATGGCGGAAAAGCTGGCCTTTCTGGATGAAAACTACCTGAGTAAGATGCCGAAGAGCGGCAGCCGTCCCCGCCTGACGATGCAGGACGAGCAGGCAGGCGTCTGCGTCCGGGCCCCCTATTACACCGAGAAACCGGAGCCGGATCAGGTGCAGTGTGCACTGGCCTGGTACACCGGAGCCTTTGCAGACCGGGAGCGGCAGCTGGGCGTGGAGATTCTGCTGGATGCGCTGCTGGGCAGCAATCAGTCGCCCCTGAAAGCGGCTCTGCTGGATCAGAAACTGGGCGCAGATATCGACATCGGCTTTGACGACAGCACCTTGCAGCCCGTGCTGGAGCTGGTATTGCGGGGAGCCACCGAAGAGACTGCTGCGCAGTTTGCCGCAGGCGTGCGGAAGGCGGTGGACGATATTCTGGCAGAGGGCATCCCGGAGGACCTGCTGATGGCATCCCTGAATACGGCGGAGTTTGCTTCGCTGGAGCGTCCGGGCAGTCTGCCGGACGGCGTGCTGGATGCCATCAATGCGTCCACCGGCTGGCTCCATACCGGAGACCCGGCTCTGCTGCTTCACACCAATGCGCTGTTTGCATCCCTGCGGGAGAAGCTGCCGGGCGGCTGGTTCAACGAGCTGCTGCGGGAGCTGTTTGCACCGGAGCCGGTGCAGGTCATTCAGGTGCCCACCCTGCCCAAGAAGGACGAGGACAAGCCCTCGGCACGCACTGACGGCAAGCTGGTGCTGGACCATCCGCTGACGGTGGCGGACTTGGGCAAAGGTGCAGAGAGCCCGGCCATGACAGAAGAGATGGCAGCAGGGGCCACTCTGCTGCGGCATCCCTCCAAGGGAAGCCTGTATCTGAATTTCTATTACGATGTAGGTGACCTGAGCCCCGAGGAGATGCAGTATCTCGACCTGCTGACCGATGTGCTGGATGAGCTGGACACCCCCGACCACACGGCCCGGGAGCTGAACACCCTGCGGAGCAGATGGCTGGGTGACAGCCGGGTGGCTGTGGGCTTCTGGACCGGACGGCAGGAGGGAGAGCCCTGCCACGCCAAGCTGGTGATGAATCTGAGCCTGCTGGAGCGGAGTCTGGACAAGGCCATCGAGCTGGGCGGAGAGCTGCTGTATAAGACCCAGCTGACCGGCCCCAAGGCAGAGGCTGCCTTTGCCCGGGTACTGAGCCAGCAGAAACTGAACACGGAACAGCAGTTCATTCAGCAGGGCAATGCCTACGCAGCGGGGCGGGCCATGTCTCACTATTCGGTGGAGTATGCGCTGAGTGAGCGGCTCAGCGGCGTGACCGGGTATCATTTCCTCTGCGGTCTGCTGGAAAAGGCTGATTGGGCGGCAATGGGTGAAAAGCTGGAAGCTCTGCGGCAGAAGGTGCTGCGCCATGGCGCATTGACCATCAGCCTTCACGGCAGCGAGGAAGCGTTTGAAAAGCTGAAAGCTCTGCTGCCGGGCAGCGTCTTTGCGGCAGAGCAGCGGAACGCTGCAACGCCCTACACTGAGGAACTGACGGCTCCGGTGAATGAAGCGTTTGTCATTGACGGCGGTGTGAACTATGACCTGCTGGCATGGCCCATGAAACGCTCGGCAGACCGCAAGGTGCTGGCCCGGGTGATGAGTTATGAGTACCTGTGGCATCACATCCGGGAAGTGGGCGGTGCCTACGGCACGGGAATGTTGTGCCGGAACGAGGCAGAGTGCCTGTATACCTATCGGGACCCCCACATGGCCGAGAGCTATGAGACCTTTGCCAAGGGCCCGGCAGAGCTTGCGGCACGGGAGTACACCGAAAAGGACCTGAATGAGTTTATCGTGGGTACGGCAGCCGAGATGGATTCGCCCAAGAAGCCCTGCGCTGAGGCCAAGGAGCTGGACCATCGGTATTTCTGCGGCATCACCGACGAAATGTTGGCCGATGACCGGAAGGCCATGTGCGGGGTGACGGCGGCGACCCTGAAAGCGGAAGCTGCCGACCTTGCCGGCCGGATGGCACAGGGTGTCCGGGTGGCCTTTGGCAGCAAAGATGCAGTAGAAGGGGCCAAGGACCTGTTTGACCGGGTGGAAGAGCTCTAATAGTTTGAAAATGAGCAGGTTGTGCTCCTGCACAAAAAAATAGCGAAAAATCCTCTGTTTGCTGAAAATGACGCAGACAGAGGATTTTTTATGCCCTGAAATTATACTCTGTGAACAAAAACGTATCAAATATACTCTGTGGTCCTGAAAAAGTGCGCACTGTTGCAAAGCGATAAAACGTGGTATCCTTTTGCCAAGCCCAAAACGAAAGGATGTGAGAAAGAAAAATGGGGCAGCGAAAAACGCCCGCTGATGAAAAGTGCCTTGAGAGCCTGCACCGGGCAACGGACACCCTGAGCACCATGCTGGCGCAGGAGGTCCGGGAGCTGAACACCCGCCAAAGAGCGGCCCGGAAAGAAGGCAGCGCAGACGGCGGGATCATGAAGGGCCTCAAGGAGGCCACGGCGGTGCTCAAGGACCTTGCGGGCGTGGCAAAGAGCCTGAACGATCAGGGCACGGAGGCAGAAGAAAAACGGACCGGCGTGGTGCTCTTACCGCAGGTAAAGGAGGAGTGAAGGTGGAAGAAAAAGAAGAGAGGGCGGCAGTGGTCTGGCGGCCCCAGCCCCGGCAGGCAGAGTTCATGGGACGCCCGGAGCCGGAGGTGCTGTACGGCGGTGCAGCGGGCGGCGGAAAAAGCGATGCCCTCATCATCGAGGCGTTGCGGCAGGTGCACATCCCGCATTACCGGGCGTTGATCCTGCGCAAAACATACCCGCAGTTGAGTGATCTGGTGGACAAAAGTCAGAGATATTACCCCAGAGCTTTCCCGGATGCACAATACAACGCCACCAGCCATGTCTGGACCTTTCCCAGCGGGGCAAAGATCTGGTTTGGGTCGATGCAGTATCTCAAGGACCGGACCAACTATCAGGGCAAAGCGTTCGACTTCATCGGGTTTGACGAGCTGACTCATTTTGAATGGGAGGAATACAGCTACATGATGAGCCGCAACCGCCCCACCGGTCCGGGCACAAGGGTCTATTTGCGGGCCACCACCAACCCCGGCGGGGTGGGGCACGGCTGGGTGAAGGCGAGGTTCATCACCCCGGCTCCGCCGGGCACCCCCATCGTGGAGGAATACCCGGTGAAGATGCCGGACGGCTCGATGCAGAACTTCAAACGGGCAAGGGTATTTATCCCCTCTACGGTGTTTGACAACGCTGCCCTTTTGCAGAACGACCCGGGGTATCTGGCCAGTCTGGCTGCCATGCCGGAAGCCGAAAAGCAGGCGTTGCTCTACGGCAGCTGGGACAGCTTTTCGGGGCAGGTGTTCACCGAATGGAGGAACGCTCCGGAACACTACGAGGACCAGCGGTGGACTCATGTCATTGCGCCGTTTCCTATCCCGAAGCACTGGAAGCTCTACCGGGGCTACGATTTTGGGTTCGCAAAACCTTTTTCGGTGGGGTGGTACGCCGCCGACGAGGAAGGGCGGCTCTACCGCATCAAGGAGCTGTACGGCTGCACCGGACGCCCTAACGAGGGGCTGCGCATCGACCCAGCAGAACAGGCCCGGCGCATCCGGGAGGCAGAGCAGAATGACCCGCTTCTCCGGGGCAGAGTCATTCAGGGCATCGCCGACCCGGCCATCTTTGATGAGAGCCGGGGAGAGAGCATAGCCGCCATGATGGAGCGGGCTCCCAATTTTCTGCATTGGGCACCGGGAGACCACACCCGGCTGGCGGGAAAGATGCAGTTCCATTACCGGCTGGCGTTCGACGGCGAAGGAAGGCCCATGTTTCAGGTGTTCAACACCTGCAGGCATTTCATCCGGACCATCCCGAATCTGGTCTACGATGAGAGCAATGTGGAGGACATCGACACCCGGCAGGAGGATCATATCTACGATGAGTGCCGGTATGTGTTGATGGAACGGCCCCTCTCGCCTCCGGCCCGGCGGGAACTTCCCCCGCCGGAGGATGACCCGCTGGAACAGAGAATCGGGAAGAGCAGATTTTTCAGACTCTAGCCCTCTCAGTCTGCTTCGCAGCCAGCTCTCCCAAAGGGAGAGCCCTTGGCAGGCCGGGGCACAGATGCAGGACGAGCAAAGCTTTGTGTGACGAAAAATCCCAGGCCTTGCAGGCAGAGAGACAAGAAAAGAAAGTGAGGATCGTGTGACAGATCAAAAATTGCCCATTGGGGCGGAAGAGGTGGCCGAGGCCGTGCAGGTCTTGCAGCGGTACAAGGCGGGCAAGGCTGCGCTGGACAAGCGGCTGGTGGACAACGAATTATGGTTCCGGATGGGACACTGGAAGAATTACAAAAATCCCATGATGGAGGGCAAACCCCAGCCGTCAAGCGGGTGGCTGTTCAATTCCATTGCCAACAAACACGCCGATGCCATGGACAACTACCCGGCCCCCAACGTGCTGCCCCGGGCGGCAGACGATGAAGAGACGGCCCGGGCCCTGTCCAGTGTGCTGCCGGTGGTGCTGGAACAGGCAGATTATGAACAGGTGTACAGCGACACATGGTGGCGGAAGCTCAAGCAGGGCACCGGTGTGAAGGGAATCTTTTGGGACCCGGAGCAGCGGGGCGGTGTGGGAGAGATCGCCATCCGGCCCATGAACCTGCTGATGCTCTATTGGGAGCCGGGCGTAGAGGATATTCAGGCATCCCCTAACTTTTTCTCTCTGAGTCTGGAGGACACCCGACAGCTGGAAGAACGCTGGCCTCAGTTGGCCGGACACACAGCCAGTGTGCTGGATGTGCCCCGGTATATCCACGACGGCGGGCTGGATACCAGCACCAAGAGCGTAGTGGTGGACTGGTACTACAAAAAGCGGTCCCCGGCGGGGCGGAGCGTATTGCACTACTGCAAGTTCTGCAACGGTGTGCCCCTGTACGCCAGCGAGAACGACCCGGCTCTGACAGAACGGGGATTCTATGACCACGGAAAATATCCCTTTGTGTTCGACCCGCTCTTCATGGAAGAGGACAGCCCGGCGGGCTTTGGGTACATCGATGTGATGAAAGAGTGCCAGACAGCCATCGACCGGATGAACCATGCCATGGACGAAAATGTTCTGCTTTCCTCCAAGCAGCGGTATGTTCTCAGCGACACAGCCGGGGTCAATGAAGAGGAACTGACAGACTTCTCCCGGGATATCGTGCACGTTGTGGGACGGCTGGGAGAGGACAGCTTCCGCCCCTTGCAGACAGCAGGATTGCAGGGAAACAGCCTGAGCTACCGGAACAGCCGGATCGAGGAACTGAAGGAGATCAGCGGGAACCGGGACATGACGCAGGGCGGCACAGCAGGCGGCGTAACGGCGGCTTCGGCCATTGCGGCATTGCAGGAGGCAGGCTCGAAACTCTCCCGGGATATGCTCAAGAGTGCATACCGGGCCTTTGCCAAGGAGTGCTACCTCATCATTGACCTGATGCGGCAGTTTTACGACGAGGAGCGGGTATTCCGGATCATCGGAAGCACCGGGCAGAACGAGTTCCTGCCCTTCTCAGGAGCGGTGCTCCGGGCACAGCCGAGACAGAGCGTGGGCGGTGTGGAGCTGGGAAGCCGGGAGCCGGTATTTGACATCGTGGTGAGCGCAGAGAAAAAGTCTACCTTCAGCCGGCTTTCTCAGAATGAGACCGCCAAGGAGTGCTATCAGCTGGGCTTTTTTGCCCCGCAGAACGCCGACGCTGCGCTGGCGGCGTTGGACATGATGGATTTTGAAGGCATCGAGAAGGTGCGGCAGAGGGTGCGGCAGAACGGTACGCTGGCCCAGCAGCTGGCACAGATGCAGGTGCGGCTTGCCCGGCTGACCGCAGCGCAGGAAACAAAGCCTGCGGTTCTCAGCGGCCCGGCACAGGCCCTGCCCACGGCGGCAGCGGCAAAGGCAATGAAAGTGTAAGTGAAAGGAGAAAGAATGATTCGAGTTTGTTACACCGAGCTGGACGGCCCCGAGGGACGCACCTGCCGGATGGAAGCGGCAGGCCACGCCGGTTATGCTCCTGCCGGGCAGGACATCGTCTGCGCCGGGGCAAGCATCCTGATGCAGACCCTCATCTGCCTGCTGGCCGGGGAAGAAGGGGTGAAAGGGGATGCATGGGATGAGCCGGAAGGTCCCCGGGTGGCGGTGACCGCCGCCCCGCCTCGCAGGCCGGAGACCGAGGGAGCGTTTGAATTCGTTAAGGCGGGGTTTGCCCTGCTGGCGGAACGTTACCCTGACCATGTGAAATTTGCAGACCTGAGCCGCGGCGGCGAGGAAGGAATGGTAAATTTACAGCTTTTTGCCGAGGGCAGCGAGGGAGCGGCTGCGCCTGCTTTGAGTCCGGCGCAGGAGAGGCAGGCCATTGCTTCGGGCACCATGAAGCCCGCAGAACGGGCGGAAGCAAAAACAGAACACCCGGCGGTGCAGGAACCGGAAGCCCCGGGAGAGACGGCAGAGCCGCCGGTGGAAACGCTGCCGGAAGAACGCCCAAGACCTCTGCCCACCCTGCCGCCCATGGGACGGCAGGTGGTGGAAGCTCTTCACCGGCAATGGGCGGCAGAGGAAGCCGGAATGCGGCAGGAGACCCCGGGGTTTTCGCTGCAAAAAGAATTGCAAAACCCGGAGATGCACCGTCTGATGCAGCTGCCCGGGATGCGGATGCAGGACGCCTACCGGCTGGCCCACTATGAGGATGCCCTGCGGCAGACGGCACAGACAGTGGAAGAAGGCGTGGTGGAGCGCATCCGCCAGCGGGCGGCACGTCCGGCAGAAAACGGCATCCGGCCCGGCGGGGCTGCAGTGACCCGGGCGGATGTGGAACACATGACACGCTCCCAGCGGGAGGACTTGGAACGACAGGCCCTCCGGGGTGCAAAAATTCGGTTCTGAGGCTTCCGGAGCGGGAGCCTTGCCATAAATACAATACAGAAAGGACAAAAAACATGAAAAACAACAAAATGACCCTGAATCTCCAGCTCTTTGCCGATGCGTCGGCCAGTCTGCGGAACACCACTGAGACCATGACTGCCGAGATGAAGACCTTTTATGAGAAGCGTCTCATCGATCAGGCAGAGCCCCGGTTGGTCCATGACCAGTTTGCCGACTACTACCCGGTGCCCCAGAACGGCGGCAAAACCATCGAGTTCCGCAAGTATGACAGCCTGCCCACGGCCAAGACTCCGCTGACCGAGGGCGTGACCCCCAACGGTCAGGCTCTGACAGTCAGTGCAGTTACTGCGGACCTGCATCAGTACGGCGGCTGGACCCCGCTGACGGATGTGCTGCAGATGACTTCCATCGACAACAATGTGGTGCAGGCCACCCGCATCCTGGCAAGTCAGGCGGGCCGTACTCTGGACAGCATCACCCGGGATGTGCTGGCAGGCGGTACCAATGTCATCTACGCCCCCAAGGCGGCAGAGGACGGCACCGAGACCCCAGTGACCAGCCGCAAGAATCTGGACAAGAGCTGTACCCTGACTCCGAAGCTGTTCTTTCAGGCGGCGGCACAGCTGGGGGCTATGAATGCGGACCCCATCGGTGACAGCTATGTGGCCATCATCCATCCCTATGCCGCCTACGACCTCAAGACCAGCAAGGAGTGGATCGAGGTGCACAAGTATGCAGACCCGGAGGCTATGTTCCGGGGCGAGATCGGCAAGCTGGGCAATATCCGATTCATTGAGACCAGTGAGGCGAAGATCTGGAAGGATGCATCCTGCCCCGCAGGTCTGGCGGTGTTCGGCACGCTGGTGCTGGGTGCCCACGCCTATGGTGTTACCGAGCTGGAAGGCGGCGGTCTGGAGCATATCGTCAAGCAGCTGGGCTACGGCGATGACCCGCTGAACCAGCGTGCTTCCGTGGGTTGGAAGGGAATGCGTGCAGCCGAGCGTCTGGTGGAGCAGTACATGATCCGTATTGAGAGCGTGTCCAGCTACTCGGATACTGCGGCGGCAAACTGATGCCCCCTCTGGGAAGGAGAATGAAAATGGAAAAGAAAAATGTACGGATCCGGCTGTTCAAGGACAATGGCCGGTATCAGGGGGATCTGTTCGTCAGCGTCAACGGCGTGAATTATAAGATCCGCCGGGGCGTTGAGGTGGAGGTGCCGCCCGAGGTGGCAGAAGTGCTGGAACACAGCCAGATGCAGGATGAGTGTACGGCGGCACGGATCGCTGCTGCCGAGAACGGCATCCGGTAAGACGTGAGATGGCCCGGCAGGGCGGGGTGTCCTGCCGGGCTTTTTGGAAAAGAAAGGAGGATGCTTATGACAGCAGGAGACGCTCTTGCACAGGCTGCGGTTCTGCGGCCGGGGGCGAGGGTCAGCACCGAAATGCGGCTTGGATGGCTGCGGGAGGCAGACGGGCTCATCCGGGAACGCTTCTTTGCACGCTGCGATGCCGACCCGTATGGTGATGTGGGAGCAGACCGGACACAGCAGCCGGACGAGGAAACGGAACTGCTGGTTCCGTCTCCCTTTGATGCGCTCTATCCCCATTATCTCTGCGCCCGCATCGATGCGGCCTTGGGGGAGACCGACCGCTATGCGGGGGAACAGGGGCAGTACAATGAAATTCTGGGACAGCTGGCGGCGTGGCTGCGGCGGAGCTATCCGCCCCGGGCGGGCTGCCAATGGAAATGGTAAAGGAGGGAGAAGATGACACTGACCGACCGGCCCGGACTGAAAAACAGCCGGACCCTGCTGCGGGCTTTTGGCGGACTGAATGAGACTTACGGCTGCACCGAAGCCGAATACAGCGAGGGAATGAATTTTTCGGCCCGGGATTTCCCGGCGTTGAGCACCCGCCGCCCCCGGAGAAAGCTGGCGGAGATCGAAAAGGTCAACGGAATGTATCATCTCAACGGTCTGCTGGTGGTCAGCGGCAGCAGTCTGCGGTACACACCCGACCCGGAAGGCGGGGAACCGGCAGAGACCCGGGTGCTGGAAAATGCGGTGGAGGACAGCCGCAAGACCCTTGTGGGCATCGGGACAAAGATCCTGATTTTTCCGGATAAGCTGGCGTTCGACACAGAAGAGAACACCGTCTCGGCTTTGGGGGCGTTCTGGGAGAACGGCGAGGGCACGGTAGAGCTGACTCCCTGTGATGCAGAAGGAAAGACCTACAAGGTGAAAAAATTCGGCAGGGAGGAACCGAAAAGCCCCGAGGATGGAGAAACGTTTCTGAAAGTAGCCAGCACCGATATGCCATGGACCAGCGACAGCGTGCTGGAAGTGTACAGCGCAGCGTCGGGCAACTGGTCGGCTGTGGAGCTGGGATACTGCCGGATCGATGCGGCAGGCATCGGGGCACGGTTCCGGGTATGGGATACCGTGACCCTCAGCGGCACGGCGGCAGCACAGGCGGACCAGTGGGAGGAACTGGACGGCGACCGGATCGTATATGAAGTCCATGAGGACTGGCTGCGGGTGAAGGCGGTCCCGGCCGGCCAGCGGTTTTACGGAAAGCTGGTCCACGAAGGAAAGACGGCCCACTGGGTCAGCCTGAATGGACTGATCAGCAAGCTTTATCCCATGCCGGAGACCGTGAAGCTGGAACGGAAGGTGCCGGATATGGATTATCTGACCGAGTGCGACAACCGGGTCTGGGGCTGTTCCAGCAAAGAAAATGTCATCTATGGCTGCAAGCTGGGCGACCCCACCAACTGGTTCTCCTACCGGGGCATTGCGGCGGACAGCTACGCCGTCACGGTGGGCAGCGACGGCCCCTTTACCGGGGCGGCTGCCTGCATGGGCTCGGCCCTGTTCTTCAAGGAAAACACCCTCCACAAGCTCTATGGCTCCAAGCCTTCGGATTTCCAGCTCAGCTCCCTGCGCTGCCGGGGCGTAGCCAAAAATGCAGCCCAGAGCCTCTGCGTGCTGAACGAGACACTGTATTATCTCTCACCGGAGGGGGTGATGGCATGGGACGGCAGCATCCCCACGAAGGTATCTTCGGCACTGGATGCCAGCGGGCTGGCAAACCCGCAGCGTGCAGTGGGCGGTGCGCTGGACGGACGGTATTATCTTTACATCGCCCGGGGCAGCCGGGCCCGGCTGCTGGTCTATGACACCGAGCGGGGGCTCTGGCAGGAAGAAGATGGATGCTCGCAGGAAATGGCATCCACCGGCGGACAGCTCTACCTTTGGGATGGAAAAGCCCTCTGGGCCGCAGACCCCAGCCGGGAACCGGATTGGAGCAGCACCGACGGTGTGGAGCAGGAGATCAAATTTTCCCTGACCACAGGAGACATCGGGCTGGACGGCAGCGAAGAACGATATCTTTCCCGGCTGACCATCCGGCTGGATGCCTTCTGCCCCAGCCGGGTGGAGGTGGAAGCAAGTTACGACGGCGGAGAGTGGGAAAAGATCGGTTCCCTGACCGCAGAGCAGAAGCGGCAGAACTTTGACCTACCCTTTGTGCCCCGGCGGTGCGGGACGCTCCGGCTTCGGCTGACGGGCCGGGGGCAGATCACCCTGCGGAGCATCGCAAAGACCATCGCCCCGGCCCGGGGCGGCATCATCGAACAGGAGGGATGAACCATGGCAAGCATCAGCGGGTTGGGCAAGATCGGCCTGCCCAGGCTCAGTGAACGGATGGACCCGGAGGACGCCCGTGCACTGCGGAATTATCTGTATCAGATGCAGGAACAGCTGCAATACGTCCTGACCAATCTGGATACGGAAAATCTGTCGGAAGGGCTGCAGGCGCAGCTCCGGAAATTGAATTGAGAGGTGAAAGAATGGCAGCACAGAAAAAGAAAGAGACCGACCTGCCGGAGCTGGATACGGCGCAGGCGTCCGGCAGTCGGTACGATACCTCCGGACTGGAAAGCCGGAAGGAGGTGGAAGAAGCTCTGGCGGGGGCGTCCTACCAGCCTTCCCAGACCGTGAACGATGCGGCGGAAGCCTTGAAGCAGTGGCAAAACAGCCGTCCGGAGGAGTATAAGAGCGGATATCAGAATCAGATCGACAGCCTGCTGCGGCAGTTGCTGGGCCGGGAGAGCTTTGCCTACCACTATCAGGAGGATCCGCTTTACCGCCAGTATGCGCAGGCCTATACCCAGAACGCCGCCAACGCTAGTGCAGATGCGGCGGCACAGGCTGCGGCCCTGACCGGCGGATATGGTTCCAGCTACGCCGCCAGCGTGGCACAGCAGGCCTACCAGCAGCAGATGAATGGGCTGAACAGTGCGATCCCCACCCTGTATCAGCTGGCGTTGGACACCTATAACAGCGGCGGCGACGATCTTCTGACCCGGATCGACCAGCTGAACGCACAGGAGCAGAACGCCCAGAGCTTGTATGACAGGGAGCTCAGCGACTATTACACCCAGCTGGAGCAGAAGGGCAATGCCTACAACACGGCCTATGCGCAGGATTACAGCCAGTATCAGGATTATTTGGATCGTCTGGATGCCCTGCACGGCTATTACTCCACTCAGGAGCAGACGGTAGCGGCCCAGAAGCAGCAGCGTTTCAACAACGCCGTGACCGTGCTGGGTCTCATTGGCGATGCGGTGCAGCTGCTGCTGTCCGGCACGGCGGGTCTGGGCAGCATGGCAGGAAGCCTGCTGAATACCGGATACAAGATCTATTCCGGTGACCGGGCCTACGAAGCAGAGCGTGCGGACGCTGCGTGGAGCCAGAAAATGCAGGAGCAGCAGCGGCAGGACGGCCTGACTCAGCAGCAGTACAAAAATGAGCAGGCCCAGCGGCAGTACGAGGACAGCTTGGCACAGCAGAAGTTCAATAATGAGGTCACGGCCCAGAAGCTGAACATTGCAAAGGGCGAGTGGGCACTCAAACAGTCCAAAGCAGCTCAGAGTGCAGCCAAAGCCGGTGCAGCAGCGGCGGCAAAACAGAGCGGCACGACGGAAGGTGCAAGCCTTGGCGGCGGCAGTCTGACCATGGGAAAGGGCAGCGTTTACAGTGGGACGACCATCCCCTACGAGGCGGCACGGCTGCGCAGTCAGGGGCGCAGCGACAGTGCCATCCGCACGGAACTGCTCAAGAGCGGCTATACCGAAGCACAGGTGAGTGCGATCTTGAAGCAGATGAACCGATAAAAATGGACCCGGTCAGAGCGATTTGCTCCGGCCGGGTCCATTTTGGTGTGTATTATGTACAGGGGCTGAGTTCTGGGAACACAAAAAAACTCCGCTGCTTGGCAGCGGAGTTTTGGTGGGGTGCCCAGTGGGACTCGAACCCACGGTCTCCAGATCCACAATCTGGCGCGTTAACCGACTACGCTATGGGCACCACATAGATGCGCCCGAAGGGACTCGAACCCCCGGCCCACTGCTTAGAAGGCAGTTGCTCTATCCACCTGAGCTACGGGCGCACGTTGTTATCCCATTGGGTTCCATTATGGCGGCAGTCGTGTGTCGGCACACGCTGCGAGAAGTATAATACCATAAGGACCCGGTTCTGTCAAGGAAAAAATCAAAATTTCTTTTTTCTTTTTTCTGCACGGCAAAAAAGCACGCAGGAGCGCTGACAGTTACAGCAGCCACATGCCGATATAACCCAGTACAAAGCCAAATGCAGCGCCGCATACCACATCCCGGACATGGTGTACGCCGGTGAGCACGCGGCCAATGCAGATCAGCGCGGTGATGCCCACCATTGCCCGGCCTATGGCCGGATAGAAATACATCCATACCATGGAGAGCACGGCGGCGCTCAATGCGTGGCGGGAGGGAAACGAGTGGCCGTGCGTCTCCTTGAACACCAGAGGCTCAAAGCCCGGCTGCTCATAAGGGCGGGGGAAGTTGAGCCTGTCCCGCAGCAGGGTGCCGCCCCAGAAGGTGAGCCCCGGCACAAAGACCGACCGTGCGATCTCAGAGGAAAAATCCAGCGCGGCGCTCTTCCAGACAAAGAAGAGCCGGAACAGCCGGACATTCAGCAGGCACAGCAGCACAGGGTAACAGACAAAGGGCACCAGAGGCAGCCAGCGGTCCAGCACGACCACGCAGCGCTTTGCTGCAGGGTGTGCGTCAAACCAGCTGTGCAGGATGTGATAGTGTTCTGCGGTCAAAAAGATCCCTCCGCATCGGGCCAGATTTTACGGCAAATTAAAAACAGGTATCCAGATAGTTTTCCACGTCAAAAGGTTCCGGGGTGGAATCCTTGCGCAGATAGAGCGGATGGTGCGGGTGGCCCTTTTTGCTGCGCTTGCCAAAGGTGACCCACGGGATATCACGCTCCCGGGTCAGGGCCACCATCTCCCGCATCAGGCCGGGCAGGTAGTCCCGCTTTTCGATCAGAGTGCCCCATGCTGCCCACATGGTGGGCTCGGTCTCAGCCAGAACAGCCCGCAGCCAGAGCAGGTTCTCATCGCACAGGGCACGATCGGGCACCTTATCCATATCGTTGGGATCGGTGGCGCGCTGGGGATAAACGTTGAACATGATCCAGCTGTCAAAACCGTTGGCGTTTGCCAGCCGCTCCACGCTTTTCAGGGTAGGGTCCAGCGCACCGGGCTGGGCGGTGCTGGGGTTGATGCCGATGCATACCAGCGGATGACGGCCTGCACGGCCCAGAACAAAACGGTAAGGCTGATATGTATGGGGTTCATAATACCAGATACCGCCGGGGTATTCACCGGCTTCAAGACGAGGTAACTGTTCGGTCTGCATTGTATTGACTCCGATCGTCCATTTATTTCTTTTATCGTACCTGAATTTACAGGATAAATCAACTCTTTTTGCATGAAATTCTTCCCATAAAACCAAATTTCATGGTATACTGAACTGTACGATGCAGCAGGGCACATGCCTTGCCGCAGGCCTTACAAAAAAGGAGTAACTATGCTGGAAGATTACAAGAGCGCATTGCGCGCCGGACAGCGCGCTTATCGCGCCTGTGTGGCGCGCGGACAGTCGCCGTATCTTGCGGTGCTGGACGATATCCTTGTCAATGTGAACATTGTGGCGCAGGAGCCGCTGGGGCTGGTCGAGATCCCGGCTGAGAGCATTGTCGGCACCAAGACCAGCGGCCGCCACACGGCTTTTGCGCCGAACTTTATGCCCCTGCTGGAGCCGGACACGGAGTTTGCCGCCAAATGGTCGAACCTGTGCGACGCTCATCTGGAAGAGGGCATCCACACACCCATCATTGCCTTTGAGTTTCTGAACCAGTTCTATGTGCTGGAGGGCAACAAGCGCGTCTCGGTGCTGAAATATTACGAGGCAGTCAAGATCGCAGGTACGGTCACCCGCCTGATCCCGGAGCGCAATGACAGTCTGGAAAACCGGATCTACTATGAATTTCTGGACTTCTATAAGCTTTCCCGGATCAATTATGTTCATTTCTCCAAGCTGGGCGGCTATGCAAAGCTGCAGACATTGGTGTGCAAGGCCACGGGTGAGAGCTGGACGGACGACGATCGGCTGAATTTTGCTTCCTTTTATACCATGTTCAGCCAGCAGTTCAACGCGCTGGGCGGCGGGAATATGGGCCTGACCGCAGGAGATGCCATGCTGGTGTATCTGTCCGTCTACCGTTACTCCGACGCCTGCGACGCAACGCCCAGTCAGGTGAAAACGAATCTGGAAAAGCTCTGGAATGAGGTGAAAGTGCTCACCGAGCCGCAGGCCGTGGAACTCTCGCTGGAGCCCAAGCAGGGCCCTGGCGAGCCGCTGCTGGCCAAGCTGAACATCTTTACAAAGCCCAGTGAACTGCGGGTGGTGTTCCTGCACGAGCACAACGCCGAGAACAGCGCATGGGTGCGCGGCCATGAAAAAGGCCGCGAGGCACTGGCGCAGGCATTCCCGGACAGAGTGTTCATCACCTGCCGCGAAAATGTTGAGCCGGAGGTGGACGCAGAGCAGGTGCTGGAAGAGGCTGCGCACAACAATGCGGATGTTATCTTTACCACCAGTGCCCGGATGCATACGGCCTGCCTGAAGGTGGCAGCTCAGCACCCCAAGACCCGCATCCTGAACTGCTCGCTGAACGCGCCGCATCCGCTGGTGCGCACCTACTATCCCCGCACCTATGAGGTGACCTATCTGCTGGGCA
>ERZ808246.926-NODE-926-length-22733-cov-5.088323_pt1 | contig 22733 bp, 16 predicted proteins | sample MGYA00521083_ERZ808246 | MGnify/ENA primary metagenome ERZ808246 (study PRJEB31516, sample SAMN03275577) | gut metagenome | biome: mammalia-associated habitat; material: feces | host: Papio cynocephalus | place: Kenya | collected 2012-07-07 ... | reverse complement strand
ACTCGGTCGGCAGAGGATTGTGGTCGGAGCGCAGCGTCAGCTGCCCCGTTATGTCGTTGTACGCCATCACTAGCGTCACAGGCTTCCTCTCCGGCTCCGAGAACTTGACGGCGGTGGACTCGCTTCCGGATTCCGACCTTATGTCAACCCTCAGCGTGTGCTCACCGGCGAGGATGTACGGGAGCTCGAAGGTGTAGGACTCGCTCCTGGCGAAGTCCAGCTCCATCGCGCCGCCGAACTCGTTGCCCAGGTACTTAATGCCGGACAGGGACTCGCCGTCAAGGAAGAATGACGCCTCGTAGGCGGTCTGCGCCGCTCCCATGCGGTTGGTGAGTATGACTCTGGAGAAGTCCAGTTCCTCCGAGGTGTCCATCCTCACGGCCACGGCGTTCTCCGTCCGGAAGACGACCGTGTCCCGTCTTGTCACCCCATCGCGGCTGATCTCCATATATAGCTTGTGCGCCTCGCCCGGGAGCTTCGGAAGCAGATATACGACAGGGTTCCTGAGGCTCAGGTCCACCTTGTCTCCGGAATCCACCGAGCCGCCCCTGAGGTCGGAGAGTTTCTGCGTGTGGTCAGTGTCAATCACATAGTCGAGAGTGTAGTCGCCCTCGGTCCCGCTCTTCAGTCCCAATGAGAGGGTGTTGCACAGGTAGTCCGAATTGAAGACGACGGACGAGCCTATTTCGAAGCCCATGTCGTTTATCGGCTCCGGCCGGTTGAACTTGCTGCATGACAGCGTGGCCGAGACGGCTGTCGCCGCCGCGGCGAGGATCAGTTTAGTTTTCATTTCGTCACGAGGTTGATGCGGGCCCCTACAGAGCCCGTGATGTTCCAGATGTCTGTCTTGAGTGATGAGCCGAGCGTGACCGGAAGTTGTACTCCGAGAATGAGAGCCACGCGACGGCCCGGGAACACCTCCAGCTCCAGCTCCGGCTGGACGCCGTAGATGAACCCGCACCTGGCGATGCCGGTGGCCAGCTCGTCAGGGAGCTTCCGAAACGCCTCGTACTGGTTCAGGCCCAGGAAGATGTCCCCGCCGAGGTAAAGGCTGAACATCCGGTTGTAGGTCCCCATGAGGCGGTAGCGCCATCCCCCGTAGAGCGACCACGCTATGTGGTCGAACAGGTCATCGTGTTCCACCCCGGTGTCGGCCGACACCTTGTGGTTCCAGTCCACGGCCCTCACCCCGGCCTTCCACATGGATGAACGTAGATAGCCGCCGGCCCCAAGCTCCAGCCCTCCCGAAGGCACCGCATAGACGGACACCATCTGGGACGCGCCTATGAACACGCTTCCTTCGGCGGTCCGCTGGGCGGAAGCCTCGGTTTGCATCGCGGTCCAAAGGACCGGTGCGAGGGCAATTATTAGAATGCCTTTTTTGATTGCCATATTTTATTCTTGCTTTTGAAATTCGCGACAAAGATAATAAATATAATACATATACAATATAAAAAGAATACTACATTACGGAATTTTTATTCCTTATCCCTTCTTCACGACTTGGTCAAGCCATTCGGCTATGTACATATCAGTGCGGCAATTTGTTTATTTTCATAGACTTTTATTTGAAATAATTATAAGAATTATTATATTTATAGGAAATTTAGAATAACACTATGACGGATAAGCAAAAATATGTACCCATATGCCTCCCTGAAAACCTTGTGGAGGAACTAAAAGTATGGAAGATTGCGTTTACTATGGCTTGCGGAAAGAATGTCACCTATGCTGAGATGATGCGTACAATGATTGACTCTCTCGAAAAGACGAATCCCGACATCGGGAGGACAATGGACAGTATGAAGCAGATGAATCCCAGCTTTTCTGGGAAACTTTCAAAAAAGGCATAGAAGAATAGATAGAAAGAAACATAATATGAACAAACAACAACTGGCAAATCGCATTTGGGCTTCAGCAAACAAGATGCGTTCAAAGATCGAGGCTAACGAGTACAAGGATTATATCCTTGGCCTTATATTCTACAAATTCCTGTCTGACAATGAAGTCAGCTATTTGAAGAGTCATGCGGGATGGACAGATGAGGACTTGTCTTACCTTGTCGAGGATTATAATAACTCAGATGCTGCGGAGACGATTGACTATTGCAAAAAGAACATCGGATACTTCATTGAATATAAGAATCTTTTCTCCACCTGGCTTCTCCCCGAGACTCCATTCAACGCATCCGACCTGAATGTCGCCCTCGGTGCTTTTGATAGGCTTGTCAATACTGAGTTCAACAATGTCTATAAGGGGATCTTCAAGACCTTGCAGGCTGGGCTTCAAAAACTTGGAGAGAATCCGGCGGCCCAGACCAAGGCTCTCAAGGAACTCATCAAGCTGATAAAGGACATACCGACGGACGGGAAACAGGATTATGATGTTCTAGGATATGTGTATGAATATTTGATTTCAAACTTTGCAGCCAGTGCAGGAAAGAAGGCCGGCGAGTTCTATACCCCTCACGAGGTGGCGCAAGTGATGTCGGAAATTGTCGCATATCATCACAGGGATAAGGCAAGCATCCAAATTTATGACCCTACCAGCGGTTCCGGCTCCCTTCTTATCACAATCGGCAAGTCTGTCGGAAAGCACATGACTGATATAAATCATGTAAAATACTACGCTCAGGAGTTGAAGGAGAATACATACAACCTCACAAGAATGAATCTCGTGATGCGTGGAATAAGTCCGAGCAACATAGAGACACGCTGCGCCGACTCACTTGACGAGGACTGGCCTCTAGAAGACCCCGTAAGTGGCCGGAGGGAGGCTCTCAGAGTGGACGCAGTCGTCAGCAACCCGCCATATTCTCAGAACTGGGACACGTCTGACGCCGCAATGGATCCACGGTTCAAGGACTACGGCATCGCACCGAAATCCAAGGCGGACTACGCCTTTCTACTTCATGAGCTCCACCATCTTGACGCCAACGGCATCATGACAATCGTACTTCCTCACGGAGTGCTATTCCGCGGCTCGCCGGATGACGGAAGCGAGGGTGAAATCAGGAGCAAGCTTATTGAGAAGAACCATATCGATGCCATCATAGGTCTCCCCGCTAACATATTCTTCGGCACAAGCATACCGACATTGATAATGGTTCTGAAGCAGCAACGCAGCAATGATGACGTGCTCATCATAGACGCATCGAAGAGCTTCGTCAAAGATGGAAAGAGCAACAAGCTTCGTGACTGCGACATCAAGAAGATAGCTGACACCGTGCGCGACAGGGCGGAGATTGACGGATTTTCCAGAAGAGTAAGCCGAGACGAAATCCGCAAAAACGGATACAATCTCAATATCCCTCGTTATGTGGACTCCAGTGAGCCGGCCGAGAAGTACGACATCTATGCGACCCTGTTCGGCGGTATCCCGAATTCAGAGATTGATGCCCTGGAAAACTGGTGGAAAGCTCTTCCAAGCCTTCGGAACGAACTTTTTGCCGAAGATGCTGATAGGCCATACTCTCAACTTAAGGTCGAGGATGTAGGAGCGGCTATACAAGCCAATTCTGATGTGGCTTGTTTGAATGTCCACTTCAATAGGCAATTCGCCGGATTTGCTGACATGCTCCATAGCAAACTTATTGATAGTATCGAATCAGTGAGGGAACTTGCTGTCGTTGACGAGATTTCTAGTGAAATCTTCCGCAGGCTTCAGAATGTCCCTCTTGTGGATAGGTATGCTGCTTACCAGACTCTTGCGGATAATTGGAGAACCGTGAGCGGAGATATAGAAGTCATTCAGATGGAGGGCATCAACGCATGCAGGGTCGCGGATGAGGCTTTCAAGACAAAGAAGGACAAGGATGGCAATGAAGTCGAGGTGCCGGATGGACTTAAGGGTAGGATAATACCTTTTGAGATGGTTCAGCACGACAAATTCCAATCAGAATTGGACAGCCTTGTCGCAAAGAGAAATCGGCTTGAAGACATCGATGCGGAGCTTGACGAAATCCGTGACGGATTCACCGAGGATGAGCAGGAGGCATACCTCGACGAAGACAACGAAAAGTTTGACAAGAAAAGAGTGAATGCCGATGCCAAGAAGAAAGGCGACGAGCTGGAGATTGAGACCAAGGACAAGCTGAAAGAGATTGTCACTTTATGGAAGGAACAGACGGAAACCAAAAAACTTATCAAGAGCGAAGAATCCGAACTTCAGTCACTTACCGTAAATGCTTTGGAGAATCTTTCCGATGACGAGATTAAGCAGTTCCTGCACAAGAAGTGGATTGAGCCTATCTGTCACGGCATAGAAAAAACACTTCATTCGGCGCTGACAGATCTGGAGAGGAAGATTTCCAATTTGTCGAAGAAATATGCCGTGTCCTACACGTCGCTTGAAGGACAGCTTAAAGAGTCGGAGAATGAGTTGGCGAAACTTGTTCCTGAACTGACCGGCGATGAATATGCTATCGCTGGATTGAAAGAACTTATCGGAGGGCTTGGACATGAATAACGGAGACAAGAAAATGAATGTGCCGAGAATCAGGTTCAAGGGATTTGATGGGGAATGGAAAATAACTTCATTTCTGAACATTGCAGAACGAATTAGCATATTAGCAAATTACAGAAATTTACCATGCATAGAATATGAAGATATTATTTCTGGAGAAAATGCCTTAAATAAGGATATTTTTACGAAACACACGCATAAGAAAGGTATCGCTTTCTCTGCGAACGATATTCTCTTCGGAAAGCTGCGCCCATATCTATTAAATATCTATTTGCCTGAATTTAGCGGCATTGCAGTAGGCGATTTTTGGGTTCTTAGGTCTGTGAGCGTGCTTCCAAAGTTCTTGCTATTTTTAATTTTTACACCGCGTTTTATGCGTGTGGCAAATATATCTTGTGGCTCAAAAATGCCGCGTTCTGATTGGGCTCTTGTTTCAGAAAGTGAGTTTCTTGTACCTTCGCATGATGAGCAGCAATCCATCGCCCAGTATTTCAGTAGTCTTGACTCTCTTATCAAGGCCACTGAGAAGAAGATCGCGTCGCTCAGGCAGGTAAAGGAGGCGTCGCTTCAGGCAATGTTCCCCGCGGAGGGCGAAACTGTCCCGAAAGTCCGGTTTAAAGGGTTCGGGGGAGAGTGGAAAAGAATCGTGGTTGGTGATGTCGGTAATACATTCAGCGGTTTGACAGGGAAAAATAAGTTAGACTTTGGAGTTGGAGAAGCACGATACATTACATTTTTGAATGTTCTTAACAATGCACAAATTGATACGGATATTCTTGAATATGTTAATGTGTCAAAAGATGAACGTCAGAATGATGTTCGAATAGGGGATCTTTTTTTCAACACGTCATCTGAAACCCCTGAAGAAGTCGGGATGTGTTCAGTTCTTACACAAGATGTAAGAAGTGTGTATCTTAATAGTTTTTGCTTTGGCTTTAGGATCTCAGATAGTGGTCTTTGTCCTGAATATATGGCATATTTAATGCGAGGACCCGTTGGTCGAAGAATAATGAGTATCCTCGCTCAAGGTGCCACAAGATTCAACCTCTCTAAGAATAACTTCTTAAAGGCTTCTATTCCTTGTCCACAGAATTATACCGAGCAGCAAAAGATTGCCTCATATTTCACCAACCTTGACAAGCAGATCACCATTCAAACCAAGCGTCTTGAGAAGCTGAAACTGATCAAGTCCGCCTGCCTTGACGCGATGTTCGTATAACCCTAATCCTATTGCACTTACAGATAACGCTTATGGAATCCATACACGACCAGATACAGCCCTTTATCAAGGAAAGCGATTTTGAAGAGGCCCTCATTCAACTCCTTCGACAGCACGGATGGGGCGAGAATGATGTGATAATGTACCCTACAGAGGAGCAGCTCGTCCAGAACTGGGCCGACATCCTTTATGCGAACAACCGTGAGATCGACAGGCTCGGAAACTCTCCGCTCACTCCGACGGAGATGCAGCAAGTTATCGCGCAGGTAAACAATTGTTCGTCCCCTTTCGACACAAACCGACTCATCAACGGAGAGCAGGTTATAGTCAAGCGTGACAATCCCGATGCCGCCAATTGTGGGCAGGAGGTGTATCTGAAGATTTTCGATGCCAAGGAGATCTGCGCCGGGCAAAGCCGCTACCAGATAGCACGTCAGCCAAAGTTCCGCACTTCAAATGATCTTGCCGGAAACCGCCGAGGAGACATCATGCTCCTCATCAACGGAATGCCAGTCATTCACATCGAACTGAAACGCTCACGCGTAGATGTGTCTCAGGCTGTGTACCAGATTAAGCGCTATACGCATGAAGGAGTGTTCTCCAGCGGTATATTCTCATTGATCCAGATATTCGTGGCGATGACCCCGGAGGAGACGCTCTATTTCGCGAACCCTGGATGTGAAGAGAACTTCAAGCCGGAATTCTGGTTCCATTGGGAGGATTTCAATAATATTGTTGTGAAAGACTGGAAGAAGGTGACTCAGGATCTTTTGTCCATCCCGATGGCGCACCAGATGGTGGGATATTACACCATCGCGGACGACAAGGACAAGACCCTAAAAGTACTGCGTTCATACCAATATTTCGCGGTAACCAAAATTGCCGACAGGGTTCACAAGACCAACTGGGATGACCATGAGCACCGTGGCGGCTACATCTGGCACACAACTGGCTCCGGAAAGACGATGACTTCCTTCAAAGCTGCTCAATTGGTCGCCGGTTCTGGGGACGCCGACAAGGTCGTGTTTCTTATGGATAGAATAGAACTGTCCATCCAGTCACTTGATGAATACCGCGGATTTGCAGGAGACGAGGACGCTGTCCAGGATACAGAAAACACCTTGATGCTCGTTTCAAAATTAAGGAGCACAGATAGGGATGACAGGCTGATTGTCACCTCGATACAGAAGATGTCCAATATAAAAGCAGGTGCTACTATTCCGGAGGATACTATAGAAGAGATTGGCAGGAAAAGATTGGTTTTCATCATTGACGAGTGTCATCGGTCAGTATTTGGCGACATGCTGGTGACCATTAAGAATACCTTTCCACGCGCATTGCTCTTTGGTTTTACGGGGACACCTGTCTTTAAGGAGAATGCCCATAATGAGATTATGACGGAGACACTTTTCGGAGACATGCTTCATAAGTATACGATTGCAAGCGGGATATCTGATAAGAACGTATTGGGATTTGACCTGACGATGGTCAACACTTATGATGATGACGAACTACGCGAAAAGGCAGCATTCGCCCAAATAGGCATACATTCTGTTGAAGAGCTGGAGGCCGCTTCCGATGAGGACAAGGAACTGTACCGGCATTTTATGGAAGACCTTGAGATGCCGACGCGATATAATGGAAAGGATGGAGAGGTCTATAGAGGTATTGAATATTACCTTCCGAAAGACCTCTATCAGCAGCCCGTGCATCATCAGGCGGTAGCGGCCGATATTAGCGGCAACTGGATGCGGCTGAGCAAGAGCGGAAAGTTCCATGCAATTCTAGCGACACAGAATATTCCGGAAGCGATTGAATATTATAGGCTATTTAAGTCCCAGTATCCGTCAATGAATGTTGTTTCTGTATTCGACAATAACATTGACAACAGCGATGGCGGTATTGTTCGTGAGGATGCCATTGTTGAGATGCTCACAGACTATAATCGGAGGTACAAGACATCCTTCCAGCTGTCTACATACGGAAGATATAAAAAGGATGTCGCCAAGAGGCTCGCCCATAAGAAACCGTACATCGGAATCGAGACTGATCACTCACAGAAGATTGACCTTCTGATAGTGGTGACACAGATGCTCACGGGATATGACTCAAAGTGGATAAACACACTGTATGTCGACAAGGTGCTGAAGTATGTGGACGTTATACAGGCTTTCTCCAGGACGAACCGCCTGTTCGGGCCAGACAAGCCGTTCGGAATTATCCGATATTACGCTTTCCCGTATACCATGCGGCAGAATATTGAGGATGCTCTTGAGGTGTATGTCGACAGGCCGCTTGGCGTTTTTGTGGATAAGCTGGAACAGAATCTTAATAACATCAACAGCTTGTTTCTGCATATCCGGGACATATTCCAGAGCCATGGTGTAATGAGTTTTGAACGTCTCCCGGACGTACGTGAAAGCAAGAATATGTTTGCACAGGATTTCTCAAGGCTGACTCATCTTCTTGAGGCGGCAAAATTGCAGGGATTCCTGTGGGAGAAGTCTGTGTATGAGTTCCAGCATGGCGACACATATACCAATGTCGCCATGCTGCTGGACGAGAATACCCACCTGATTCTTCTTCAAAGGTACCGCGAGTTGTTCGACAGGGAACCTGGAGGTGATGGCGATGAGAAAGAGTTTGATTACCCGATTGACACCTATATCACGGAGAGGGGAACCGGCACTATTGACGCGGAATATCTTAACTCGCGTTTTGACCGCTTTGTGAAGAACCTTTATACAGAGGGTCCAGGAAGTGAACTGACCAGAACGGCACTGCGAGATCTCCACAAGAGTTTTGCTATGCTTTCCCAGACGGACCAGAGGACGGCAATCGTTATCATACATGACATTCAGAGTGGAGACCTGCACCTTGAGAACGGTAAGACGATTCAGGATTATATATCCGAGTACCAACTCAAAGAGCTTTATGGGCAGGTCTCCATTATCCACGATGCAACCGGTCTTAATGTAAGCATGATGTCAAACATCCTGAAGGGAGATGTCAATGAGAGGAACATCAACGCCTATAACCGATACGACAATCTGAAGCTCACCATGGATATGACAAAGGCTCGCAACTTTGTGTCCAAGGTCGAGGGGAAAGACACTCCTGCAAGATTGGTGATGCCTAAAGTGGACAGGCTTTTGAGGCTGTTCATTCTTCAGCCGCAAATGAGGTCTGTCATCATCAGCGCTTATCTTAATGATGACGTGACCATTGATTCCGCATCACGGGAAACAGGTTCGGAGGTGGCTGTGGAAAGTGTGGAGGAGACTGTAGGCAAGTTTTCCGAAGAGGAAAAGCCTGTTGTGCATCCATTAAAGGAAGAGGACAGAAAGGCGAAGGTTAAAGCGAGGATGCTAGCTGTCTCTTCCGAAAACTTGCGGGATTTTAAATCAACCCTCAGGCCAGTGCCTGAGATTATCGACTGGATGTTCTTTACAATGGATGTCAATACAATAGATTCGCTTGATGGAGTAAAGATGTTCTTGTCGAAGGCCTTGGATTCTCTTTACTTAAAAGAGTCTCCGACTATTGTTGACAAGTTCGTCTCATTCAACATCCTGGTAACCAAGTTCGAAGCTTATCTGAAGAAGCTTTACTATGTCGTGAACGGAGAAGAGATCAAGCCTCAAAGACCAGGAGAGGATGTCACATGGGCCAACGTCATCCATGCTTTCCCATGTCTATGGGATTTGAAGTATGACAGATGCGAAAAATACCAACAGCTATATCAGTTCCTTGTTCTGATGAAGGGATGGAGGAATGCTGAGTCTCACATTTCTCCAACGGCATCGGAACTGGAGGTGGATACCGCAATCAACATTTGTCTCACCATGTATTTATTTGTTACTGGGAATAACATATCCGAGCTTGAGAATTCAGCCCTTGCCGGCAATTAGTCGATAAAACCACAGAAATATGACACAAGAAGATTTATATCAGCAGTTTCAACATGATTTTCCCTATGAATCATTGTCAAAAATGACTCTGGAACAATACACGAACCGGGGAAAGGATTCGTTCTGCTATGCGTTGGAACATAAAACCGACAAGCTTGGCAGAATTAGCGGAATTGGCAACGGTGGTTCCTATAAATTCGGCATCTACAGGTTCGCCAATCCGCCCAAAAGCACATCAAAGAAATATAAGCATGATGATAAGTATGCGTGGGTATCCTCTTTAGGAAATTCGGCTGAAGAGACTTTCGAAAAGGTGAGAAATGCAGTAAGCGCGATTGCACAGTATTCCAGAAAACAGTACTTCAACAAGATTGACACTGTTGAAGATCTTCCGTCTATGATAAGGTGGAAGATTGCATTTCTATATTCGGAAGAAAGACTGCTGCCTGTTTATGATAGAGCAAAGATGCTCGTCCCCCTTGCCGCACATTTCGGAGCGAATGACCCCCAAAATATGTCCCATTGGGACCTTATGGAGTTTATACTGCGTCAAAAAGGAGCAAAGCCACTGTATGAGTTCTATGAAGAGTTGCTGAATATCCTTTCACCGGATTTTGGAAATGACGAGCATCACCTATTGGGTACAGAATCTCCGTCAGATGAGAAGCCCGATTGTAAGCCACAATATTGGTGGCTGGTCGCAAGCCCGAAGATTTTCAGCCTTGCTAAGCTGCCCGTTGGACGGGAACAGGATTATTCTGTCTACACCGAGAACGGAAATCCGAGAAGGATGCCACAGGCCTTCATCGATGCGAAGGTTGGAGATATGGTGATAGGATATGACGCAAATCCGACAAAGAAGATTGTTGCCTTGTGCGAGGTCTCAAAGGCCTCAGACGGCAAAGAAATTGTCTTTAAGAAAGCTCGCTCTCTGTCCGATCCGATTCCATATACCGCAGTCAAAGAAAATCCTGTTCTATCTGGGATGGAATTCCTGAAGAATAGAAACGGAACGTTGTTCAGACTCTCAAAAGAAGAGTATGATGAGCTTATGGATATGATAATGGAGCAGAATCCTGTTCTTGACGCTCCCTCTATGGAGAAGTACGACAAGGCAGAATTCTTATCCGAAGTATATATGTCTTCCAGAGAGTATGACAGGTTGCTGTATCAGCTCAAAGCTAAGAAGAACATAATACTTCAAGGCGCTCCTGGGGTAGGTAAGACTTTCTCAGCCAAGCGGCTTGCATACTCCATTATAGGGAAGATGGATGAATCCCGAATAACGATGGTACAGTTTCATCAGAACTATAGTTACGAGGACTTCGTTCTCGGTTACAAACCGACTGAAGACGGAGGCTTTGAACTTCGTGAGGGTATTTTCTACAAGGCGTGCCGTCAGGCGCAGAACGATCCGGGCAGCGACTATTTCTTCCTGATTGATGAAATCAACCGCGGAAATATGAGCAAGATTTTCGGTGAGCTGCTGATGCTGATAGAGAATGATTATAGGGAGACAGAGATACATCTGGCATATAACGGAGAGTCTTTCTCTGTACCGAAGAACCTCTACATAATCGGAATGATGAATACAGCAGACAGAAGCCTTGCCATGATTGACTATGCCCTGAGACGACGATTCAGCTTTTTTGACATGCATCCAGGCTTTGACACAGATGGTTTCAAAGCCTACCAGAAAAGTCTATCAAACGAATTGTTTGACAGAGTCATTGACGCAGTTAAAGCATTGAACAAGACTATCGAGAGTGATTCCACACTCGGCAAGGGCTTCTGCGTAGGACACAGTTATTTCTGCAATCAAAAAGTCTTCGATAGAGACTGGCTGCAGAATGTCATCGACTTCGATATCGCTCCTATGCTGAGTGAATATTGGTTTGATGATGCGGATAAAGCTGATCAAGAAATAAACAAACTATCTTTGATCCTTAAAGTGGAAAATGAATAGGACTATATACATAAAGAATATCTACTATATGCTTGCCTACGCTTTTCGTGAACTTAGGCAGTGCCACTATGCGAGCATAGCAGGAGAGAAATTCGATAATGTATATGAGCTTCTGTCTGAGATACTGATCCGTGGAGTATCATACCAGCTAAAGCAGGGCCTTCATAAAGAGTATGTCCCAAAGCACGAGTCTCTTATGACAGTAAAAGGACGCATCAACATCACAGAGACACTACATGAAAGGTTCCAGAGAAAAATGACAGTCGCCTGCGATTATGATGACTTGTCTGAAAACTGCCTATTCAACAGAATCCTCAAGACAACCATGGATGTCCTGTTAACAAGCATGCCGGTCAAAGACAGCCAAAAGACAGCTCTAAAGAAACTGCTCTTGTTCTTCGCGGATGCAGAGACCGTTGATGCATCTCGGATAAAATGGATGCAACTGCGCTTTGACAGGAATACGCAGACATATAAGATGCTCTTATACATCTGCTATTTTGTTCTTGACGGAATGCTGCCTTCAACTGAGAAAGGAGAATTCAAGATGATGGCTTTCTCTGATGAGCGCATGAGTAGGCTATATGAGAAATTCATACTTGAGTACTATAGGAAAGAGCATCCGGAGACAAAAGCGAGAGCAAAGCAGATAGAGTGGAATATTGACAAAGACATCTCGTCCACGGATATCCTCCCTATCCTTAAAACCGATGTGTTCCTTACCCTCAGGGATAGAACTCTGATTATTGATGCCAAATATTACACGGCATCAATGCAGACTAATTTTGATCGGCGCACCATACATAGCCAAAACCTTTATCAGATTCTCGCCTATGTATTGAATGAGGATGGGGCTCATGAAGTAAGGGGTAAGGTGGACGGCATGCTTTTATACGCCAAGACAGACGAGGAGATTGTTCCCGATGGAAAGATGAAATGGAAAGACGGGGCTACAATTTTCTTCCGAAATCTTGATCTTGGAGTTGATTTCGAAAAGATAAAGAGGCAGCTTGATTCTCTGATTGAATACTAAAAAATATAAATATGGACATTAATATTCCAAGCAGGTTGCAAGACATCGAGGTCAACAATGACAATCCTTTTGCAAAAGACATACTTGACAGAGAAAAATATGGTACAACACTGAAAGATGTTGTAGAAATGTATGCAGAAAGCGGAGGCGTTATTGCGATTAATGGCGATTGGGGCACGGGCAAGACAACATTTGTACGAATGTGGAGTGTCATGCTTGAAAACGAAGGGTTCAAGACCGTATACTTCAATGCGTGGGAAACAGATTATTACAATGATCCTTTATCTGCATTGATTGCTGAGCTGAAAGACATAAGCGAAAAGAATGAGTCAATAAGAAAAGTGTGCGCGGCAGCGGGGAAAATAGGTGTAAGTGTGACCAAAGCTGCGATTCAAGGATTGCTCAAAAATAGATTTGGCCTTGATTCTGACATCCTTAAAGGTGCGCTGGATGAAACGGGCTCCATTATGAAGGATAAGATAGCTGATTACGAGGAAGAAAAGCAGTCTGTTAAAGACTTTAAAGCTCATCTTGCCGAATATGTGGCAAATGCAGAGAAAATTCCGCTTGTGTTCATTATTGATGAGTTGGATCGATGTAATCCACATCAGGCTGTAAAAATGCTCGAGACAATAAAACATCTTTTCGATGTGCCAAACATCGTCTTTGTTTTATCGATCTGTAGAAAGGAACTTGAAAACTCTATTCGTGGGTATTATGGCAGCGAGTCAATAGATGCGTGCAATTATTTGAGGCGCTTTATTGACATACAGTTCGAATTGCCTGCTCCGACCGGTTCGAAATTCTGTAGTATGCTTATCCAATACTATAAATTTGCTGACTATTTTGATATTAATCCTTCTGGAGGCTCGAAAACAGATGACAGGTTCTCGGAAATGGCCGAGCTGCTTTTTTTGACATATCACATAGACCTTCGCACATGGGACAGAGTATTTGCTCATACAAGGCTGGCTGCAATCCAGGTCGGCAGCTCCGATCAAGTAATAATTGAACTGATCTTCTTCTTGTGTTTTCTAAAGATAACTCAGCCCGATTTTTATATAGACATAAAGAATAGCAGGTTTTCTATACAAGGTCTCATCGATGCTATTGAAGAGAAGATTCCATTTTCTTTGTTGGAAGCACAAAATGCCTCTTTCTCATCAAAACAAAGTAATGACGCATTCATATTGATGTTGACAGAGCTCCTTTATATTTATGATTTCACTCTTAATGAATATAATGGGCCCGTCGTGTCTGTGGGCAAATCAGTAGAAACATTGAATTTAAGGACTACCATAATTGACAATAGCAAATTAGTAGATAACATCAAATGGCTGCATCGTGCTCTCTGCATTGACAAGAAACTATCGTATTTTACGTCCAAGGTGGACCTAGCTAATAACTTTAAACTCTAAAAGCGCAGTTTGATGGTCACAACAATGGAAAACTCTCAGAAGGCGTGCAATAGTCCTTATGCCGACAGCACATATCATATTGTCGCTTGTTGCCACGATTATTGTTCCGACCATTGTCGTGACCAAGAACAAGACGCACAAATCAATGACTTAATATAGTCTAAGAAATATCCAATCATGGAAGCAGAGAGACATCAAAAACATATTTCGGTTACCCTCGGAAATCTTTTAGAGCAACTGGAAGTAGGTCCGCTCTTGGATGCGGATCTGACGCCGAAGGACCTTTCCGAGGCACTCAAAAAAAGGGTGTCCTGGATAAAGACCGCGGATTTGGTCACTCCCGGAGTGACGACCGAAAAGATGGTCCTGCACCATCTTCTATGGCTCCAGCATATAGGAAGAATCGTAATCGACGACATCGACCCCTATTGTGGCGCTATCCGAGTCAGAATAAGCATTGACGACATTCAGAAGCGCCTGAATGCAAGCCCGGGATACGGCAAATGTTAAATAAGTACAGCTATGACAGAGAACATCAGAATCACGCCACGGTTCATTACCTCTCTTAAGGATGGTGAGGTGTTCGTATTCGGCAGCAACAAGGAAGGAATGCACGGTAGCGGAGCCGCACGCATCGTTTATGAAGAGTTCGGTGCCGAGTGGGGTGTCGGTGCCGGGATGACTGGGCAATGCTATGCCATCCCGACAATGGACAGAAGCATTGACATTATCCACAGGCACGCTGATGACTTCACGGCATACGCCCGGGAACATCCGGAGCTGACATTTCTTGTAACACGCATCGGCTGCGGCATTGCCGGGTGGCGCGACAGCGAAATCGCTCCGCTTTTTGAAGAAGCGTCAGCACTTGACAATGTCGCTCTTCCAGAAGAGTTCCGGGATGTACTTGGATTATGATGGAGGATTTTCAAATTAAGATATTGTCAGCCTCATGGAGGATTTGCCGATGGTTCTTTTGGCAAATCCTTCTGTTCTATTGCATGCCCTATCTTTGGCTGAATCATTATGACACTGCAACTATAGTGTTGATGCTGCTATATACAACATTCTTTTCAGTTTATTGGGAATTTGTATCTGAATCCAACAGATTCAGGTCGCTTTGGATCCCATATCTGGCTTATTGTGCTGTTGCGGTCACATTATGTTGCTCAATAGGGACACGGAATGCCTCGATATTGTTTTCGCTTTTGATTCCATTGTATGGGGCAGCATGCGTCCTTCTGACGAGAGGCATTGAAAGATTATTTCAGAGATTCCGAAAAGGAAACGACTACGGTTGGATTGTCACAGTTGCAGTGCTTGTCATATTTCTTGTCTCACTGAAAGCCATTGGAGTTTCTTGGGAATCTTCAAGGCAAGGGACACCGGAAATGGAAAGGAATGAAATGTTGGAAAGAAGAAATTATCTGCTTGGCAAGCTGCTCGTTACACCAGAAGAAGTCCTTAACGAAATGCCGTCAGCCATAGGCGTTCAATTCCAGGGAGAATGGGCATTGTATTCATGCTCAATGTTGTCAGCAGCATTGGTGGATATGTCTAAGCTATATCCTGAGACCAGGCAAGAGAATCTCCAATATGTCGATAGTCTCATTGGCATTGTGATGTCTCCAGAACTCAGCTATTATGACTACTTGAGATGGGGTGAAGATCCTTTGGAGAGTTTGGACGGCGACGAAAGCCATATATCATACATCAGTCATTTGGCTTGGATGATGTGCGGTTATAAGCAACTTGGCGGTGATTCAAAATATGACAAGTTGCTGTCAGACTTATGCCGGACAATGAACAGAAGGATACTCAATAGTGACTGCATGAACTTGCCTACTTATCCTGGAGAGTCCATCTATATTCCGGACATGCTTGTAGCCATTGTCGCCCTGAATAAATATGCAGAACTGAATAAAGGGAAATATCGCACTACCGTAAGAAAGTGGATAAGTCGGGCAACAGAGGAATGGCTTGACGAAAAGACTGGATTGTTGGTTTCGTTCCTGCAGGAGGATGGTACTCAATATGGAGATGTTCCTGTAAAAGGCTCGTATTCGGCCTTGAACTGTTACTACTTGACTTTCATTGACCCGCAATTCGCCAAAGATCAATATGAGACACTTAAATCATTGTTCTGGAAGGACGGCATAATCGCCGGCCTGAAAGAATACCATGACCGGAGATGCTATCTGGGCGTAGATATAGATGCCGGGCCGATTCTATTTGAACTAAGTCCGTCCGGGACAGCCTTTATGACAGGAGCTTCAACCTATTTTCATGATAGCGCAATCAGAAAAGACATATTGCGGACAGCAGAAATTGCGGGACATTCAGTCAGACATAACGGCAAGCAGCATTATCTTTTGGCAAACGTAGCTTTAGTCGGTGAATCCATTATGCTGGCTATGAGAGCACATTTCAAATGATTGGACGACGTATTATAATCGGCAAATCGGGAGACCTAAACACACTTTGTCATATCGCTGCCGTCATCTTTGACAAAAAATCTTTATATTTGTCTTAACGAATCTTATCAAAAAGAACATGAAAGAGACAATCGCAAAGATTAACGAGGTCATGACCGTTCTTCAGGCGTCACCGGAGGCTTACTTAACATCATCTACATTAATTGAGACAGGCTGTTCCTGCTGAGCTTGTTTTGGAGATATAGGCTCGGCATCGTCTATAACGCCCAAATAAGCATCTTTCTTTATTTCTTCCCATAGTTTCCCTTGGATCCCGTATGTCGTATTTCCTGCGGCTGAATATGCTGTCACAAAAGTGCCGAGGTCTGTCTTTATTCGGTTCATGTATTCCATAAAAGCCAAACTATCCTCTTTCTTGATGCCGATTGAGTCCGCCATTAGATCAAACAAAGGCCTATCTCCCACTGCGACCATCAAAGGCGAGACTATGTTCCGGAAATCCCCATCTGCCGAGGACACATACTCTTTTGCCTTAGTTGAAGTATCATGGTAATACAGAATCTCATTGACAGTTTCCATCACGTCCCTGAATGCAGCCAAAGACAGTTGCACAGACGTGGCCGTCCGGAACATCTGGAGAACGTCCTGCTTTCCCAGTTCAGATTCCTTCCTATAAAGCCACCAATTGCAGTGTCGTGCTATTTCATAGGCTTTATCTTTCAATGGGGCGAAGTATTCGCGATGCTCCTCAATAGGGACGTTCTTCCCGTCATACACCTTACCGGCATATCGATAGCGTCGCTGTGCTGAATTCTCCTCGATAATCCGCTCCAAGGTGGCCATATCGTCTTCTGCTTGGTAGAACTCTCCCAGAACCTTTGCATTCTCTTTTGTGAAAGGGTTTTCAATATACTCCGGGCGCACCTCGTTAGGCTCTACCTTTGTCTCTGGATAGAAAAAGAGCGCATATGTGCAGAAAGCATCCAGGAAATATGGAGATACATCACACAAAGCAGCATCTATATCAGAGACGGTAAGGTTCTTCTTAAGGAAAACTGTTGAATAAGGATAGATGCGCTTCTTGATCTCCGCTGTAGTAAATTCGAAAGTAGAGCTTACTTCTTCTGGGCTGAAATAATCATAGGCTGGGCTGTCATCCCAGTCAGTAGGAATAAAAGGATAAGATAGAATAGCGTCAACACGCTCTGCATCTGATGGATGGGTGCCAAGATCCTCTTCAGGTTCCAAACGAGATCCTAATTGTTCTTCCGGTTTGGAATAATGAAGATATGTTTTAATGTCTCTTCCTGATAGCCTGTCCACATGTGACGAGTATGCCGTAAAGGCACTCAGAACATTCTCTGGGGCTCTTTCTGAATCCTTCTCGTATGAAGCAATTATATCGGTGAAGTGTGCCCACCTTGCAGATATGTCACCAATCTTGCAGAGAGCCGAGACACTTCCTTCGGTACCGGCTATCATCTGGGAATAGTGATCCGCATCAAACTCCTGTGCCCTGGATAGGACAGCATTGTATGGAGCGACCTTATGGTACTGCTTGGCCATTATCTTTCCAGCAATACTGGCGAACCCCTTCGCGTACTTCGTTATGGATTCATCATCTTCTTGATCAATTTCGTCCTGGGCCCTAGCGATGGAGGCGCAGATAAACTCGGAAAGGTTGGCGACACGGTTCATGGAAACCGATTTCTGAGTGAAGTGACCGAACTCGTGTGCAAGTACAGCCTTGAGCTCAGTTTTGTTCAGTCCATACAAAAGAGGAAGGCCGATGGTTAAATTCTGTCTGCCGGTGAAAATATATCCCAGCAGGCTCGGATAGTAAACATATGCATTGCACTCGTTTGATATGCGGACATGTTTAGGCTGAAGGCAATCTGCCTTCATGACAACCTCATCTATGAGAGAGAACAGTTCCGGATGGTCCTTCCGGGAAACCTCTTTACCTCGGGCTTCAGGTCTTTCAAAGATTTTGATGAGGGGCTTTAATACAATGGCAAGGCAATACCCCGCAACGGCAATAACACAGACACCAAGGACAATGGCATAGTAACTTACTGCTCCACTGTTAAGCATTGCCAATTCAAGAGCAATTACTACTCCTGAAACAAGCAGGAAAAATATTATTGTCCCGAGAATAAGGATGGAATAAACACCGATAAGGCCATTAACTTTTGTCTTGACCATTTTGGCCAAACTGGTCAGGTCAGTTCTCTTGTCAACTTCATGTGCTGCCATAGAAATAGTTTTTCTGATTACCAATTAATATATTTTTTTCTGAATAGCCGATATCATATTCTTAGTAAAGGCGAAAGACCTGTGTATCTTGTTCTTTTGCATGGTCAATAAACTTCTTTGCTACTTCAGCACTGAAATTCTCCCCCGCCGTTAAAGGAGAAGCGAGTTCTATGCATTTACCAAAGTCGCCTAACTCTCGATGTAATTCAGCGACAAGCAATGTATTCTCGGCGTGGAGGTCAAATATGTGCCCGATTATCACAGCTCTTCTATCTGCTATTGATGCAGGACAGGTCTCCAGGTCCTCGTTTTGCTGACGGCCACCAAACCTGTCATTGTACTTGAATAGCCAAAGGAATAAAACCTCATTTTTGTATTTGTCCCCAAGCGCTTCGCAATATAGTTCATCATATGCCTCATTGATCTGCTCGAACGACAGCTCACCAAAATCGATGAGAAATGAGTCCTCCATGGTGTTCACGAGATTCCCGTCATCAAGGAAGTAGTAATGTCCACAGTCAGGACAACGCTGAATAGAAGATGGCCGCGGCAGCATAGGATAGTCATGCTTTGTGTCAGACCATAACATCTCACCAAAGGTATTACTAGAGGAGATGGAGCCTATAAGCTTTCGACCGCCACATTTCGGGCAGGTCAGTCTGTAAGGAGATCCTGGGGTCATATTGTAATCTTGATTAATAATGTTCCAACTCTGCCTTGAAGCGTTCTCGATGGGATATGTCAAATCCTATCCTCATTAGACTAATGATATAATCATAATTCGTCATCAGACTTGTTGTTTTGTTGCTTGAAATATTCCGTCTGGATATAATCCAAAGAGACATATCTGCGGAATGAGCCACCCTTGGATTGACATCTCTCGTTGGACACTATCACGGCCATATCATTTTTACCTATGTATGTGACGTATTTACCGCCATCTGAGTCCGTCTCCTCTTTCTCGCCGTATTTCTCGTTTAGTTTCTGCCTATAATAATCGTATGTGCTCTGTGCCTGTTTCCACTCATCAGAATAAGACCCAAAGTCTTCAAGGCTTATACTGAACTTTGCTTCGTACAAGACACCTTCCTCAGTCAGATAAAAATTGGCGAAATCCCATGTCCGTCCGGCAAAGGAAACATCCTTAAAGACTATAGCCTTCCCGTTGGAGATGTATTCTTCGTCAAGATACCTCCCCCTATATCCGACATATCTTTCTATAGTCGAACGAGTCTGAGTTGACCCCATTTTCATTCCGAAAAAAGAGTCCTGTATTTCCGGACGCTCTGACTCAAATGCCCCCATAAAACCGGCAAGTAAGGACACATAGGAAATTTCTATTGAGTTTGTCTGTCCATTTTCGGTATACTTGTCAAGTCTGAGGGTGACGCCATTATTTATGGCCAAAAATCTTTCGACTTCAGGGTGATCCTGAATAGGGAAACTTGTCAGTTCGTAATCCTTGGACAACTCACTTTTAACCACATTGTAGGTCGAGTCAAGCGCTGCGGAGTCTGCACCGCCGTTAGGTATGCAAAAGTCTACCATAGACAAGACGCCATTTGTGTTGGTCATAAGGACAAGCAAAGGATACGTTCTTCCATCGTAAGTGACATCCTGGAATCCGTATCTTAAATATTGTATTCCATTCATCTCGTACGGCTCCGAATTATCTATCTCGAAGTATGTCCCGTTATTTTTCATTGCATCCCTCATCTGTTCAAGCGTATACTTTTCACAGAATTTCAGGCCAAAGAATTCTTCTGGCAGGCTTTTCTGCTGAGCCATTGAAATGGCTGCGATGAATGTAAAGCAGATAGTAAAGACAAATTTTCGCATAATGGTCATTTTTATGTGGATGATTTCCTTCAAAGGTAATATAATCATCTGATATTACGACTACTTGGCCGATATTATTTTAACGTAATAGGATTCAGCCACGATTCGTCAGGTTTTGCGATCAGCCTCGCATCTTGATAACCGCTTTCAAGATCAAGAATCGTTCTTGCGATATATAAATGATGTTCCCTGTCGGTTTGTAGAACGAGTGCGAAATCTGGTGACGCAGCGTAAGCGCCGTCTAAGAATATCGGCATAAGGAAAGAGATGCTATCGAATCTTGGGTAGTAGATTGGCACGATGTACTTGTAATTGCGTTGCGCGATAGCCATAGCGAAACCTATCGCATCGTATAGTTTACGTGCCAATAAGTCCGGACTCTTGTCCCGCATTTGGACTGGGAATCGGTCAATTCGCTTCTCAATGATGTGCGACAAAGAGTTAAAGTCCTTGTCAATCTTCCAGTTATCTGAAGTGTTGAATATCACTTCGCTGAGATCCTCGAAAAATGTTGGAGCTTGAGGGTGTTTGCCTTCGAATCCATACTTTCTTAGTGTTGAGTAGCTTTCTTCGGCTGTGCGGATAGGGTTTAGATACACTTCGAGAGAGTCTGCCTGCTTCACTTCAGCGATGATATAGAGAGCATGAAAAAACTTGTCGATCAGGTTGGTATTGAACATTATGTATTTCCCGTCGTCACTTTTCAACACTTTCCCCTCCTTCTTAAGTTTGATGAATATGTTCTCTATGTACGACTTGAGTATAGGACGCTTGATCACTGATTGTTTGTTACTGAACTTCCAGCTTTCTGGAATCGTGCTCTCTGCAATATCTTCAAGAAACGATTGGCACTCATCAATGTTGTTGAAGTAGAAATCTCCCATTCGGAAACTTCTTGCCATCATTTTGCGGATACTTTCATAGGCTCTTATCTCGTTGATAGTCCCCCAATTTACTCCCCGGAAAGTATCTGAATCAGGATCTTTCTCAAACTACCCATAGATGTCTTCGCCAGAGGCATTCTTGTAGCCAGAATTGAAGGCTTTGAACTGCGCTTTGCTTTCTTCCACCTTCTTGCCTTTGCTGTCTTGCTCATAACCACTGTAGTTGAGTGAGATTATCTCGCTCGCATTCGCACGGTTACGGATTTCTTGTGCGGTAGGTTCTTCATCGGTGCCCGTCAGTGCATCTTGAAGTTCTTTGAGGTAGGCCCCACCGCGAAGGTTTGAGACGAATCCGATTTTCAAAAGGCCGTCATGGGCTTTCAAGGAGTTTAATGATCGCTCCATATTTTTTCGTCCCTTTCTCTCCGTAAAGAAACTCTGCCTCAAGTCAGACTCCGAAGAGGAAGGGAGCGCTAAAGTCTGCGAGGCCTGAATATGTCGTAGGGCAATTGCCCACAACGTTCTAATTACAATTGACACCGCTGTCTGTCAGTCATCTTTGGAGTTCAAGAAGCGCCTTGTGTCATCAGATTTTTTAGAATCCAAATATGTCATAGTCGATGTCCCCACCAGGATATGGGCCATATTGTCCATCGGTCATGGCATCCCAAGTCATTTCATCGAGTTCTTCGGCTGTGTAACCATAGTCCTGATCCTCGTAATCCTCGTAGTAATCTTCGTCTTGCATATTTGTTAATTTTTAAGTGATGCAAATATAGAGCGGTTCAACGAACCCTATATTCGCTTCACTATAATGGCGGTGAATTTATGACATCAGTAGTGCGTAAACTACTTTCCCAACAAGTCCGTTTCAAATCACAGGTTCCGAAGCGCTGCAAAGACACTGATATTTTCGGTACGAATAAAAAACTAAAAAAGATGAAAGAGATGGCTCATTTGTACGTACAGAGAAATCATCAAAAAGCAGCAAGCTGCAGTTGATGAACAGAAGGAACGCAATCGCAAATTAAAAGAAGCGCTTCTTCGAACACAAGCCAAGAATGAGGATAATATAAACATTGAGAAATTGAAAAAACAGATGAAAAATCTTCATGATTACAAACTCGAATAGGAGGCTTACGCTGACATTCTACCCGATGAAGACATCGTCACCGATAGTCAACGGAGCCTCGTCAAGGATAGTGATTTTTGACCTGACTTTCCTCCCCACATCGCCACCGTCAACGGTGCTGCGCATCCCGAAGAAAAATCTCCAGACCTCCGGCTCGTATTTTTCTGCGGGCAAAC